>MTKW01026216.1_pt1 | contig 18732 bp, 14 predicted proteins | sample 1042761 | NCBI WGS metagenome assembly MTKW01 (sample SAMN06205366, study PRJNA360243) | anaerobic digester metagenome | biome: Wastewater treatment plant; feature: Anaerobic digester sludge; material: sludge; isolation source: anaerobic digester fed with sludge from wastewater treatment plant ... | reverse complement strand
GTCTTTTGAAGCCGTGAGAATCTCATCTTTTAAAATAGTTATAAATTAAAAAAAAAGATGTCGAATCAAATCTCTCTACCTCCCTTTATCCAAAGATGTTTTATTTATATAACTCAAGAAATCCCATTTCTAAACAATTTAGGTCAATATTAAATAACCATTAATAAATTTAAAGAATGGAGGAAAAAAAATGAAAGAAAAGAAAAAGAAATTAACTACTGCTGCCGGAGCTCCGGTGGTTGACAACCAAAACGTTATAACTGCTGGACCTCGAGGACCAATGCTGATGCAGGATGTCTGGTTTCTGGAAAAAATGGCCAACTTTGACCGGGAAGTTATCCCTGAAAGACGTATGCACGCCAAAGGATCTGGTGCTTTTGGGAATTTTACGGTAACCCACGATATCACTCGATATACCAAGGCAAAAATATTCTCTACAGTAGGAAAGAAAACCGATGTTTTTGTCCGCTTTTCTACGGTTGCCGGGGAACGAGGAGCGGCTGATGCCGAGCGGGATATCCGGGGATTTGCTATTAAATTTTATACCGAAGAAGGAAACTGGGACCTGGTAGGAAACAATACCCCGGTTTTCTTTTTGCGAGATCCATTAAAGTTTCCTGATTTAAACCATGTTGTAAAGCGAGACCCACGAACCAATTTGAGAAGTCCAAAAAATAATTGGGATTTTTGGACACTTCTTCCAGAAGCCCTTCATCAGGTCACTATCACCATGAGTGATCGAGGGATTCCTCTGTCTTACCGACATATGCATGGTTTTGGTAGTCATACATATAGCATGATAAATGCAAAGAATGAGCGTTTCTGGGTGAAATTTCATTTTCATACTCATCAGGGGATTAAAAACTTAACCGACCAGGAAGCCGAGGCCCTTATTGGCAAAGATCGAGAAAGCCACCAACGAGACCTTCTGGAAAGCATTGATCGAGGTGATTTTCCACGGTGGACGATGTTTATCCAGGTTATGCCCGAAAAAGATGCTGCAAAAATGCCCTATAATCCCTTTGATCTTACCAAAGTATGGTTCAAGAAAGACTATCCTCTCATTGAAGTTGGTACATTAGAATTAAATAAAAATCCCGAGAATTATTTTGCCGATGTTGAGCAAGCTGCTTTTAATCCGGCAAACATTGTCCCAGGTATCAGTTTCTCACCGGATAAAATGTTACAAGCTCGGCTATTCTCATACGGTGATGCTCAACGGTATCGATTGGGCGTCAATCTCCATCAGATTCCAGTGAATGCTCCTCGCTGTCCGGTTCATAGTTATCACCGTGATGGAGCGATACGAGTCGATGGTAACTATGGGAGCACCCTTGGGTACGAACCCAATAGCTATGGAGAATGGCAAGAGCAGCCGGAATACAAAGAGCCACCTCTGGCTATAGATGGTGCTGCTGACCACTGGAATTTCCGGGAGGACGACGATGATTATTATACTCAACCGGGGATTTTGTTCCGGTTAATGGCTCCCCAGCAACAGCAAGTGTTGTTTGAAAATACCGCCCGTGCCATGGGTGATTGTCCAAGAGAAATTAAAGTTAGACACATCGGGAATTGTTTAAAGGCCGATCCAGCCTATGGAAAAGGAGTAGCAAAAGCCATGGGGATTCCTCTCAGTGAAGTGAAATAAAAGTAATCCTGAACAGACCAGGAGGAAGAGAAATTTTCCTCCTGGTCCAGTTTTAATTTGGAGGAATTTTTTGACAATGAAACCGGTGGTTCGATATTTATACATCATATTGGGGGTAATATTCCTCAGTTTAGGGATTATTGGTGTTTTCCTACCAATACTTCCAACCACACCATTCTTATTACTCACTTCTTTCTGCTTTCTTCGTAGTTCAAAACGACTGTACAATTGGTTGGTTAACCATCGTATATTCGGGGTATTTATCTACAATTATCTGACCTATAAGTCGGCTACCAGAAATACTAAAATTGGAACTCTCGTCTTTCTATGGGCTTCACTATTTATTTCATCTCTTTTTATATCTCAGCTTTCAATAAAATTAGTATTATTAGCGGTTGGTATTGGGGTCACCATTCATATTTGTACATTAAGGACCCTTGTTCGAAAAAGGGAAACTCAATCAATTCCCCAATTCGAAACCACCAGAAGGAGTGCTGGATAAATTTCTTATCCTATAAAACCTATCCTACGGGCATGATAAATTAAGCCCTATAAAAGATTTTAAAAAAGGCGTCATCCTGAGCGGTGCTTTCCCGCGTGAGGATTTCATCAGACACCATACCTGTCATCCTGAGCCCTCGCTTTTCGAGGGCGTGAGGATCTCATCTTTTTATGTTTTTTCATTCTTTATAAATACTTTAAAGGATGAGATTCTCACGTCGCACAATACGCTCCTCAGAATGACGGAGTGGGTGATACAGATTGCCACGTCGCATAAAATGCTCCTCGCAATGATTGAGCAGTAAAAAAACTCAAATCCCCCTTACCCCCTTTTCTAAGGGAACAATTGATCGGCATACCAATATTTTCATTGTCATCTGGTATTAAGAAATAGACATGAAGGTCTATTCTAATTTTTGAATAAATAGGCTCAAATTTTCTTCATTGTAGTTTGATGATGAAACTGTTAGGATGTTAGGTAATAAACGAAAGAGGAGGAGACCTTTAATGGATCTCATAGATTTAATTAAACAATTGAATAATGATGATGTTTTAGGTCAAGTCAGTCAATCAGTGGGTGTCAAGCCCCAACAGGTAAAGAAAGTTACCCAGTTAGGGTTGCCAACTTTAGTTGAAGCCATGAATCGAAATGCCAAAACTCAGGAAGGAGCTCGATCTTTGGCAAGAGCTTTGGAACAGCATCAGGATGATGAGGTCGATGATTTGTCGAAGTATATACGCCATGCTGATGCTCATGATGGTGAAAAAATTCTTCGCCATGTTTTTTCTGATAAAAGCGAAAGAGTTGAAAACAGAATTGCTAAACAAACCGGATTAGATATGAGTCAGGTTATGGGAATTCTGGCTCAGTTTGCTCCATTAATCCTCGGACTTTTAGGGAAAGAAAAGAAGCAGAAAAATTTAGATTATACCGGTGTAGCCGATATGACTTCGTCTTTAACCAACCAACTGGGGGGAGAATCCGGTTCTGGTTTAATGGGAATGGTGACTCAATTTTTAGATTCCGATCAAGATGGAGATATCATGGATGACTTGGGTGGATTGTTTGGTGGATTGTTTGGATAAATAGTTTTTAATAATAAGGGGACGCTAAGAATTGGTGTCCCCTTATTATTAATTCCATGCTTATAATCCTTGTCTATTATTCCTTTTCACGGCTTTTATATTCAAAATTTTTCACTTTTATAAATCTGAACTTAGTATTTTTACTGCCTTTTCTCCGAAGGCACCCAGCAAATACCCATAGCATCAATAATAATATCCGATTTTCGAGGCCGAATTATATCGGGATGCAAATCTAACAACATGGGATCAACGTCGATGTGAAGAGGAGCTAATGCCTCATCAAACTGCTCTTGAAGAGCTTTGAGTTGTTCTTGCAGTTCTTCTAATCTTTCTTGAGCACGCTGAACTTCAGCTTTTTCTTTTCCAATCCTACTCATACTTTTAGCAGCTGTTGCTGCTCGGCCAACGGTACCAACCTTGGCGCTCCTCCCTAATAATGCTCCTAATAAGGTAGCACCGACCGATACATAGGTTCCTATTTTCTGTTGTTCCGCTTGGGATTTTTCTCTTTCAATCCGCTCCTGGGAGAGGCGAATTTTATTTTCAAGAGTTTGGAATTTTGGAGCAAATTTAGCCTTAATTTTCGCTACTTCCAAATCGCGTTTTTCTCGCAAAGCTTGAGCAACTCGAGCGCGAAAATCGCCTTCGGTTTCTTCTGGTTTTGATATCAATTTTAACCCTGGATACTGCATGAGAGTAAGCGTGTCCTGCTGATATAAATGGGTTGATAATATCTTTTTCCAACTTTCAACTACTCCGGAATTGGTCACTCCTGAAGGTAGTGGAGTAAATTGTCCCTCACCGATTGGTTCGGTAGAGAATTCATTTGCTATTTCTCCACGTACCTCCGCTTCTTCCCATAATGCATCCCGACCATCTTCAGAAAGTGGTGCAATCAAAGTGCGGGTAATCCAGGTATCAACTTTGGCTTTGGCACTGACGAAATGCATTTTGGCAATACCGATTGCAGTTGGAACATAAACTACTGATCCTGAAGCTCCTTGAGGACGCAGGTAATATTCTGGAACTTCGGGAGGAAGGATAGGATGTGGGACTGGAGCTGCCTCATAAGTTGGTGTTTCAAATCGAGATGGAGTTGGGGAAGGTGGAACTGCTGCCATACCGGCAGAAAGAGTCTGAATTTGAGGAAGTGTCAGCGGGCCACGGAGATAACTCATTGCCCAGCGTGTTTGAAAGACCACTGAATCCTGTTCATGAACATTCCGCATGAGAAATACTCGATTTCCTAAACCAGCGAGAATTTTTTCCATTTGTGGCCGATCAAAACCTCCAGTAGCACTTACTGCAGCACCTTCCAATCCTTCGATCACCCGCAATTTATCGCGTTCGGTTTGCAGCCGTCCGATAAACCAGGTTCCACAGTTGGCGAGTCCTTTGTAATCGAGGTCGACCGGGTTTTGAGTAGCCAGGACAACTCCCAAACCAAAGGCACGAGCTTGTTTGAGCAGAGTCAACATTGGAACCTTGGAAGGTGGATTGGCTGTAGGTGGAAAATAACCGAATATTTCATCCATGTAAAGCAGGGCACGTAGACTGCTGGTACCTGATTGATTCCGCATCCAGGCTACTATTTCATTGAGAAGTAAGGTTACAAAAAACATTCGCTCAGGATCAGAAAGATGGGCGATAGAGATGATAGAAACCCGGGGTTTCCCTTCCGGTGTGTACAATAGACGCTGGATATCGAGTGGCTCACCTTCGAGCCAGGTTGTAAATCCCGGAGAAGCTAACAGGTTGTTTAGGCTAATTGCCAGCTTAAACCGTTCCTTAGATGGATAAAAAGATTCTAAGTCGAAAACTCCGATTTTTTTAAAAGACGGTTTTTGAATCTCATGAATCAAACCGGCAATATCTAAACTTCTTCCTTCTCGCCAGGCTTGATCGAGAATATTGGATAGAAGAATATGATCGCGACTTTGAACTGGATCGGCATCCATTCCCAGTAGGCTGAGTAACCCAGAGATCGTGGATATAATACGGTCACGTAAAGCAGAAGCATCTTGGATGATATTGGCTGAGGGAGGAGTGAAGGAACGAAGAATCTGTAAAGGCCGTCCGGCAGTATTCCCTGGCGTGTAGATGGTCATGGAAACGGTATCTTTTAAGCGTTGAATACGCTCTGGTTCTTGTCCCCATTGGGCTAAGCCGCTTTTCCAATTTTCGGCGGTTTTTGCTGCAAAAGCATCGGGATCCATGCCTTTCCGAGTGGCTTCGGCTTCGTCGATCCAAGGTCGGAAATCTTCCGGTCGAAGTTCGGGAAATTGCAAGAGGAGATTTCCTAAATCACCTTTAGGATCGATAAGTATGGAGGGGATACCATCAATGGCAGCTTCTTCAAGAAGACCGATGGCCAAACCGGTTTTTCCGCTGCCGGTCATACCCACTATCATGGCGTGAGTGGTTAAATCTTTAGCATCATAAAGAATAAGATTATCTTTTAACTCATTATTAGTCAAATCATATTCTTTGCCTAAATAAAACACCCCAAGTTTTTCAAAATCCTGCATGGTTATATCCCCCCAATGAGATTCGATAAGAATCAATTTCAATTCAATTCTACCGTAATGCGAAATCATGTACAAGTGACCAGAATGTCAGGTTTTTACCCAGCACCACTATCCTGAAAATACCGGAATAAGTGAAAAGTAATCAAACAAATAAGAAAAATGCACACCCCCCTTGAATCCCCTCTCAATGGGGGAATAATTCAACAATTCCCCTCCTTGGAGGGGTGCCGTTTTACGGCGGGGAGGGTGCTTTTATATCTTTAATGGTTATCCCGAGAAAATGATAATGAAATATGAATAAAAGATGAGATCCTCACGGCTTCAAAAGACCAAGCCTCAGGATGACAACTTTGATGCTAAATGAGATTACCACGTTGCACAGGGCGCTCCTCGTAATGACGGATTGAGAATAGGCATGATGAATCATGTCCGATAATAAATTCTTTTCTGTGATTACTTAATTTTTATACCTATTAATGTATCGACCTGCCATGGCATGTCGATACCTTGGGTTTTCATCCTCATCTGAGTTTACAACCTGGTATGGAGGTCTTTAATACTTTTTCTTTTTTTTAATAACTATGAGAAAGCAAAGAGCGGTTGCCAATATAGGCATGTATTAACCCTTTTTCTTGACATCTTTCCAATGCTGTTTCGGCATGGTGAACTGAAGTAAAAGGAAGGTTTTCCATATAGAAGTTTGGAGCAAAACCTAAAAGAGAGTAAGGAATCTGGGGGTTGATATCAGCAATGAGTTCGGCAATTTTTTCGACCTCGTCCTCAGTTACGTAACCAGGAACCAGAAGAGTACTGACTACCACCGTTACCTGAGGATACCTTTTGGCTTCTTCGATAGCCCAAGCGAAATTATCATAAGTGAATCGATTGGAAACCCCAGTCAAAGCGATGTGCATCCTTTCATCAAAGGCTTTCAGATCAAATTTTAGGATTCCCCCGCTTTCTGCAGAAAGATAAAACATTCTCTTGATGAGCTCGTGACTAGCACTCCCATTGGTTTCCCAACAGATACGGAGCTTCTCCTTTATTTTTGTAGCGAAAGCCAGCGCGTGAGTAATTTGGGGAATAGGGTCCCCACCAAAGAAACAAACACAGGCAACTTTTGAATTAACCGCCTTTTCTAATTCATCGACTCCGATGAGAGGTGATTTCTTTTCAACCAGTAAATGATGATGCCAGTTTTGACAGAAGAGGCAATTGAAGTTACAGCCCCCATAGAAAACAGCTAAATTCTTAGATCCCCTATGGTCTCTTTCTGCACAAGCAAAAGAGGCTACACAATTGGTTGGGATAGGATCATAATACCATTCTAGTAAACCTCTTTTTGGAGTTCCTGCCCATCTTTTTCCATTCTCTATTAAACCGCAATAGCTCTTTTTCCCTCCATCGCACTGGTGAATGCACTGGTTGCAAAAAGAATGGTCACCTGTGCAAAAATATGGTAAGCGGAAGTTCATCCTAACTTTCTGGTGAGCTCTTTCAATGAAAGGGAGGGAGGAAGGAAAATTGTTAAGAATACAGTCTCGACATACTCCTAAAAAGGAAGAAATGAGAATCGATTTTTTCTTACACAACTTACAGATTGCTTCCCGGGTTTCATCCATAGACGACCCTCATGATTCTGTCCTGGAAATAAATACCGTGATGAACTGTGAATAGTAAACTGCAAACGCTTAAAATCAACCTCGACCTCACGTTTTCCCAAAAATACAGACAGGGATGAGTATGATGAATGCAGTTATTCCATTCTAATTTTCCTTTAATATATAATAGGATAATATTCCACAGAATTAAATAAAAGATTAAAATGAAACAAAGAAAATAAGGTTATTGAACAATCCCATGGTTTTAATTGGAAACACTTCTTCTGGGATATTGCTTTAACACCATCTCCATCTGCACCAGAAACCGGAAATCTTCCAGATGAAACTGAATCCCTGGGGATGTGGTTATTGCTCATGGTAAGTGGCTAAAAAAGAAGACGATTTATGATGTCATAGAGATGATATGAAGCAAGGAGATGTTATTTTAAAAGTGGCAAATGCCATTGACATCATGGGGAAACATACTCAAATTTTCATCGATCATCCTGAAGGTAGCACTAATGTTGTTGGCTTGCGGGCTGTCTTTGGTAGGTGGGTATGATTAATAATTCCCGCTGGATTAAAAAGCGGTGCATTGCGGTTGGGGAGTTCCACGGATTAATCTGATTAAAAGTATGTGGTTTGACAGGTTTAGATTGTTTTGCTAAACTTTTTATTGTAAATATTCAAAATTAATAAAATTTATATTAAAGCTTTCAATTCAAAGGATTTATTGGAGGAAGTACGTTTCCGGGGAATGGGAGCTTTTTATGCTTAGCGAGAGATTGCTTCAAGGTTGATAATATTGATTTTATTTCTTCTTGAGTAAGAACTCTAGTACAACTTCTTGGAACTCCGACTACTTCTTTTTAAATTGGAAATCCCTATTCTCTTGAATGCTTACACTTTTTGACCAGTAAGATTTTGCCTCCAGCGATGGGAAGGAGGCGTTTTATCTTTGAGTATGGAGAAAGAAGAGCGAGAAGCAAATGAAGAGAATGAGGTGCTGAAAGTAAAGCACCTTAAAGCTTTTTATGTCCTTGAGATATGGGGAGAAAGAAAAATTATCCAAGCAGTGAATGGAGTTGATTTAAAAGTAAGTCCCAATACGATTTACGGTATTGCCGGAGAAAGCGGTTGCGGGAAGACTACTCTTTTAAAAACCCTTTTTGCCACCATTGAACCTCCATTGCGGCTCTTTGAAGGGAAAGTCTATTACCAAAACAATGGAGAATATCACGATGCCCTCTCTCTGAATCCCATGGAAATGAGAACATTGCGTTGGACCTATATCTCTTATATTCCCCAGGGATCAATGAGCGTCTTTAATCCGGTACGTAGAATCAAATTAACTTTTCTCGATGTTCTTGAGAGTCATGTGCAAGAAAAAGTCACCCAGGAACTTCTTCTGCTTGCTATACAGCACCTTAAAGATTTGGGACTTACTCCCCAGGTTTTGGATGCCTATCCCCACCAGCTTTCTGGAGGTATGCGGCAGCGGGTAGCAATTGCTCTGGCAACTCTCCTGAAGCCCCGTCTCATTCTCGCTGATGAACCCACCACCGCTTTGGATGTGGTAGCCCAAAGGGTAGTCCTACAACTTTTACAAAATATACAGAGAGAACTGCGAAACACCATTGTTCTGGTTACCCACGACATGGGCATTCATGCTCAAATTACAACTCACCTTGCTATCATGTACGCTGGAAGGATCGTCGAAGAAGGTCCTACCGAAGAAGTTTTTATACAGCCTTTTCATCCTTATACCCAGTACCTCATTCATTCTTTACCTCACATTGGAGAAAAAAGCCACAAGGAAAGCATCCCGGGAAGCCCTCCTTCTCTTTTAGTTCCATTCCCAGGGTGTTCTTTCCATCCTCGGTGTCCTCACACTTATAGCCATTGCACAGAAGAAGTGCCTATGCTCCAAGAAATCTCTCCGCAGCACAAAGTGGCATGTTTTTTGTGGAGGAAGAACCATGACCTTTCGTAAAACCAAATTCAACTATTCTTCTTAATCGGTATTGAGTTGGTTTTTGGAGGGATAGTAGGGGGAAGAATAACTGAAGAAAATTGGAAAAAGAATTTGGAAGATAAAACTAAGGAGGTGAGCGATAAATAAGCAGTGATTGATTAGAGTCAAAAAGATACACGATTGTAGGAAATTTTATGAGAAATTTGAAATTAGTTTTGAAATAAGGAGGAGATAAAAGTGCGCAAGCTTCTTTTGGCGATTGGTTTGGGGTTTGTGCTTTGTTTGGTCTTGGTACTGAGTTCGGTAGGATTTACCCAGGTTCTTCCACCTGGGGTTTCCCGTGATAACACCTTAATTCTTCCCTATCTCTTTGCTCCAAGCCCTGTGCCTGGGAATTGGAACTTGTGGGCTGGATGGAGAGCGCAGAATGGTGGATTGCATCAGTTTGTTACCGAAGCACTCTGGACTCTGAATCCCAATGTGGTCGAAGGTGGGATCATTAATGGACTTGCAGCTGAACCTCCGATTTATAACCAAGATTTCACCCAATTTACCATCAAGTTGAGAGATGGCATATACTGGAGTGATGGTGTTCCCTTAACCGCTCAGGATTTGGTTTTTACCATTCTGAAAGTTAGAGATACTCCAGGTTTTGTCGATCATGGCTTAGTGCAGGATGTTAAAGACGCACAAGCGGTGGATGACCTCACGGTCGTTGTGGAGCTCACCAAACCCAACAGCCGATTCCATACCGCTTTTCTTGAGCGCTGGAATGCTCTCCGACCCATGCCTAAACACATTTTTGAAAAGGCTGAAGATATCTTAGCTTTCGACTTTCACCCTCCAGTAAGCCTTGGCCCGTATGTCTATGTGAGTCATGATCCGGCCGGTTACTGGGTACTCTGGCGCAAACGAGATGATTGGCAGAGAACTGTGACCGGGAAGCTCTTTGGAGAGCCAGTACCAGAATACGTGCTTTTTATTAATTATGGACCCCCTGAAAAGCAGATAATGGCAATGATGCGTCATGAACTTGATGTGGTCCAAGGTACAGCAGAGCAAATGATCACCCTATTACAACAGGGTCAAACCACTCATTCATACCGGAAGACTTGGCCTTTCATCGATCCACGGGATATTTCTACCAGAGGTCCCAGTTTCAACCATCTGGTATTCCCTTATAACAATAAAGACGTGCGCTGGGCTCTGGCTTTGGCAATTGATATCGTAGAGTTGGCAGTTTCTACCTATGACGGAATGGTAGCAATGACTCCTGGACTTCCTCTTGTCGTCAGCCCTACTTTTTATGAGTGGTACTTCAAACCCTTGAAATCCTGGCTTGAGGAATTCACCTTAGATATTGGAGATGGTCGTACTTTCAAACCTTGGGATTCACAATCACCCTGGCGAATGTTGGAATGGGCTCAGAAAAACTACGAAGTTGACATTGATCCTGCCAATGAGGACGAGGTGAGGCTGACCTTAGGGTATGGATGGTGGAAATATGCCCCTGATATTGCCGAAGCACTCCTCAAGAAACAGGGTTTCTCTCGGGGTACAGACGGCAATTGGTTCCTTCCCGATGGAACTCCGTGGCAGATAACCATCCTAACCGGTGTTGATCCTACCGCTATGGACTACATAGTTATTTTAGGGATCGCAGAGCAATGGAAGAAGTTTGGCATTGATGTCGTCTTTAATTCAAACGCAGCAGAGAGTACTTTAGTATTACATGGTGAATTCGAGGTTGATTCGGTGAGCCATGGAGAGTTTGCTGGAGAACCTTATGGCCTCCATCCTGATCTCTATCGGTGCCTGAATGCCTTGCGAAGTGATTTTATCCGTCCAATAGGAGAATTGACCTTGGGGTGGAGGGGACGCTGGAGCAACTCCCAGATAGATCAGATTATCTCAGAACTGGAGGTTACTCCCTGGGGTGATGAAAAGCGGATCACTGAGCTAGGGTGTGAGGCATTGAAAATCACCATGGGAGAGATGATTGCCATCCCAGTATTCAGCTGTCCAATCACTATTGTTTTTGACGAATACTACTGGACGAACTGGCCAAGCCCAGAAAATGACTGGGCGCGGTGTGATGTCCTCACTACCTGGCCTGAACTCAAATACGCCTTACACAATCTTAAACCTGCCAGTAAAAAATAAAGAGAAAAACCTCGGGTAGATTGAATCTGCCCGAGGTTTTTGAGAGAGGGAGTTATGAGGTTTATTAAATCTTACCTGGTTCCCAGATTAGGTCAGTATATTCTTGTAACTTTCCTAGGACTTACCGCAGCATTTTTCCTTCCTCGTTTTTTACCTATGGATCCGGTAAAACAGCAACTTGCCCAGTATCAGGCATTTGGAGTTTATATCCCTCCGGAACAGCTCGAAGAAATCATGGGTACCCTCAAGCAACTCTATGGTCTTGAGGGTACTCTTTTCGAGCAGTATATAAACTTCTGGAAAAGGCTATTTAAAGGTGATTTTGGACCATCATTAGCTCGATATCCTACTCCAGTGATTCAGGTTATTGCTCAATCTCTCCCCTGGACGGCGGTCCTTCTTTTTCTTACTACGGTATTGAGTTGGGCTGCGGCGGTAGTAGCAGGAGGAGTTGCCGGCTATTTCCGGGGACGGTGGATGGAAATCTTAGATGGAATCGTTATGGTAGTTAGACCAATCCCTTACTATATTATGTCTTTGTTATGTCTCATTTTTTTTGCCTACCTTATCCCCATTTTTCCTTTGAGCGGTGGCATAGGGGTTGGCAGAGAGCTCTCTTTGAGCTGGGAAACCTTGATAAGCATTATACGACATGGAGCCTTACCGGCTCTAACCCTGCTTATTGTGGGGATAGCGTGGCAATTCCAAAGTATGAAACTTATCATCCAGGGAGTGCGTTCTGAAGACTATGTGTGGTATATGAAGGCAGCCGGAGTGAAAGAAAAAAGGATTGTATTTCGCTATGTTATCCGCAATGCGATGTTACCTATGATTACCCAATTAGGGCTCCAATTTGGCACTATTTTCAGTGGTGCACTGGTAACCGAAATGGTTTTTGCCTATCCAGGGGTGGGATGGATTCTTTATGATGCAGTCATGAGGGGAGATTACAATCTCATCATGGGAATCATGTGTATTTCAGTGGTGGCGGTCACTACTTCAATTTTTCTTCTTGACCTCATTTATCCTCTTTTTGATCCTAGGGTACGATATCGATGAAAAAAACCGGAAGTCTCTTTCGCGATCTGACTAAGGATTCCAGGTTTACCATAGCATTTGTCATTCTTGTAGTACTAATATTCTTAGCCATTTTATCATGTTTTTCTCCATATCATCCCCAGCGGATGTATCAGGTCCCCAGAGGTCGGCCTCCTTCATTAACGAATTTCTTAGGTACTAACTGGTTAGGTTAGGATGTCTTTTGGCAGCTTACTTTTGCGGTGAGGAATTCTCTCCTTATTGCTCTTGTTGCCTCATCAATTTCCCGGGTTATTGCCATTTTTGTGGGTATGGGAGCAGGATACCGCGGAGGAATGGCTGATCGAATATTGATGACCGTTGGGGATACTACTATGGTTTTACCTATTTTGGTCGTACTCATTCTTGTTTCTACCATCCTGAGAGAATGGGCAAGATATCTTACCAATTTAGGGCTTCTTCTTGCCTTTTTCTCTTGGGCTTGGGATGCACGAGTTATTCGATCTCAAATTCTCAGCTTACGGGAAAGGGAATTCACCTTTGTCGCTGTGCTTTCAGGTATGCGAACCATCAAACTAGTTCTAAAACAGTATTTACCTTACGTCTTACCAGTTATCCTTTCCACCCTTATTAACAATATGTCCTGGGCTATTGGAATGGAAATCACTTTAGCTTACCTAGGTTTAGGTATCGACCCTACTGTGCCTACGATTGGGACGATGCTTCAGACGGCAATCTACCGGCAAGCACTCTTTCTCAGGCTTTGGTGGTGGCTTTTAACTCCAATTATTACCGGTATCTTTCTCTTTATCGCTCTCTACTGGCTTTCGGTAGTGGTGAGTGAGTATCTTGATCCGAGAACACGTTTTCAGAGAATTGGATTCCGTTGAGAAAACCCTCTCACACAAAAGTGGGGGACAGTAATGGATGGTGAGGTTGGAATGGAAAAACTCATTGAGGTCAAGAATCTAACCAAGATGTTTTCTATCGGAACATTATTGTTTAAAACCAAATTTGCTGCTGTAGAGGAAGTATCCTTTTATATAAAGTCAGCGGAAATCTTTACTCTGGCAGGAGAGAGTGGCTGTGGAAAAACCACCACTGCTAAAATCATATTGGGTTTTGAGGAACAGACTGCAGGGGAAATCTTCTTTGAAAGAAAACCTATGACATTTTGGAAAAGGAAACGTCTTCAATTCCTGCAAAAAGTACAGGCGGTTTTTCAAAATCCTTTTGAAAGTTTTAATCAGCTTCGAACGGTGGATGACATTTTCTTCGAGACGGTGTATAACTACAAAATGGCTCAAGGCAGAAATAGAGCCACAGAGCTGATTGACGATAGACTTAAATCGGTAGGTCTTTCCTTTCAGGAAATCAACGGTCGATACCCCGGTGAACTTTCGGGAGGACAACTACAGAGAGCTTCCATTGCTCGAGCATTAATTACCAATCCTACCTTGCTGGTAACTGATGAGCCGGTTTCTATGGTAGATGCTTCCTTACGGATGTCTATCGTGAATCTTTTTGCCCAACTGAGAGACAGGATGCAGTTAAGCATCCTCTATATTACCCATGACCTTGCGACTGCTTATTATTTGAGTGACCGTATAGCTATTATGTTTCGAGGGAATATCGTGGAAATGGGTTCTCTCGAAGAAGTGCTCGGAAAACCCAAACATCCCTATACTCAACTTCTCCGCAATTCCATTCCCGAGGCTGATCCTCGAAAGAAATGGAAAGGAGAGATTGCGATTTTTGATAGTGAGTATGAGGAATATCTCCGACAGGGCTGTAAGTTTGCCGGGAGATGTCCGGTAGTAATGGGAAAATGTAAAAAGGAAATCCCCCGGGAGGTCTTGGTTGACGGTGTTTTGGTAAAGTGCCATCAGTATGAAAATAAAGTGAAATAAGGCTTTATCTTTGTGTAAGAGGTCAAAACCCATATTTAATAAGGGGGAATGAAAAATGTTGGGAATTTGTTACTACCCGGAACATTGGAGTAAAGAGCAGGTAGCCAGTGATATTCAAAAAATGCGGGATTTGGGTATTCAGTGGGTGAGGATTGGTGAATTTGCTTGGAGCTTAATCGAACCGACTCCAGGAAAATTTGAATGGCAATTATGGGATGAAACGCTGGATTTATTGGATCGTGCAGAACTCAAAGTAGTATTGGGTACGCCAACTGCTGCTCCTCCCAAATGGTTGATCGACCGTTACCCCGAGATTCTCCCGGTAGACATAGAAGGGCGGGTTCGTAAGTTTGGTTCGAGAAAACACTTCTGTTTTTCCAACTTGACTTACCGAGAAGAAGTGCATCGTATTGTTTCGATATTGGCTCAGCGTTACGGAACCCACCGGGCGGTTTTAGGTTGGCAGCTTGATAATGAATATGGATGTCACGATACAGTTCGGTGTTATTGTCCTCAATGTCAAAAAGCTTTCAGGATATGGTTGGAAGAACGTTATCGGAGCATAGATACCCTCAACGAAGCCTGGGGGACGGTTTTCTGGAGTCAGAGATACCGATCTTTCGAAGAGATCGAGCTTCCCAACTTGATGGTGACCACGCCTAATCCCTCTCAGCATATGGATTATTTCCGGTTTGCTTCAAGCCAGGTTCGTTCTTTTAGTCAGCTACAGGTAGAAATTTTACGGGAACTTTCTCCCAGTCGTTTTATTACCCACAACTTTATGGGGGGATTTCTCGCTTTTGATCATTTTACCTTGGCTCAAGACCTCGATTTTGCGACCTGGGATAGCTACCCTTTAGGACACACGCTGTGGTTTCTTGGTTTGACGGATGTAACAGAAAATTACCTTCGGAGGGGTCATCCTGACCTTGCTGCATTTCACCATGATCTCTATCGTGGAGTGGGGAAAGGAAGATTCTGGATCATGGAACAGCAAGCGGGACCAGTAAATTGGGCTTCCTATAACCTTATTCCTGCTCCTGGAACGGTCAGGCTTTGGACTCTGGAAGCTATAGCTCATGGTGCCGAGGTCGTTTCTTATTTCCGCTGGAGACAGATTCCCTTTGCCCAGGAACAGATGCATTCGGGTTTGTTGTGTTCTGATTCTACCCCTGGCTCCGGCTTTTATGAAGTACACAAAGTGGCAGAAGAATTAGCGAAGATCGATCTACCCACCACCGGCAAAAGTTTAGTGGCATTGATTTTTGACTACGAGGCAGCCTGGGTTTTTGAAATTCAACCCCATGGTAAGGATGTTAGCTATGCTCATTTGGTTTTCCAGTTTTACAGTGCCTTACGACAACTAGGTTTAGATGTTGATGTGTTACCTCCAGGGGTTTCACTGAAAGATTATCAGCTTGTAGTAGTACCCACTATGCCTATTGTAGGTAAAAAAGCATTAGATAATTTAAGGAATTTTACCGGAATTGTGGTTTTTGGTCCGCGAACAGGCAGTAAAACTGAAACCTTTCAGATTCCTCTCAATCTTCCTCCTGGGCCTTTGCAGGAACTTCTTCCTTTGAAAGTGACACAGGTGGAAAGTTTGCCACCTCAGATGGAAAAGGTAATCTGGCGAGGTCGTGAATATACGGTGGGCATCTGGAAAGAATTAGTTGAAACTGAATTAGAGCCAGAGATGACCTTTACCGATGGCAGTGGAGCGGCTTTTCGACATAAGAACTATTACTATTTTGCCTTCTGGCCAAATGATATTTTTTTAGTTGACTTTTTTACCCGGATTGCAAAAGAAGCTGGACTCAATCCAAACCAATTACCTCAGGGGGTACGCCTTCGAAGAAGAGGCGACTTAAACTTTGCCTTTAATTTTTCTGCCCAGGTTGCCAAGATTCCTGTTTCGTCCAAAGCCCATTTTTTGGTAGGAAGCAAGGAAGTTCAACCCGGTGAGGTAGCTATTTGGCGCGAATAAATCTTTCAAGGCCTTATCCCACTGGGAGTGGAAAAAGTGAAAAAAACACCTGATAGAAAAGGATTAGGTCTTCATTCTTGAATTACTTAATCCTTTAACCCTAAAACGAATGGAGTCTGGTACTCAATAATGAATGAATTTCTTATCAAGAATCGTGTATTCTCATGGTTGCTACTCGTCCGAGATAAAAATGATACTATTGAATTGAACCATTTTAAAAGTTTTGTATTCATGCCGAGAGAGGTGGGGATATCCGTAATATTCCATCTTTGTCCATGAAAACCAACCAGAACTCTGGGTAGAGGCAGCATTGAACATTGAAAGCTGTTTTAGTATTACCAAGTCATTGGGTTATGTGATAAGGGGGAGCTTTATAATGTCCTTATTTTGTATCACACCCCGCTGAAAAACTTCAATAGCTTGAAGAAGGAAATATGCCCAATTTTGAATCCCTGCAAATGGTTCAATCAGGATTGGAAAAGGCTATAATATAATCAGGAGGAAAGATCTTTGAAAGCATTTGTTCTCACTCAACTCAAAGACTTAAATCAAGACCGTTCACCCTTAGAATTGTTTGAGTTTCCTTATCCCTCATGTAAAGAAGACGAAGTCGTTGTTGAAGTGGCAACCTGTGGAGTCTGTCGGACCGAATTAGATGAAATCGAAGGACGAACCCCTCCTTCTTTTTTTCCGATAATCCTTGGACATGAAATCGTAGGAAGGGTAGTTGAGAAAGGGAGCCAGGTCCAAAAACTCAAGATAGGAGATCGAGTGGGTATCGCCTGGATTCATTCATCTTGCGGCCATTGTTCTTATTGTCTTGAGGGAAGGGAAAATCTCTGTGCCGAATTCAAGGCGACTGGAAGGGATGCTCATGGTGGTTATGCTGAATACACCATGGTAAAAGAGGATTATGCTTTTCTTCTTCCTCCAGTTATTTCTGATGAAGAAGCTGCTCCTTTGCTCTGTGCCGGAGCGGTAGGGTACCGGTCTCTCAAATTAGGGAATGTCCAAAATGGAATGAATATCGGTTTTTCGGGATTCGGAGCATCGGCTCATCTGGTATTAAAAGCCGCTCAACACCTTTTTCCTTTCTCGAAATTATATGTTTTAACTCGAAACCAGAAAGAACAAGACTTTGCTCGAGAATTAGGTGCTACCTGGGCAGGGGATTTTGAAGAAGAGCCACCGGAGAAACTTCACCTAATTATTGATACCACCCCAGCCTGGAAACCGGTGGTTCTGTCGCTTCGGCATTTGGAACGAGGAGGGAGACTGGTCATCAATGCCATTCGCAAAGAAAGAGGTGATCAGGATTTTCTGCTCCAATTAAGTTATTCTGAAGACCTCTGGATGGAAAAGGAAGTAAAAAGCGTGGCCAATGTCACCCGTGCCGATGTTCAAGAGTTTTTACAATTAGCAGCTGAAGTATCAATTCGACCGGAAATACAGCTTTATCCTCTTGAAGATGCCAATAAGGCTTTATTGGAACTTAAAGATGGAAAAATCCGTGGCGCCAAAGTCCTCCGCATCAAAGAGCATGAATAACTATAGCAACTAATCAATTATGCCCCGATTCTCCTTTCCTTTTACAATATACGAATGAAAGTCGGTTTGAACTTGCCCTTTCTTCCAAAATTATTTGCACTTTCTCGCCCTTGATTTTATTGCTCCTTCTCCCTTGATGGGAGAAGGTTGGGATGAGGGTGAGAACCAGGATAGAGATCCAAGTTTGATGTAATTGATTAGCTTGAGAATGAGAAAAAATCAGTTAAAAAATATTTTCACTCTCCCTCATTTTGCTCCTTCTCCCTTGATGGGAGGGTGTACGAACGGAGACATAGGTTAGGATTTAGATCCAAGTTAGGTGTTTTGAATTAACATTGAAATTTAACCAAGCATCCCTCTCACCCTGACCCTCTCCCACCAGGGGCGAGGGAAATAAATTGGTCTTTCCCCGATTTTGTAGAGTCTTGGAGAAGAGAATATAATAAATCGGGGGTGTCAATGAATCATGAATCAAGAAAAAGAACAACGACAAATGTACGACAAAGAATTTAAACTGGAAATCCTTCGCTTAGTCAATGAACAAAAAAGACCTATTGCCCAAGTTGCCCGAGATTTTGGATTAGGAAAAAATACCATCTATAAATGGAAGAAAGCCTTTGAAGAAGATCCGGTCAATGCTTTTCCTGGAACCGGTCACTTAAAACCAGAAGATGAAGAAATGCGACGGCTCCAGCGAGAGAATGCAATATTACGAGAAGAACGAGATATCTTAAAAAAAGCACT
>MTKW01002491.1_pt1 | contig 18766 bp, 12 predicted proteins | sample 1042761 | NCBI WGS metagenome assembly MTKW01 (sample SAMN06205366, study PRJNA360243) | anaerobic digester metagenome | biome: Wastewater treatment plant; feature: Anaerobic digester sludge; material: sludge; isolation source: anaerobic digester fed with sludge from wastewater treatment plant ... | reverse complement strand
TAAAATATCCACCGATATCCCGAAAATTTTTGATATTATCCATATCGATAAGACGGTTTGCCACTATTCCTGAGGTGGTTCCGGCTGTTTTTAAAAGAAAATACTCCCTGACACCAAAACCCGAAGGAGTAAACAAAGCAAATTGATCTTCAATCCGGCTGGATTTTACCGGTACAAAATCAGCCAAAGAACTGTCTGATGCGGAAGAATAAATATCTATCTTCCCTTCTTGATCCGGACTGACTTCCCATTTTACGAGAAAATCCCCATCTTTATTCTTCTCAACAACCGAAGTAATTTGAACGGTTGATGCACAAGCATGCAATAGCAATAATAGTATGATAATAAATATATGTCTGATTTTTTGCATTTTAACTCCCTTACAAAGCTAATAAGCATACAAATATAATGAAAAATAATTATTCACCAATTCTTACAAAGTCAAGCTATTAACAATAAATAATGAGTTCATGGATATTTTTAATCCTAAAAAGTTTAGCTGAATTCAAAAATTTAAAGGAGAAAAGTTAAAACGTACTTCCTTACTGGAAAAATATAAATCCGGAATGAATAACCGATTTTTCATTTCTTAACAACATTTATCACTTTATGTGGTTATAATATAGAGAATATTTATACTTTTGTGTACGTACACAACATACATCATCGATAATTCAACGCTAGCCTCACCAAAAAGGTGGGAACAATAAAAATAAACCTACTAAAAAAATAAAATTATGTACGAATTATTCAACATTCAAGACAAAGTAATAGTAATTACGGGAGGTACAGGTGTTCTGGGATCATCAATGGTCGAATATCTGGCAGCCCATGGGGCAAAAATAGCCGTTCTCGCCCGCAATAAACAAAAAGGGGATGAACTGATTAATCGTGTCAAATCCAAAGGAGGCGAAGCCATCTTTTTGCAAACGGACGTTACCAATGAGAACATAATTGAACAAAACGCAAAAGACATTGTAGCAAAATACGGTCGCGTGGATGTGCTGATAAATGCAGCAGGTGGAAATATGCCGGGTGCAATCATCAGCCCCGAAGGTACTATTTTTGACTTAAAAATGAACGATTTTCGCAAAGTAGTAGATTTAAATCTGATGGGCACAGTAATACCTACCGTTATTTTTGCCAAAATCATGGTTGAAAACAAGCAGGGAAATATCATCAATATTTCATCTGAAGCAGCTCTCAGACCTCTTTCACGAGTTGTAGGATATGGAGCTGCAAAAGCAGCAGTTACCAATTTCACCAAATATATGGCCGGAGAATTGGCTATAAAGTTTGGGGAAAATTTCAGAGTAAATGCTATTGCTCCCGGATTCTTCATTACCGAACAAAACCGAACGCTTTTGACCAATCCCGATGGCTCATATACAGAAAGAGGAAAAGCCATTATTCAACACACGCCGTTCAGACGTTTTGGCGTTCCTGAAGATTTACATGGAACATTACACTATCTGGTAAGCGATGCCTCCAAATTTGTAACCGGCACAGTTGCTGTTGTAGACGGCGGTTTTGATGCATTCACTCTCTAAAAATAAAGCATATGTCGTTAGTATTAAAAAAAGACTGCAAATATTCTCTACTTGTTCCAACAAGTATGGGCGTTCGAATTACTCCGGTGAATGCCCAACCCGTACATTGCAGTACACTTTTTGAAATGCAGGCAACCAGCGCGGAAACAAATGTCGCAAGTATTTCTTCATATTTAGGACTTCCGGTAAAAGTGTTAACCACTTTTGTGAAAGACAGTCCTATTGCCAAATTCATCAAAGCCGATCTTCGTCGGAGAAATATGGATTTCGAAGGCCCCGAGGTTCCTCAGGGAGGTCCGTGGGGCTATCGCCATCAATTCAACATTGCCGACAGTGGATTTGGATTACGAGGGCCGCGGGTACACAATGATCGTGCAGGAGAAATAGGAAGAACATTGCATGTAAAAGATTTCGACCTGAAACGTATTTTCGGTCAGGAAGGCGTTCAAATTGTTCATTTCTCGGGTCTTATAGCTGCACTTTCACCCGATTCAGGTAATTTTTGTCTAGAAATTGCCCGATTTGCAAAAAAATATGGCACGTTAATTTCTTTTGATCTCAATTACCGGGCTTCCTTTTGGAAAGGACGTAAAGTCGAACTTGCAGCTACTTTCAAAGAAATTGCTTCGTTGTCGGATATTCTTATTGGGAACGAAGAAGATTTTCAACTTTGTCTCGGTATTGAAGGGCCTAAACCGGGAGGTGAAGATATTGAAGCTCAGTTAGACGCATTTAAAGAAATGATTAAGAATGCACAAAAAACCTATGCCAACGTTTCCGTTTTTGCCAATACACTAAGAGAAGTAGTCAGTGCAAATGAACATCTCTGGGGCGCTATTGTTTATGAAAATGCCAATTGGCATGTCATCAAGCCCAGAAAAATCAATGTAATGGATCGCATCGGAGGAGGCGACGGTTTTGTGGGTGGTTTACTTTACAGCATATTAAAAGAATGGCCTTCTGAAAAATGGATCCGGTTTGCATGGGCCAGCGGTGCTTTAGCAACAACATTCCTCACCGATTATGCTCAACCTGCTGACGAAGAAATGATCTGGAACGTCTGGGAAGGTAATGCACGAGTAAAAAGATAAACCATATAAAAATTGGAAATATGAAAAAATTAGCAGATATCGGATTGATAGGTCTCGCTGTAATGGGCGAGAATCTAGTTCTGAATATGGAAAGCAAAGGCTTTACAGTAGCCGTTTTTAACCGAACAGTCTCAAAGGTGGATGAATTTATCAATGGGAGAGCCAAAGGTAAAAATATTATCGGAACACATTCCCTTGAAGAACTGGTGGCTTCGTTAAGCCGACCACGCAAAGTAATGTTGATGGTGAAAGCCGGGCAACCGGTAGATGATTTTATAGAAAAGCTAATCCCTCTGCTCGAACCCGGCGATATCATCATTGACGGAGGGAACAGTCACTTTATGGACACACGCCGTCGTACCAAATACATTGAAAGTAAAGGGTTGCTGTATATCGGAACAGGAGTTTCAGGGGGAGAAGAAGGTGCATTACGCGGACCCTCCATGATGCCGGGAGGTTCTCCTGCCGCATGGCCGCATGTGAAAGATATTTTCCAGGCTATAGCTGCCAAAGTAGATGAAGGAACCCCTTGCTGCGACTGGGTTGGTGAAGATGGTGCAGGACATTTCGTGAAAATGGTACATAACGGTATTGAATATGGCGATATGCAAATCATTAACGAGGCATATCATCTGATGAAAGAACTGTTAAATATGACCCCTGATGAACAGCACGAAGTGTTTAAAAAATGGAATGAAGGCAAACTTAATTCTTATCTGATTGAAATTACAGCCGATATCCTGGCATTTAAAGATACTGACGGCACCCCTTTAGTGGAAAAAATTCTGGATACGGCCGGGCAAAAAGGTACGGGAAAATGGACAGTGATTACTGCTCTTGAACTTGGAATCCCATTGACATTAATTGGCGAATCTGTATTCTCCCGCTGTCTGTCGGCTCAAAAAGACTTGCGCGTTAAGGCGTCAAAAGCTATTCTCGGTACAAAACCCCATTTCAAAGGCGATAAACAACAATTTATTCATGATTTGGAAGAAGCTTTATATGCTGCTAAAATTATTTCCTACGCACAAGGTTATGATTTGATGCGAGAGGCAGCCAAAGAATACAACTGGAATTTGAACTACGGCGGCATTGCATTGATGTGGCGCGGTGGCTGCATCATTCGGTCGGCATTTCTTGGCGATATAAAAAAAGCATTCGATAAGAATCCTTCTCTCGAGAATCTACTGCTTGATCCTTTCTTCAAAGATGCCGTACAATCAGCACAGGAAAGCTGGCGCAAAGTATGTACCACTGCACAGGAAAATGGTATTCCGATCCCGGCACTCGCATCGGCTTTATGCTACTTTGACGGTTTCCGCTGCGAGCGATTACCTGCCAATCTTCTACAAGCTCAACGCGATTATTTTGGTGCACATCAATACGAAAGAATAGACAGACCTCGCGGTGAATTTTTTCATACCAATTGGACCGGACATGGAGGAGATACGGCTTCTTCCACTTACCGGGTATAATTTTTTTGAAATACTCACAGCATGACTTCCCGTCATGCTGGAGTTTCTATTCTCAGGCAACAATGATCTATTATCAAAACGGCTCTTCACAACACAATCTCTCGCATGAAGATCTAAAAAAAGGTCTCTTCGAAGCATTGGACAAATTAGGCAAAAAACACAAAATCCTAGCTATTCCCCCCGATTATACTCGTTTACCGAGTCGAGCAGGTGAAATTACCGAAATGACTTGGGAGTATTATGGAAATGCACTAACAGATGTGCTTCCGGCATTGGGCACACACAGTCCTATGACGGACGAACAAATTTCGCACATGTTCGGCAAAACTCCTCGACATTTGTTTCGGGTTCACGATTGGCGTCACGATATAATCACATTGGGAGAGGTCCCTGCCGAATACGTAAAAGAAGTTTCCGAAGGAAAAGTGGATTTCTCCTGGCCGGCGCAGGTAAATAAATTATTAGTAGAAAGGGATTTCGATCTCATCCTATCCATTGGTCAGGTTGTTCCACATGAAGTGGTTGGTATGGCCAATTACAACAAGAATATTTTCGTTGGCACAGGTGGCATTGAAGGAATTAACAAAAGCCATTTTATAGGTGCCGTTTACGGAATGGAACGCATGATGGGGCGTACGGATACTCCTGTAAGGAAACTGTTTAACTATGCCTCAAAAAACTTTGCAAATCATTTGCCTATCGTTTATGTACTGACGGTTGTTGGTATAAACAAAGAAGGCAAACAGCAGACTTACGGCCTTTTTATAGGTGACGATGTGGATGTATTCGACGAAGCTGCGAAATTGTCTCTTGAAGTGAATTTCGAAATGGTTGAAGAACCACTGAAAAAAGTTCTTGTTTGGCTCGACCCTACTGAATTTAAAAGCACATGGTTAGGGAATAAATCCATTTATCGCACCCGCATGGCTATCGCTGATGGTGGCGAACTCATTGTTTTGGCTCCCGCTTTAAAAGAATTTGGCGAAGACAAAGAAATTGATCGCCTTATCAGAAAATATGGTTATCATGGGACAGAGGCTACGCTGAAAGCCGTTTCCGAAAACGAAGAACTACGCAATAACTTGAGCGCTGCAGCTCATCTAATTCATGGATCGTCGGAAGGACGATTTACCATCACTTACTGTCCGGGGAAGGATTCCGAAAACCTGTCAAAAGAAGAAATCGAAAGTGTTGGTTTCAAATGGGCCGATATCGATGACATAATGAAAAATTATCATTTCAATGAGCTAAAAGACGGATATAATACCCTACCCGACGGCGATAAAATTTATTTTATTCCCAATCCGGCCTTGGGATTATGGGCTCATAAAGATCGATTTGAATTTTGAATAGTTCATTAATGCCAATATACAAATGAAAAAATACGTGCTATTCTTACTCATAAGCAACTGGATATTTCCTATTTCCACTCTGGCATCCAAGCTGCCGGCAGTACCCAAATACGAAATAGTTGAGATCGCCTTTGAGGCAGCTAATCAGTATAAGAATCCTTTTGTTGAATTGGATGCGGAAGCTGAATTGTACAGACCTGATGGTTCAGTTTGGTCTATTCCTCTCTTTTGGGATGGAGGACAGACCTGGAAACTTCGTATAAGTCCGGATATCGAAGGAGAATGGTCCTATAAAATCTCTTCAACCGATAACGGCTTAAAGGGAAAATCAGGCAAATTTAATTGTACAAAATCTACCAGCCGGGGAAGCCTGCAGCCCATAAAAGATTATCCCTATCATTTTCAATATCAAAATGGTGAAAAAATGTGGTTTATGGGAGATACGCAATGGGCTTTGTTTACGGATAACAGTGAAGAAAAACATAATCGGTCTTCCGTTGAACACTATCTTAAAACAAGAGCATCGCAGGGTTTCAATGCCGTACATGCTATGCTGCTAAGTGAAGCAGGCTGGGGAAATTTGGGAGGAATGCCATTCATCGATATACGACAACAAATACTTAATCCTGACTATTGGAAAGAAGTGGATGCAAGAATTGCATTTGCAAATAAACAGGGTCTCATTGTCGGACTTGTTCTGGCATGGGGCGATAAAAATAAAAAAGTACCTTTCCCCTGGCGTCTCTTTCCCGATATGAAAGCAAGGAAACGCTATGCTCGGTATATTGCTGCACGATACAGCGCTTACCATGTTTACTTCCTGGTAGCGGGCGAATGGCATGCAGAAATTCGCACCCGTTCAGCTTCAAAAGAAAAAATAAGATCCGAATTTATAGAGATTGGTAATGCATTGACGAAAGCTGATCCTCATGAACGGATGAAAGGAATCCACCCTATGGGCAGTGACGGCAGTTCTCGAGAGTTCAATATCGCTGAGTGGATGAGTTTTGGCGATTATCAGCAAAATTACAATGAACTCCATCGACGTATTCTTGAATCCAGAAAATTTAATAAACCGGTTGTAAACGGAGAATACGGATATTATCTTCGCGATCAAGATGGTAATGAGATACCCGATAAAAGCAATTCCACCAGTTTGAAATCGATACGATTTGCCAGTTGGGACATCGTAATGGCCGGAGGATATTTTGTAACCGGTTTTGGGACAACCTACTTTGGCGGTTATCGTGATCCCGGCCCCTTTGATGTAGATGCGTCAAAGAACGATGACTGGGAGTTTCAAGTCGGATTGATTAAGAATTTTTTTGAGGGGATTAATTGGTGGAAACTCGAACCACATGATGAATTGTTGACTTGTAATACCTCTCGTGGTAAAGATGAAAGGGAATTTGGCAAAGTTGTTCCTCCTTCAAAAACATATTGGCTCCTTGTCGAACCCCATGAACAATACGTGATCTATGCCAGAGGGTTGACCGATTCAGTATCATTAAAGTTGACCTCGAGAGCAAAAGTATATGATGTTAAATTGTTTAACCCGCGTACTGGCAACATTAAAAAAATCGCTGAAAAGAAAAAAATTAAAAACGAATTTAATTGGCTACCTCCTGATCAGGAAGATTGGATTGTGGTTTTAGAAAAGTGTGTCGAATAAAAAAAATTAAATCACTATGATGCTCAATCATTTCAAAATGAAGCTCTCTTTTTTTATAGTTGTTTCCCTTATTTTGAATATTACTCATGCATTTAGTCAGGCAAAAATACTTGACTTTTGCACGGAAGATATGAATGAAGCACAAGGACAGGAATATGCGAAAAGCAAGGGAGGTCCTGAAAATAATAAGCTCACTAAGGTTGAATATCCTGTTAGAGCAGGTAAAAGAGCTTTCAAACATTGGGTTAACAATAAAGGAGAACGTGCTGAACTAGCGATGAAAAGAACCGAAATTGGAGGTACATATTGGTATGGATGGTCGATGATGTTACCCGAAGATTTTGACTTCTCAGGCAGTCAAACCATTGTCATGCAATTGGCTACATGGCCTTCTCCCCGAAATGGAAAATTCCCCTGCAGTGCAAATGGATCGTACATGATCGTGGACAGTGAAGGGCGATTGGTCTTTTTCCTCCAACGACAAGGCGAAAATGAAGATGCGGTATGTGAAAAATTTATAGTTATGAATAATGTGTCGGATGCACGAGGAGATTGGATTGATTTTGTCATGCATGCAAAATGGACGGGAGACCCGGATGGTTTTTTGAAATTTTGGGTAAAAAAGAAAAACGACGCAAAATATTTTCAAAAAATTGATTACAAAGGACGCACATTCTGGAACGACGAGGACAAAGGTCCTTATTTTAAAATGGGACTTTATATGGGAGATCCGGGATGGAAAGGTCCTCCCGAAAGAACGGTTTATACGGATGAATATCGCATGGGAAATGCCGCATGTGATTTTGATGATGTCGATCCGGGAGCAAAAAAATAATAATAAAATTACGATGAATCACTCGCTTTCCCTTATTTGCTCCATTAAAAACTTAAGAGAATACTTTTTGAAATCTAACTTTAATAATAAGATGTGATCTTGACTTATGATTTTTGGAATACTTAATCTGAGGAACATAATAACAATTTATCTGAAAATGCTTAATAATTAATAGATAACATCCTTTTTATAAAATTTTTCTCAATGAAGAATATCATTTTATTCCTTTCCTTTTTCCTGATCGCGTTCTTGAGTTTTTCTCAGGAAACAGTTCGATTTTCTGTTCAACTGGAAGACGATGGTATAGATGTGCCTGTTTCGATTTCGTTGGATGAGTTCAACATCAATCCCGACGAGGATTCTTTGGTATTGTACGAAATAACAGGCAATGAAGAAAAGGAGATTGACTGCCAAGTAGAGAGCGGGTATTCTCCCAACCTCTGGTTTGTTTTGAATGGTCATTCTGCTAAGAAATCCGTACGTGAATTTGTCCTTAAAATGGAAAAGCAGGATACCGTTCCATCTCAAAATTCTATCATCACCTTGAAAAAGCAGCATAAGGATTTGGTTGTTCAATTCGGAGAACAACCTATCCTCAAATACCGTTTCAAGACTACCTATCCACCCGAAGGTGTTGATCCATTGTATAAAAGATCAGGTTTCATTCATCCCTTGTATTCACCCCAAGGAGAGATTTTAAGCCGTATCCAGCCGCCGGATCATTACCACCATTATGGGATTTGGGGTCCATGGACATTAACCCATATCGATGGAAGAGAAGTAGATTTCTGGAATCTCAACAAAGGGCAAGGCACGGTAAGGTTTGCAGACTTTCTCTCCGAAGTGTCGGGAAAGGTATTTAGCGGATTTAAAGTTCTCCAGCAACATATCGATTTCGGAAATAAAGGGGAAGACCGGATTGCTTTAAACGAGATATTGGACGTCCGCGTTTGGAACATCAATCCAAAGGTTTGGGTAATCGATTATACCTCTTCTTTCAACACGCCACTGCCAAACGGAATCCTATTTGATGCTTACCGCTATGGAGGTGGAATTGGGTTCAGGGCTACCGAAAAATGGACAAAAGACAACTGTACCGTCCTGACTTCGGAAGGGAAAACCCGGATCGATGCCGACGGCAGCAGAGCAAGATGGTGTATAGTTGAAGGTCAAACGGATACAAAGTCGGGGCGATCAGGAATATTGTTTTTGAGTCATCCTTCCAACCGAATGCATCCCGAACCCATGAGAGTATGGCCGATGGATGCCAACGGGGGAAGAGGAGACCTCTATTTCGAATTTGTTCCTATCCGGTACGAACCCTGGGAGATCAAGCCTTTCCGGGATTATACCCTTAAGTACAGGATGATCGTGTTTGACGGAAAGATAGACAAACAAACAGCCGAATTATATTGGAACAGTTTTGCAAAGATGCCGAAGATCAAAAATAAATCATTCACTAAAGATTCAATCAAATGAAAAAGTTTTGCAGTATTTCATGGGTATGTATTCTTTCCTTAGTCTTTTTTTCAGACAATGTTGTTTTTTCGCAGCCGAAAGTAACAGCAGAAAAAGTTGGGGACAGGATCGAGTTCAAGATAAACGGGAATCTGTTTACGAATTACGTTTTTTCGCCATACGAGAAATATCCCTTTTTCTTTCCGGTGAACGGACCTTCGAATGCTTCCGTCACCTCGATGAGAAACGCAAATTATCCCCATCACAGTTCGTTGTTTTTCGGCTGTGACCGGGTCAATGGGGGGAACTATTGGCAGGAAGGAATAGAGCGGGGACAGATTGTTTCCTTACGTATAAATATTCTGGAAACGGGAGGTGAAAAAGCCGTCATAGAAAACGAATGCATTTGGAAAAGGGAGCAAGCCGATGCACCTATAAAAGACAAACGCAGGATTACGGTTTCAGCGCCCTCTGCCGAAAAATTTCAGATCGATTTCGATATTACGATGGAAATGCTCATGGATGTGACCATAGAGAAAACGAACCATTCTTTATTTAGTGCGAGAATTGATCCCGATTTGGCCGTGATTAACGGGGGAACCATGATCGATTCGGAGGGAAACAGTGGCGAAAAAGGGACATTCGGAAAATCGGCCGGCTGGATAGACTGTTACGGAAGGCGGATGAACAAGTCCGAAGGAATTGCCATCCTGCAGCACCCCTCCAATTATTGGTATCCTTCCCCGTGGTTTACGCGCGATTACGGTTTTTTTTCGCCGACGCCGATGTTTTGGCCGCCCAATGATAAAAATATTACGCTCAAAAAAGGAGAATCCGTTAAGTTAAGGTATCGGGTTATCGTACATTCAGGAGATCACAAAGAGGCAAAGATAGCCGATGAATTTGAAAAATATAAAACAGAATAAAAAGACAAAAAATGGAAAGAAGAAAATTTATAAAAAACATGGCAGCAACAACCGTGGGTGCCATTGTCATGCCGACAATCGTTCCTTCAAGCGTTTTCGGTAAAAATGCACCCAACAATAAGATACAGATAGGTCAAATCGGCTGTGGCAGAATTGCCCGTGATCACGATATTGCCGAAACCATCCGCTATGAACAGGCACAGTTTGTCGCCGTTTGCGATGTGGACAGTAAGCGATTAAGCGAAGGGAAGAAATACGTAGATGATTTTTACTCGAAAAAAACGGGCAAAAGCAACTATTCCAATGTAAAGATGTATGAGGATTACCGGGAGCTGTTGTCGAACAAAGATGTCGATGCCGTCATCATCAGTACGCCCGATCACTGGCATGCGCAACCGGCCATTGAGGCAGCATTAGCCAAAAAAGACATTTATCTGCAGAAACCCACCTCATTGACCGTGGCCGAAGGGCGTTTATTGAGCGACATCGTGCGTCGGCAGGGCGTTATCCTGCAAGTCGGCACCCAACAACGATCATCATCACAGTTCAGAATAGCCGCCGAATTGGTAAGAAACGGACGAATAGGCAAAATTCATACGGTTAGAATAGGATTACCGGGAGACCCTCCGGGAGGAAATCCGAAAGAAATGCCCATTCCCCCGAATTTGAATTACGACATGTGGTTGGGCAGCACGCCGGAAGTTTATTATACGGAAGATCGGGTACATCCCCAACAGGGTTACGGAAGACCCGGTTGGTTGCGTTGCGAACAATTTGGTGCAGGCATGATTACCGGTTGGGGACAGCATCACATCGACTCGGCCGCATGGGGTATGGATACGGAATATACAGGGCCTGTTTCCGTGCAGGCGGTGGCTGAATTTCCCAAATGGGGATTATGGGATGTGCACGGTGATTTTATGGTAAAAGCCGAATACGAAAACGGCATCACCATGTATATCAGCAACGGCTATCCCAATGGCATTCGTTATGAAGGGAACGAAGGTTGGATCTTTGTATCACGGGGGAGTTATGTCGCGTCGTCAAGCGATCCGGTAACCCAATCCAAAAACGCCAAAGCACTGGATGCCAGCGATCCGAAGATTCTCACTTCCGAGATAAAAGAAAACGAAATTCATCTCTACCAAAGCGACAATCAACATGGCAACTGGTTGGATTGCATCCAATCGAGAAAAGAACCCATCTCTCCCGTTGAAATAGGCCACAGAGCCTGTACGGTTTGCCTGATAAGCCATATTGCCATGAAGATCCCCGGCATACTTGAATGGGATCCGAAGGCAGAAAGATTCACCAATAACGATTCAGCCAATTCTATGCTAAGGCGTCCTCAACGGTTTCCTTACGGAACAGATTATATAAAAATCAAATAAAGAGTGCCGTTTTGAACGTCTATTTTGGGAATCACTTCACAAAGTTTAATATTGATATTCAATATTTTACAAATCATAAAATCATTAAAATGATTTTTTTTGAAGTAGACTCGGTAAACAACTTTAAACCAACAAGAAGTAAATGAAAATGAAAAAAGAACTCTTCATGATGGGAATACTGATTTTTTCCCTATTCCTTATATCCTGCAATGCAAACAAAGAAAAAAAAGAGACGAAGCAATCATCGGTTTTTACCGGGAAAGAAGGGGAAATAAAGCTTGTCGTACTCGACCCCGGACATTTTCATGCCAGTCTGGTGCTAAAATTTCCGCAAAAACAAATAAACGACACGGTATTCGTCTACGCACCAAAGGGAGAGGAACTGAACCAATTCCTTTCAAGCATAAAAGACTATAACAGTCGGGCGGAAAATCCGACAAGCTGGGTACCGGTTGTTTATTCCGGGAGCGATTATCTGGAAAAAATGATCGGCGATAAAAAGGGGAATGTGGTTATATTGGCAGGAAACAATAAGAAAAAGACCGAATATATTTTTACCTCGGTAAATGCCGGATATCATGTTCTTGCCGATAAACCGATGGCCATCGATTCCAACGGTTTCCATCTGCTGGAACAAGCTTATGACAGTGCGCGAACTCGCGGGGTATACCTTTATGATATCATGACGGAGCGGTACGATATCCAGAATGCCATAGAACGAGAATTGGCCGAAGACAAGGAGCTGTTTGGCGAGTTGCAGACAGGCACACAAAACGATCCGGCAATCTATATGGAGAGTACTCATCATTTTTTTAAGGAAGTATCCGGAAAAGTTACTGTTCGCCCACCCTGGTTTTATGATGTTGAACAACAAGGCGAGGGTATTGCCGACGTTGCCACACATTTGGTAGATTTGGTCAACTGGAAATTTTTCCCCGACCAACCGTTGGATTATCGGCAGGACCTCGAGGTTTTGTCCGCCACCCATTGGCCTACGTATCTATCGTTAGCGGATTTTAGACGTTCTACTCTGCTGACCACCTATCCCGATTACTTGAAGAAATACGTAAAAGGGGATACCCTGGCGGTATTGGGGAACGGCACCATAAATTACCGGGTTAAAGACATACATGTGGGGGTAAAGGTGCTATGGAATTACGAAGCTCCCGAAGGCGGAGGGGATAGTTATAGTTCTTTTGTGAAGGGTACCAAAGCCTCCTTTAAAACGGTACAGGATAAATTCCACAATTACATTAAAGAACTCTATATTGTCAAAGAAAAGGGAATCAGTGAAAAGGATTTCAAAACAACCCTTGATCATGCGATTGCCCGCCTTCAAAAAACTTACCCGTTCGTTTCAGCGAAGCCGGTTGACAATGGAACCTATCTCATCCATATCCCGCTCGAATCACGCAAGGGACACGAAGATTACTTTGGATATGTTGCACAACGGTTTTTTACCTATCTGGTGGAACAAAATATGCCTGAATGGGAAATCAAAAATACCTTAGCAAAATATTATGTCACAACAACCGCTTTACGTTTAGCAAACAAAAAAATCAGATATTAATATTAACAACAAACTTCTACAACAAAATAGAAAAAATAAAAATATGAACAAATTGAACACAAAAACAAGAAATCCACCAGAAAACTATAAATAATTAAAAACGACTAAAACACACATACTCATCACATAAAACTTTTGAATTTAGAAAAAACAAATAAAAAGTGATTTTGTTATCAAGAATAACTTAACAATATATTTTCAATTAATAATACCTATGCAAATGAAAAAAATAACATTTTTTAATTTTATAAAAGGGATATTATTTGCTTCACTGTGGATAATCTCTCTAAATATGTATACACAAAATATTACTGTAAAAGGATCGGTAAAAGATTCAAAAGGTGAACCTCTTATTGGGGTTACCATTCTGATTAAAGGAACTACTACCGGAACAGTGACTGATGCAGATGGCAATTTTACACTTAATAATGTTCCAAACAATGCAACCTTGGAAATCTCGTATGTAGGAATGAAAACACAGAGTATTCCTGTAAACGGAAGGACAACCATAAATGTGATTATGGAAGAAGAAACCAGCTATTTGGATGAGGTGGTCGTAGTAGGATATGGAACAATGAAACAAAGAGATTTAACCGGTGCTATCGCTACCATCAAAACAGAAGAACTTTTAGCAGAAACTCCCCGGTCAGTTCAAGATTTACTCAGAGCTAATGTTGCCGGTCTTAACGTCGGTTTTGCAGCATCAGCCAAAGGGAGTACAGGCTTTGAAATCCGAGGGAAAAACACGTTGAAGGCAGGTTCTGAACCCCTTATTGTAATAGATGGAGTAATCTATGAAGGGGATCTGACCGATATAAATCCAATGGATATAGCCTCTGTTGATGTATTAAAGGACGCAAGCTCTGCTGCCGTATATGGAGCGAAAGCTGCAAATGGAGTCATTGTTATCCTAACTCAAAAAGGAGGGAAAGGTGGCAAACCTTTAATCTCCTTTAATACTACAGTAGGTGTTGCTACTTCAGCTAATCAGCCTGCAATATTAGGTCCTGAAGGATTTATTCAATACCGACAAGCTTATGAACTTGGTCGATATAGTGACGATTATTATCAAAAGTATCCCGAAATGTTCCAAGATCCCAGAAAATTACAGAACGTTGATCAATTGGATTGGTATAACTATGATAAACATCCTCCCGTTGAATCCGTTACAGAAGAACAACTTATACGCACATGGTTAGCAAGATTGGATTTTAAAACCCCAGAAATAGAAAATTATCTGATCAACAGAACAACAGATTGGTCAAAAAAAGTTATTCATAATGGTTTTCAACAAGATTATCAGGTAAGTATTTCAAACAAAAAAGAAGATGTTTCTTATTATTGGTCTTTGGGTTATGCCGACCGCGAAGGGGTTATAGTAGGAGACCGATTCAATACGGTTAGAACCCGACTTAATCTTGAATCGCAAGTCGCCTCGTTCTTAAAAGTTGGACTAAATACCAATTTTGCTTCTCGTGATGAAGGTTATCTCCAGTGTGACTGGGAACAAATGGTTAGGATATCGCCATTTGGAGCAGATGAAATAGGAAATCACGATGTAGATATTTATCTCTGGAAATATCCAACAATAGATGTCACACCCGTAAATCCCTTTTTCGATAATTTATATAGAACACGAGAAAGCGTATATTCTTCATTAGATGCAAATTTATACGCTATATTGAATTTGCCTTTCGGGATAGAATATCAGATAAATTTTGTGCCTCACTTTCAATGGCATGAATATTACAATCATGATTCTTCAAAACACTTTGAATGGAAAGCCTTTGGAGGAAAGGCTGAACGAACCACTTCAAAAAAATATTTTTGGCAAATTGATAACATATTCAGATGGAGAAAACAATTCAATCAAATCCATAACATCGAAGCGACTTTTCTTGTAAATGCCGAAAAAGGGCAAACTTGGTCACAAACAATGACTGCTACTGATTTTTCTCCAAGTGATGTATTGGGATATCATCGCATGCAGGCAGGGACCATTCCTTTAAATAATAGTAACGATACCTATCGCACCGGCGATGCTTTGATGGGTAGATTATTTTATTCTCTAAAAAATAGATATATGGTAACAGCTTCTGTTCGAAGAGACGGATATTCCGCATTTGGACAAAAAAATCCCCGTGCAGTTTTCCCTTCGTTAGCTTTAGGATGGATATTTACCGCTGAAGAATTTGCTGAACCCATAACAGACTGGTTTGATTACGGGAAATTACGTTTATCATGGGGAGAAAACGGGAATAGAGATATCGGCCAATATGAAGCTTTATCGGACATGACTTCCGGTCCACATCCCTATATTGACCAAAACGGGAATGTATATGTTACTTCGCAAATCTATGTAAATAGAATGTCCAATGCGAATTTAAAATGGGAACGCACCTCATCGTTAAACATAGGAATAGATTTTTCTTTTCTAAATAACAGAATAAGCGGCGCCATAGACGGTTATCTCGCTACAACTAACGATTTACTGGTCGACAGAGCATTACCCGAAATAATAGGATTTAATAGTGTAGCCGCAAATTTAGGGAAATTAGAAAACAAGGGTTTCGAAATAACACTGAATTCCGATATAATAACCAACCCGAATTTTGCATGGAATGCTTCAGCTAATTTTTCATTAAATAGAAGAAAAATCATAAGTTTGTATGGCGATATGATCGATATAAAAGATGAGAACGGCAACGTTATCGGACAAAGAGAAGCTGATGACATCAAAAACAAATGGTTTATCGGTCAAGATCCCGATAGAATTTGGGATTATGAACGGATTGGTGTTTGGCAAAAAGAAGAAGCTGAAGAAGCCGCCAAATACGGATTACAACCAGGAGATTTCAAATACAAAGATCAGAATGAAGATGGAATTATGACAAATGAAGACCGTATATTCCAAGGTTATACAACTCCACGTTTCAGATGGGCATTCCGAAACGAATTTATTTTCCATAAAAATATCTCTCTTTCATGTACGTTCTATTCTTATTGGGGCCATTATGGTTCTTTTAACCGTGCGGCAAATAATTCCAATTTTCCGGATAGATGTTCCGAATATGTACAACCTTATTGGACTCCCGAAAACCGAATTAATGATTATGCAAGAATCGGATCAAAAAATATAGGAACAAATTATGTAGAAAAATCATTTATCCGGTTAGATAATGTGACTTTATCCTACAATGTTCCGAAAACTTTTTTGCAAAAGATAGCGATTCAGAACATGCGCTTATCTCTTTCTGCAAGAAATGTCGGTTATTTTGCGCCACATTGGGATTTCTGGGATCCTGAACATAGTGGGCCAAATCCACGAACAATCAATGTTAATTTGAATTTCACTCTTTAAAAAATCATGAATTATGAAAGTAAAACTAAAAAATAAATTGCTTAGATTTGTTAAATTACTTATCTTATCGGGAATAATCTTACTCCTACCATGTTGTAGTGAAAGTTGGTTAGAACCAAAACCTCTCTCTTTCTATACTCCGGAAAATACGTACGTTGATGCAGCAGGGTTTTATTCAGGATTAACTTCCTGCGAAAGAAATATGCGCCATGAATATTTCGGAGACGGATCTCCCATTCTAACAGAATTTATTCTTTCCGATATGGCAGTAGAGGGGACTACCGATAAAGCCGGACCTCAGATGAACCTGGATGTGTCTCTTCTTCCGGATGCTAATCTAAATAGTGTCGATTACACACGAGTAGGATGGTATTGGTATGAGGGATATAAGGGGATAAAATATGCGAACGTTTTAATAGCAAGAATTGATAATGCAAAATTTGAAAATGAAGCTGAGAAAAACGCCATATTGGGTGCAGCATATTTTCAACGTGCCTACAGATATTACAAACTTGTTCATCAATTTGGTGATGTCCCATATTTGGATTGGGAAATTACAGCTCCAAAATACGATTTTTATTCGTATGACAGATGGTCAATTTTGGAAAAAATGTTGCCTGAACTTGAATTCGCCTATGAATGGGTTCCTGAAAAGGTAGACAGAGGGAGAACTTCTAAATCGGCTTGTGGTGTTTTATTAATGAAAGTCTGTATGGCATTGGGCAAATTCGATAGAGCTATCGAAGTAGGGAAAGAAATCGTAGCACTCCATCCCTTAATGACTCAGCGATTTACAGCAAATAAGACAAAACCCAACACCAATTTAATGCACGATCTTCACAGTATTGAAGCTAAATTGGATATGAGCAATACAGAAGGTCTCATGTATGTCGTCTCTTATCCGCAAGTTGATGGTTCTGACAGGATATTAACTATGCGAAACGGTGTACCTTTTTGGAATAGTGGAGCAATCAAAACGCCCGATGGACAGACAGGAACAAGTGTGACTATACACCCTGAAGAAACGGATTTGACATTGGATTTAAATAAAATGTACGGAAGAGGCATTGGGCGTTTGCGACCAACATGGTATTATACCAATAAAATTTGGACGGAAAAAGAAAAAAATGATTTACGGGGTATTTACAATAGAGACAGTTGGAAAAGTCCAGAAGATCTCCGATATAATAATCCGGCACTCAAAACTTCAAACAATCCATGGTATGGAAAAAATTTTGTTAAATCGCCTTCCATGGCCGTTGAAGATACTATCCGTTGTTGGTTCTCTTGGCCTCATTATAAACTTTTTGTTCCTGATCCCTTACAAACACAATGGCAAGGAGGTGAAACACCGTGGTATATCTATCGATCAGCAGAAGTGTATTTAATGATAGCTGAATGTTATTATTGGAAAGATCAATTGCAACAAGCAGCAGATGCTTTAAACGTTGTAAGGACCCGAGCAGGAGCCGATCCGTTAACGGCGGCCGATATAAACATTGGATCTATATTGAATGAACGAGCACGGGAACTTTATTATGAAGAAAATAGAAAATCTGAACTTACAAGAATAGCTTACACCTATGCAAAAACAGGAAAGCCCTGTGAAGTTTTTGGGGGAAGAATATATAAACTCGATAATTTTTCAGGTCCGGGAGGTGCAAATTCCAATATCAAAAAAGAAGGGTACAACTTCTATTATGATTGGGTAATGAAGCAATCCAATTTTTACAATAAAGGGGTAAAACATAAATGGGCCGAATATAAAATGAGCGTACATCATGTGTTATGGCCAGTACCAGCCAATGCGATAAATACAAATATAAAAGGTATAATTAATCAAAATATAGGTTATCCGGGAGCAGAAAACAATGTACCCCCATTGATTGTACCTAAAGAAGGAACAGTTTTAGGGCCTGATGCTCAATAGAATTTTTCTTAATATAATTATCATAAACCAAAAGTAATAAATATGACAACACGAAGAGAATTTTTACGAAACACTGCATTAGCATCCGCAGGATTAGCATTGAGCGGAATTTCAAACAAGACTAATGCAGCAAGCTACAGCCGCATTATGGGTTC
>MTKW01002305.1_pt1 | contig 18774 bp, 16 predicted proteins | sample 1042761 | NCBI WGS metagenome assembly MTKW01 (sample SAMN06205366, study PRJNA360243) | anaerobic digester metagenome | biome: Wastewater treatment plant; feature: Anaerobic digester sludge; material: sludge; isolation source: anaerobic digester fed with sludge from wastewater treatment plant ... | reverse complement strand
AAGCATGAAAATGGAATATTAAGTAATTGGAGATTTCTAATAGGCGATATCATTTCACTTCTAATTGCCTTATTTATAGCATATTCAATAAAGAATTTATATGGTGGTTTAATAAATAAAGACCACTATATTTATTTAGCGATACTGATCCCTTTTTTAGTTGTCACAATAGTGTTTTTTTATGAAAATTACCGTGACATTCTTAATAGAGGCTATTTTATTGAGTTCAGCAAGAGCTTTATACTTACCTTTCATGTATTTGTTTTGACATCATTAATACTCTTCTTAATGAAAGTAAGTGTTTCGTTCTCGAGATTTCTTCTGATTATATGGTTTTTAATTAGTTTTGCCATTGTTTATGCTACAAGAGTTTTATTAAAACATATAATAAAAAAATCAAAAAAACATGGAGATGCTATAAAAATACTTCTTGTCACTAATTATGATGATATTGAAAAAAACTCTAAAAAGTTAGAAGATAGAATAGACAAAAACTACTCCATTATAGGAGTAGGGATAATAGGCAGCGACTATGATGAAGTCAATAATGACGATAATCTAATATTTGGAGAAAGAAATATATTAAAATACGTTTTAGACGAACCTGTTGACGAAGTCGTCATTCTAGGAATCAACTATTCACAATCCGTAATGGATTTTATGAAAGATATTAACTCTATGGGAGTTACCGCACACTACCATTTTAAAGAATTGGTATCCGGTTTCAAACATGCACAAGTGCAGGAGATAGGCGGATTGAGCATACTTACAAGCTACATAAACTATGCCAGTGACAGAGACCTCTTCTTAAAAAGACTCTTAGACATTGTAGGAGCAATTGTCGGACTCATACTTACCTTTATCATATCTATCGTTATCGTTCCGCTAATAGTATTTACATCAAAAGGTCCAATACTATTTAAACAAAAACGTGTAGGTAGAAATGGAAGGATATTTAATTTTTATAAATTCAGATCGATGTATGCTGATGCAGAAGAAAGAAAAAAAGAACTTATGAAACATAATGAGATGAAAGGGCATATGTTCAAGATGGAAAATGACCCTAGAATCACTCCGATTGGAAGATTTATAAGAAAGACTAGTATTGATGAACTTCCACAGTTTTGGAATGTACTCAAAGGAGATATGAGCCTTGTAGGAACAAGACCTCCAACTCTTGACGAATACGAAAAATATGAAATGCACCACAAATCAAGATTAGCCATGAAACCAGGGATAACCGGTATGTGGCAAGTTAGCGGAAGAAGTAATATTCAAGATTTTGAAGAAGTTGTAGCACTTGACAGAGAATATATTGACAACTGGACATTTGGTATGGACTTTAGACTATTATTTAAAACAGTTTCAATTGCGATTCTAGGAAGAGGAGCAAAATAAGAGGTGACTAATATTGAACAGACGCAATAAAATAGGATCATTACTATACCTATTAAATCTCTTAGTGGCATTTAGCTTGTCATTTATAATTATTTATTATAAATTACTTCCATCAAGAATACGATTAATAACGATAGGGACACTAATACTTATACAAGTGCTCTTTGGTTATTTAACCTTTAAAAAGATGAAAAGCAAGTGGTTTCGATATATCACGAATGCATTTATTATTATTATTTTACTTGCGAGCGCATATACAACATATGCACTTAAAACCGGTATGGACTCACTTGAAAAAATAACGGAAGAACCTATGAAAGAAGAGATAGCATTTTCTTTTGTCGTTTTAAAAGATTCAGAAATAAAGGATTTAGATACAATAGCAGCAGCAAAAGTTTTGAAACCTACTAAGCAAGATCAAAACAATATAGATACTTACTTAAAACAAATAACAGAACTAAAAAACACGAGCATATCAACTGTTGACTGTAATGATTATGTCGAAGGTGCAAAACAAATAATTTCAGACAAATCAAAAGTCTTATTACTTAACGAAACTTACAGATCTCTTATAGATGAGCAAGTACCTGGATTCAGTGAAAAAACCAGAATCGTCGCTCCAAATAAGATATCCGTAGAAACAAAACCAATTCTAAAAGATGTAAAGTCAATGGATCCATTTGTAATGTATATAAGTGGAATTGACACATATGGAAGTTTATCATCAGTATCAAGATCTGATGTCAACTTATTATTAACAGTCAATCCAAACACTAAAAAGATACTAATTGTTTCTATACCGAGGGACTCTTATGTGCCCATTGCAGGTGGAGGAAACAATGAAAAAGACAAGTTGACTCATGCAGGCATATACGGAATCAGCAGCTCGGTTCAAACTCTAGAGAACTTATTTGATATTGATATAAATTATTATACCAGAATCAACTTCTCTTCTCTGGTTACCATCGTAGACGTACTTGGAGGAATAGACATTTACAATGAACAAGCTTTTACTTCATTACATGGAAACTTCAAATTCCCTAAAGGTGATATCCATCTAAATGGAGAAGAAGCTATTTCTTATGCCCGAGAAAGATACTCTTTAAAAGAAGGAGATTTAGACAGAGGGCGAAACCATGAAAAAATACTTAAAGCTATTATAGAAAAAATGCTTTCACCCAAAATTCTATTGAACTATGCAGATGTATTACAAGTAATCATGAGTTCATCGGAAACAAATATTCCGAAAGAAAAAATAATTGAACTAGTCAACAATCAATTAGAAACATCTACTTCTTGGAGGATAGATACAACGGAAGTAAAAGGGAACTCTCAATCTGGCCTGCCATCATATGCAATGCCTGGTTGGAACTTATACATGTATGTACTTGAAGAGGGAAGTATTAGTGATGTAAGTGGGCAAATAAAGGGGATAATAAATAAAGATTAAAGTTGTAGATTCAGATTATATAATATAAGAGAAGTGCTTTATTATGCTATGTAGTAAAGATTCATTATTGATTCATTGTAAGGAAATATAGTAGAAACACATTCTTAAGTATAAATCACGTACTGGAAATTCATGATTTAAAATAAATATGCAATTGGAAAATAAAACTAGTTATATTATTTTATTATGTATAACGGTTAAGGGTTTATATAGAAATAAATTTTAAGTAAAAAGAAAAATTTATTGAAGGGATTAGAAAATTATGACGGATAGTGGAATTAGTGTTATTATACCTGCATTTAACGCGAGTAAAACTATAGTTAGATGTATTAATTCGGTAATTACAGATGATTTTTGTAGAGAAGTGATAGTAATAAATGATGGATCAAGTGATGATACTGAGAGTATAGTAAGAGAATTAGCACGGTGTAGTAATAAGATAAGACTACATTCAACTCCGAACTCGGGAGTTTCTGTAGCAAGAAATCTTGGAATAAGGCTTGCAAAGCAAGAATATTTATTTTTTTTAGATTCTGATGACTTTTTAGCTAACAATTCGATATCAGAAAGTGCAAGGTTTACTAAATCAAATGAATTAGATTTATGTTGTTTTGAAATGACTATCAAAAACAATAATAAAGAAGTAAGGCAAACACGATTAAAAGACAATATTGTATTATCAAAAAATAAAGACATTGGAGATTTTTTACAATTAATGAATATTAAGAGCTCTTGCGGTAAGATTTATAGAAAGAGCTTAATAATAAATAATGGAATATATTTCAAAGAGAATATTGACTATTCTGAAGATTATATTTTTGTTATGAACTATTTAATGTACGTTAACTCTGTAGGTTTATCTATTAAAAGTGTATATTATATTCAAAATGTAAATCGTGACTCACTGTCTAAAATCTATCATAATAACATTGAATACATTTTAGAAGAAAGAAATATAGCACTAAATAATTTATTAATAAGATTTCCTAGTTATAAGGAATTTTTCAAAAAAATGGAATTAAATATAGACTATTATAGTTTTATAGTAATATGCGATAACTTATTTAAAAAAGGATCTCCATATAATTTTTTTGAGAATATCAAATTGATTAGAACGTATTTAGATGAATTTAATGATAGAAAAATATATTTATCAACTAAAGATTTGCCTAAGAAATTAATCCAAAAACTTTATGTTTTAACAGTAAAATCTAATTCAGCTATATTATTAGCTATTTTATTTAAAATTAAAAACATAATAAAGAGGTATGTAAAATCATTGTAAATGTAACGATTATATTATTAATAATCATTATATTATTATGTATATTTTACTCGTATTTATAAATTTATGAAAGGATAATGAATGAGAATGAAAAATATCTATTTATCAATTATTGTTCCTGTTTATAATGTAGAAAAATATTTAGAAGAGTGTATAAATTCATTAGTCAATAAAGTTGAAGATGATAATATAGAAATAATTTTGGTTAATGATGGTTCAACGGATGATTCTGGAAAGATATGTGATAAGTTTGGTAAATTGTACTCCAATATAACTATCATCCATAAAACTAACGGGGGTCTTTCGGATGCTCGGAATAGTGGTTTACGAATAGCAAAAGGGCAATACGTAATGTTTTTAGACTCTGATGATTATTTAGAAGAAGGATCGTTACCTACAATTATTGATATTATTAAGAATAACCAAGTAGATGTGATATTGGGTGATGCTAAACCTGTAAATGAGACTTGTGAAATAATACCGGATTATGGGTTTGATTACACTCACGTTGGACTTGAAAAGAACAAATTGTATAACGGAAATGATGCGATAAGAAGACAGTTAGAATCTGGCGACATGTTTCAAACTGTTGCTTATTTATGTATCTGCAATAGAGAGTATTTAATTAACAAAAACTTATGGTTTGAGTTAAAGTTATTACATGAGGATGAATTATGGACACCAAAAGTACTGTTAAATGCAGATACTGTAATCTACTCACAGGTTAGATATTATTGTTATAGAATTAGAGAAGGTTCAATTATGAGATCAAAATCTAGGGATACATCTAAAAATGTAAAAGATATTATCTACATATTCACAACCTTATATAAATACTATGATTGGAAGATTAGTGATACCTATTTAAGGAGATTGATTAAAGACGATACATCTAAAAGGTACTTACATTCTATAATACAATGGAATTTTATCGATAATATGTATTTATACAAAACTATTAATAGTTTTGAGATTTTTAGAAATTCTAAAGCTATTAAAAACAAAGCAAGATCACTTTTATTAATAATAAACAAACGATTATATTCGATTATTATTAGTAAAATGATGAAATCCAGGTGTTAATAGTTAGAGTACTAATACTAAAATTATCTATCAATAGAGAACTAAAAAGTTATTAATAATGTTCATGTTTATGAGAATTTGTTATAACAATATTTAACTATACTAATGATGCAAAATTTGGAAAGAGAAGAATAACTATGAAAATTAAAAAGTCTAATATTAAGTATATAATACTACTGATATTTATATTTCATTTAGGGTTTATCAAATTTCCACATACCCCAAATTACAGATATATTAACTATATACTAGTTCTAATTACATTCTTATATTTACTATTAAAATTAAAATTCATTATCAGAAGACTCAACAAAAAAATTGTAGGATTCCTTTTAATGTATATGGTATTAGTTTTTATATCTGCTTATACTAATCGAAACAACCATGTTTTAGTGAATTCTTATTATAGTGCTGTTTTCTATATACTAACCGTTTTTGATATCTTTTTAGGGATATCATATGTTGCAATCAAAAAAAATTTTAGTTTTATAATAAGAGTTTTTCTTGTATTATCGGTCACTTACTTATTTTTGAATGATGTTTTATTGCTTTTATATCCTAATTTGTTTACAAAAAATAAAACATATTACTTAGTAGGAAATAAATTTTCTGTATCTTATTTGCATTTACAGGTTTTGGTGCTATTTTTAATGAATAGATCTAATAAGAATAGGAGTATAATCTTACTTTATGATAGATTCATTTTTTTAATACTAATATTGATAAGCATTTATGTTACAATTGTTATTGAATCGAGAGTAGGATTAATCTCAATTATATTATTTATACTAATACTAAAGTTTCCAATTAATTTTCTAGAAAACCCAAGAGTGTTTTTAATAACATTAATATCAAGCAGCTTACTATCATTTGGATTTAATTTTTTATTGAATAATAAATTTATCCATTATTTTATTGTTAACATACTTCATAAAGATTTGACTTTAACAGGTAGGATTTCAATCTATGATAAGATTCCTATTTTATTAAAAGATCATATTATATTAGGATATGGTTATGGTAGTTCGTATGAAACGTGGCTTAACTATATGGGAATGCCAAATTCACAAAATGCTACAATTGACATTATTTTAGAGCAAGGCTTAATAGCGACAATTTTATTAATCGGCATTTTTTATTGCATTTTTCAACTATTATATAATAGCAAAGAAAAAAGTAACCATTTGCATCCTGTTATTACAATTATCTATATTTTTGTATTACTTGGATCAGTAGAAATAACTTTTGGGGTTCCGTTTATATGTTGGGGAGGTTTGTTGTACGCCGCACAAGCTGAAATTGAAAAGTCTAATCAGACTAGAAAGGATGTATTAAATGAAAGTTTCAATATTATCAATGCAAAGAGTTAATAACTATGGTTCATTTCTCCAAGCTTACGCATTAAAACGAATTCTTGAAGACCTTGGACATAATGTTACATTTCTAGATATTAAACCTGAAATTATTGTAAATGACAAGGAAAACGAAAATAATAATAACATCAGTATCTTCAATATAATTAAGAAAAAGCTTTGGTTAATTAACCTAAGAATTATAAAGAACCTTGCTTTTCGCAGAAACGAAAAATTAATAAATAAAAAGTTAAGTGAATATCGTCGTGAAATATTAGGCATAAAGGATGAGCTAATTTATGATGCTAATTCTGATGCGGTCGTTATAGGCAGCGATGAGATTTTTAAGTATGATAAAGAAGGTCAATGGGGTTTATCAACTCAAAGATTTGGCGATATGCCAGGAGTTCCTATAATTATCAGCTATGCAGCATCATGTGGAGCAACCTTATTTTCAGATATTCCTGAGAATAAAATATTACAATTAAGAAATAGTTTAAAAAAGTTAAAAGCTATATCCGTAAGGGATCAAAATACTTTTGATTTTATAAAATCAGCAATAAATATTGAACCTGATTTTCATTTAGATCCTGTTCTTATGTATTCGTTTAATAAAGAATTGAGTAATGTAAAAGAAAAGGATATAAACAATGGCAAAGAAGAACCTTATATGATTGTTTACTCTTATCGAAATAGGATCAAATCTAAAAATGAAATTCAAAAAATAAGAACATATGCTAAAGAAAACAAACTAAATATATATTGCGTTCAAGGTTTATTACCTTGGTGTGATTCATATCCTGTTTTATCCCCTTTTGAAGTATTAAATAAGTTTAAGTATGCTTCGTGCATAGTAACAGATACTTTTCATGGAGCCATAATGGCTGCAAAGTTTAATAAAAAACTAGCAGTTTTTGTAAGAGAAAGTAATAAGAATAAATTGAAAGATTTATTATCGAGACTTAAAATGGATGATTGTATTGTTAGTGATGTAAACAACTTAAAAACAATACTTGATATTGAAAGAGATTATTCGATTACTAATAATTATATTGACAACGAAAAGCTAAAAACCCAAGAATATTTAAAAAATAATCTTTAATAATGTGGAAATAAAATGTCATCAAGAACAAAAAGATCATTAATTAACATTAAGTTTGGTATCATTAGCAAAATTATAGGAATGATTTTTCCTTTTATTATCAAATCAATTATTATCAGAACCATTGGAGCACAGTATCTTGGACTAAACAGTCTTTTTACGTCTATATTACAAGTTCTTAGTTTATCAGAACTTGGAGTAGGATCCGCTATGGTCTATAGTATGTATAAGCCATTAGCTGAAAAAAATCATAAAAAAATATGTGCATTACTAAATATTTATAGAAAATTCTATAGAATTATTGGATTGATAATCCTATTAATAGGATTGCTATTAATGCCTTTTATTAAATATTTCATAAAAGGCTCCTATCCTGCAGATATTAATTTATATAGTTTATATGCAATTTACTTAGTTAATACCGTATTAAGTTATTTTTTATTTGCTTACAAGAAATCACTATGGGAAGCAAATCAACAAAGTAGTTATGATACATTAATTACAACAATTGTAAATATATGTATGTATATTATACAAATAATCATTCTATTACTATTAAAAAGTTACTATTTTTACATCTTACTACTACCTTTCTCTACACTAGTAATAAATTTAGTTAGAAATGAGTGGATAAGCAAAATGTATCCTCACTACAAGTGTAATGGAACTTTAGAACCACTAGAAATTCAAATAATCTTTAATAAAGTTTTAGCTTTATTTGGACATAAAATTGGAACAACAATAATAACTTCTACCGATAATATTGTAATTTCATCTTTTTTAGGGCTAGAAGTATTAGCAATATATAGCAATTATCATTATGTTTACAGTGCAATTATTGGATTAGTTTCAATTATTTATTTTTCAATTACTGCTAGTATTGGTAATAGTTTAATTACAAATAATAAAGCAAATAATTATCAAAACTTTCTAACTTTAACTTTCTTGAATATATGGTTAGTAGGATGGTGTACAATATGTTTGTTTTCCTTAATTCAACCGTTTATAACTTTATGGGTTGGAGAAAAGATGCTAATATCTCGAAATGAAGTTATAATATTTTGCGTTTATTTTTATACTTGGTTATCTAGAAGAATGGGTTTAACATTCAAGGATGCTGCTGGAATGTGGTCAGATGATTTTTATAAACCTTACATTGGGGCAGTGCTCAATATTGTTGGTAATTTAGTTTTTGTTAGAATTCTTGGTATTAAAGGCGTTTTATTATCAACCATTATAGTAATGACATTAATTTATTTTCCAATCGAAACAGTCGTTATCTTTAAAAGATTATTTGAACGAGACATGAAAGAATACTTAATAAAATATATTTTAGGAACAATAGTTATATTCTTCTTAGCAGTTATAACAGAATTTATGACAAGTTTAATTTTAATTGGTGGATTAATTGGATTGTTAATAAAATCAATCATCTGTTTATTGTTACCGAATTTAATCTTTATAATGTTATTTGCGCGTACAAAAGAATTTAAAGATTTCTATACTAGAGCAAAAAGTTTATTACATTAATAAAATATGTGTTATTTATTTCATGTTTAAAAATACTATTTAAATAAATATCTATGATTTGATTAGTGATTTCATTGATTTATAGTAAAGGAAGGATTATTTTGAGAAAAATTATAATAGCTAGTGTATATTTTGGTCCCTTACCAAAGTGGTTTGACTTATGGGTAAAATCATGTGAATTTAATAATAATATTGATTTTTTACTGGTTACAGATCAACAACCTAAAACTAAAATAAGGAATCTAAAGATAGTAAATCATACGCTAGAGAGTTTTAAGGTATTAGCAGAATCAAAACTAGAGCACAAGATTGTTCTGGATCGACCGTATAAGATATGTGATTATAAACCAATGTTTGGAGTAATTCTAGAAGAATACTTTTCAGGATATGATTATTGGGGACATTCGGACTTAGATGTAATTTATGGAGATTTAACTTATTTTTTCAAAAAGTTTAATCTTGAAAGATATGACAAGTTTCTTCCTTTAGGGCATTTATGTTTATATAAAAATTCTGAAGAATGTAAAAAACGATATGTCTTAGAAGCTGACATTTGGAACAGGTTTGAAGTTACTGTATCAACGAATAGGATAACTATTTTTGATGAACAAGATGGAATAAATTCAATTTATGAAAAATATAATTTTCCATATTTTGATAAAATATTATTTGCTGATATAGGAATTGTCCATAACCGTTTTTGCTTGTCCATGAATGCAAAAAATTATAAATACCAAGCGTTTTATTGGGAAGATGGGAAAATATTAAAAGCCTATGAAGAAAAGATTGGAGTAATAGAAGAGGAAGAGTATATCTACATCCATTTTCAATCAAGAAATTTAGATATTATTGATAAAATAGAAAATAGTTTTTACATTTCTAACGAAGGTTTTATTGCAAAAAACAATGTCGGTATTCCTGACATTAATGCAATTAAAAAGATTAATAATTACCCAGGCATGGGAACTGAAATCATAGAGATGATTAAATATTCAATAAAATCTAGGCCTAAATGGAGAAGGTTAAAGAGAATTTTTAAGTATAAATTATCTAAAATATTGGGAAAACCTATTATATAGTCTTATATGGATATAATTTAATTATTAGATTACGACATATTTTTATAGATATAAGGATAGATAAAATAATTAGTATAAATTATTTTATCATATAGTAAGTATAAAAAATATCTAATAATTCCTGATGAAGAGAAATATTAATATATTTAAAAATATTACTGACCTGACAACTATGATATACTATCAATCTTATAGGATTATTTATATCTCAATATTCTAAGTTTAAGAGTATGAGCCATATTTATATAATAAGTAATTACTCTCTAAAAAACTATATAAAAAGTTTGATAATTTAATTAAGCTAAGTATTAAATTAGTTATTTAACTATTAAAGTACTATTAAAAAATAATTAGATATTTTTTTATTAAAATATTAAAATTATATAATAGGTGTAAATATAAAGAGATTAACACGGACACTAATTTATAGATTATATTTTCAAATTTATCTTTTTAATAAATGTGGTAATGCAGTCTTAAACAAAAATAGCAATATCCTTTAAAACTTATATATTTATTAATAAAACGAGTAATTCTTATGACAATGTAGTTTATAAAGTTACTAATAATTATTTTTTACTGAATTTATTTTATAAGGGAAAATCTATAATTAATTAAAGTATATATTTATTGTAATATATTAATTTTGTTGTATATACCAATTTTACATTGGTAAAAAGCGCTAAATACTTATCAACTGTATTTTTAAAACTGAAATTATTTAGTGTGAGTTTATCCCTAAATATGCCACTAACAAAGTTATGAAGAAGTCATAGTATTTTGTTTGTAATTATTTACGTTTAGTATTATGATGACAAAAACAAAATATATTTACTTAAGAAATATAACAGATGTAAATTCCCATTACAAAATCATAAGGATAATTTAGGATATTATAATAATTAATGTGTAAAGGAATAGAAGAATGAAAAAAATTGGAATTTTATCTATGCAAAGAATATATAATTACGGTTCTTTCCTACAAGCTTATGGATTGAAGAGTATACTAGAAAATTTAGGGTGTCATGTTGTGTTTGTCGATTATCGCCCAGGTGAATGTCTTGTCAGAAATACCGAAAAAGATGGATTACTAAGAAAGATTAACAAATCCATGTCTGTATTATCTTTAAAAGCTTCTTTAGGTGACAAAATGCGTTTCATCCAGCATAAAAAGAATTATGCAAAGAACTACTATCACTACTTAGAAATTAATGATGAGATGAATTACTCACCTGAGTTGGATCTTCTAATTATTGGGAGTGACGAAGTTTTTAACTGTGTACAGGACAATGCTAAGGTTGGTTTTACTCCTGAACTCTTTGGAGTTGGAAGCAATGCTAAAAGAGTCATTAGCTATGCTGCTAGTTTTGGAAATACTACCTTTGGGAAATTGATTGATTACAAGGTAGCTGATAAGGTTGGAGAATGGTTAAAACAAATAGACTCTATATCTGTAAGAGATGTTAACTCGCTAAAGATAGTTGAGAGATTAACCGGGAAAAAGCCTAGATACAATTTAGATCCTGTCTTAATGTATGACTATATTGGAGAAATGAATGAAATACCTGTCAATACTTTTGGAGAAAAATATCTTTTATTATATGGTTATACTGGTAGATTTAACGATTATGAGTGCAGTATTATTCGGGAATATGCGAACAAGAAAAATCTGAAAATTTATTGTATCGGCGGAATACAGAATTGTTGTGATAGATTTATCGATTGCAATCCATTTAAGGTTATAAGTTATTTTAAAAATGCAGATTGTGTTATTACAGACACTTATCATGGTACAATATTATCTGTTATCACAAGAAGAAAGTTCGTTACAATCATAAGAAAAAGTGGCTATGGTAATGCTGAAAAATTAATGGATCTCCTAGAAACTTTGTCACTGAAAAATAGAAGACTTGGGGAAATAGATAATTTAAATGACTTAATCGAAGATCCTATAGAGTATGATAATACATTTGAAATCCTGAAAGTTGAAAGAAAAAATACTATTAATTACTTACAAGAGGAGATTAAAAAAATCTAACTTAAATAAAGTAGTGGCTGTATAATCATTTTATTCATGTGATTGAATTCATTGTTGGCAGAAAAAATTAATATTATAAGGAATCGAGAGAACTTTAGATAAAATTTATACTAAATTGTATTTTATATTTGATAGAATTATGAGAAGCGATGTAATTATTACGGAGGATTATTGTGGAATCAGAAAAAGTAAGTAAAGTAACCTTGTTTAATAAAAATGCAGATTGTTGTGGTTGTGGTGCTTGTAGAAATGTATGTCCAACCGATTCAATAACAATGAAAGAGGATGAGTATGGTTTCATATATCCAATAATAGATGAAGAAAAATGTATTAATTGTTATCGATGCGTGAATACATGTGCTTTTCAGAACACACAAGAGCACCAGATTCCAATATTTAACTATGTTGCGTATGAAAGAGATGATGCTTTACTGTATAAATCTGCCTCAGGTGGTATCTTTGCCTCAATAGCAAAGCAATTCATTAATGAAGGTGGAGTTGTTTTTGGTTGTTCCATGGAAATGGAAGACGGTATTTTATCAACCAAACATGTAGGTGTTGATAAACTTGAAGATTTATATAAGTTACAGGGTTCTAAATATGTGCAAAGCGACACAGGAAATATTTACCGAGAAGTTCTTAGGGAATTAAAAAACAATAGATATGTATTATTCTCCGGAACTCCTTGTCAAGTGGCTGCTTTAAAGCATATGATAAAAGGTGACATAGCTAAGAATCTTATTACAATAGATCTTATTTGCCATGGTGTACCAAGTTCAAATTTATTTAAAAGCTATATTAAGTATATAGAAGATAAAAACAGAAGTAAAATACTTGAATATAAATTTAGAGATAAAGCTAATGGTTGGGGCTGCAATGGAAAGATGCGCTACATTACAAAGAATAATAAAATTATAGAAAAATTAGTAAAAGCTCGAAGAACTTCATATTATAGTTTATTTTTGAATTCGGAGATTTATAGAGATAGTTGCTATTCATGTAAATATGCTTCATGTCATAGACCTGGAGATATCACCATAGGTGATTATTGGGGAGTGGAAAAGGAACATCCAGAGATACATCTTAGTATTATAAATAAAGGTATATCATGTGTAATCATTAATAATGAAAAAGGGAAAGTAGCATTTAATAAGTTTGGATCGACATTAGAACATTTTAATACAGAATTTAATAAAATTGCTCGAGCAAATGATCAACTTAATAAACCAAGCACTAGTGGAGTGAATAGACAAATTATCTTGGACATATATAAGAATGAAGGTTATGCTGGTGTAGATAAGTGGTTTAGAAGGAAGATAGGTCTAAAATACTATGCTTATTTGATTTGGGATAATTTACCTATCGGACTAAAGCATGCACTTAAAAAAGTATTAAAAAGATAAACGTACATGTTAAGTATTTTTCAACTTTATGGAACTATACCTATAGTAATATTTTTATTTTAGATAATAATAATTTCGTTAAATTTGTAATAAATCTAATTTTTGGGATTAGGTAGTAGAAAGGACATTTACATGAAAAAACGTAAAGATGTGAAAGTATGTTTAGTTGGCTCTTCAGGTGGGCACCTCACACATTTGTATATGCTAAAACCATTTTGGGAAAATAAAGAACGATTTTGGGTAACTTTTGACAAAGAGGATGCAAGGAGTATTTTGGAAGGTGAAAAGATGTACCCATGCTATTTTCCTACCAATAGAAGCATCAAGGCACTAATTATTAATACTCTTTTAGCAATTAAAGTCTTAAGAAAAGAAAAACCTGATATTATTATTTCTTCCGGTGCCGCTGTTGCAGTTCCATTTTTCTATTTAGGAAAACTTTTTGGAGCTAAAACAGTTTATATTGAAGTATTCGATAGAATTGATAGACATACATTGACAGGGAAACTAGTTTATCCAATTACTGATAGATTTATTGTTCAATGGGAAGAAATGAAGAAAGTATATCCAAAGGCAATAAATTTAGGAAGCATTTTTTAAATGAGGTGAAGATTTGATTTTTGTAACAGTTGGTACTCACGAGCAATCATTTGAAAGATTGGTGAATTACATCGATGATTTGGTAAAAAATGGGATTATAAAAGAGGAAGTTATAATACAAACTGGATATACTAACTATGAACCGAAATACTGTAAGTGGCAAAAACTATTTCCTTATCACCAAATGATAACTAATGTTGATGAAGCAAGAATTGTGATAACTCATGGTGGACCTTCGAGTTTTATTATGCCACTTCAAATAGGCAAGATTCCAATTGTCGTTCCAAGACAAAAACAGTATGATGAACATGTAAATGATCATCAAGTGGAGTTTGCTAATGCGGTTGCAGAACGACAGGGAAATTTATTGGTTGTTGAAGATATAAACGAACTAAGAGATGTTATTTTAAATTATGAGAAAATAGTTAATGACATGCCTGCTGAATTAAAAAGTAATAATATAAATTTTAATAAAAAATTTACGAAGATGGTGAATGATCTATTCAATAAATAATACGACTAATAAGATGTTACTAAATTTAGCTCAAATGGTAAAATGAATCATTAACCAAAACACATTTCTAATATGGCGAATTAATAATTAGAAGTATTAATTGGAGTATAATCAAAACAAATAGTTTAATGTTATGTTATTATATCCAATTGAAACGTAAGAATTTAAGGATTATTGTAACAAAGTCTTTTAAAACTGGTGTATAAAATCAGATATGAATATTATGATAAACATACTTAACAACATAAACAATATACAAAAAATAATACTTATGGCAATGCTACCGGTAATCGAGCTTCGTGGGGCGATACCGGTAGGTATTGCGTTAGGGCATAGTCACTTAGAGGCATTGTTGTGGGCATATCTTGGATCGATGATTCCAGTGCCTTTAATTTTGCTGCTTTTTAGACCTATAACCGGGTGGATGAGGAGTACAAAGATTTTTAGAAAACTTGTGGACTTTGTAGTTGAAAGGGCAATTAGAAAGAAAAAGTCGGTGAGTAGATATGGGGTATTGGGACTTCTTTTCTTTGTAGCTATACCACTTCCCGGAACGGGAGTTTGGAGTGGCAGCTTTATTGCTTCTCTTTTAGATATGCGTATGAAATATGCACTTCCAGTGATTGCACTTGGTAATTTGATTGCGGGTTTTATTGTGCTTGGAATTAGTTATGGCTTTTTACATATTATTAATTAAAGCAGAAATAAATAAAGTAAGTTTAAATATTAAGTAAAAGTAATATTAGAGCATGAATGACAAATATCAGTTAAATTATTGTAATATTAATTGAATTCATCTTTTGAATATTATATACTTAGTAAGTGGGATTTATAAAAAGTTTTGGGAGAGTGAATAGATGGAAGAAATTAGCTTATTAGAGCTTTGGTATGGGATAAGAAAGAGAATACTATTTATAATATTTCTAACCTTGTTGTTTGGAGCTGCTGCATTTGGAGTGAGTAAATTTTTAATTACTCCTCAATATGAGGCAAGCACTACCATGGTCATTGGTAAACCAAAGGATTATGGTCAAGAAAATTCAGATATGATTAAATATAGTGATATACAGCTGAACCAGAAGCTTGTCACTACTTATAGTGAGATTATTAAATCAAGAGGTATTGCAAAACAAGTTATAGACAATTTGGATTTGAATGTCGAAGTTAAAGAGCTTGCCAAGGCAGTGTCCGTTCAGACTGTAAAAGACACTGAGGTAATTACCGTTAAGGTTATTGATACCATACCTCGTAGAGCTGTAGATATTGCAAATGAGACGTCCGAGATTTTTAGGGATTCTATCAAGGTTATAATGAATATAGACAATGTTCAGATTCTTGATGCTGCAGAGCTCCCTGAAAAACCTATTAAGCCGAGTGTACTAAGAAATACAGCTATCGGTTTGATTCTTGGATTGTTTATAAGTGTTGGTATTGCGATTGTTAAAGAGACCCTGGATACTACAATTAAATCTCCTGAAGAGATTACATCGGAGTTTAATTTGACTGTTTTAGGGGTTATTCCTAATGTTAAATCTGGAGGGTTAAATGAGTAAGAAACATAATTACTACGGAAAAAGTTCGGTGCTCGATGAAGCATTTGTTACTCTTAGAACGAACATACAGTTTTCGGAAGTAGATAAAAAGAATAAGTCACTCGTAATTACTTCTTCTGATCCTTCTGATGGAAAATCTAGTGTTGCTGTAAGGCTTTGTAAGTCTTTTGCACAAACAAATGTGAGAGTAATTCTAGTCGACTGTGACCTTAGGAACCCTTATGTCGGTAAGGTTGCGAAAGTCGATAATAATATAGGTGTAACTAATGTTCTAGTTCAACATATTGATTATAAAGAGGCTATAATAAAGGATTCTAATCATCCGTTTTTGGATTATTTATTAACCGGGCCTATTCCTCCAAATCCTGCCGAGTTGTTGGGAACAGAGGCTATGAAGGCGCTGGTTAAACAGCTTGAAGCTGATTATGATTATGTTGTATTTGATTCTCCGCCGGTAGGACTTCTATCGGATGCTTCGATTCTTGGTACAATAACAGATGGTGTAATACTTGTTATTACTCAAAATGAGACCAGAACAGAAGATATCAAAAGGGCAATCAATAGAGTAGAACATGTAGGAGGAAAGATAATCGGGGCTGTGTTAAACAAGGTTGATATTACAACTAAACGCGGTGCCAAGAATTATTATAATTATTATTAGGTTATTAAAATGATCGATATTCATAATCACATAATACCCGGAGTGGATGACGGTTCTGTATCTATAGAGGATTCTATGGAAATGGTTAAGCAGTATATCGCATCAGGATACAAGGGTGTAATATGTACAAGTCATCATTATCCTCAAAAGTATGATGTTACGGCTGAGATGATAAAAGATGGCATTAAACTCTTGAATGAAGAGTGTAAGAAACAAGGTTTGGTTTTTTCTTTTTATCCCGGTAATGAGATTTACTTGGATGAAAGTACCTTGACTAAACTTGATAAAAGAGAGATATCTTCTTTAAACGGAAGTAGATATGTGCTGATAGAATTACCTTTTCTAACTAAACCTCATTATGCACGTAGTTTAATCTATCAATTACAGCTAAAGGGTTATATACCTATTTTGGCTCATGTTGAGAGATACAAGTATGTTCAAGATGATTTAGACTGGCTTTTGGATTTTATTAAGTCCGGCTGTTTGATGCAGGTAAACATAAGCAGTATATCCAGGGATAAAAACTCTGATGAATACAAAACTATTATGACTCTATTAAAACGCAATATGGTTCATTTTATTGCAACTGATGCTCATCGCAGCACATGGAGAACTCCTGAAGTATCAAAAGAGCTTGAAATGTTCAGAAAGGTCTTGGGAGCTGATGAGTTTCAAAGAGTTGCACTGGTAAATCCGGTGAAGGTAATCAGTGATGAGTTTATAAGCTCTGCATATGAGAAGATAATTTTTGAGGAAGAAAAGGAAAAAAATAAAAAGCCGGGCGTGTTTGCAAGAATATTTAAAAGATTGGGATGGGGTGAAAAGTAAATGCGAAAATTGATTATACTCATTATTTCGTTTTTGATAGTTTTTACCGGTTGTGTTGCAAAAAAAGTAGAAGAACCCTATGAATCAATGCGAAAAGACAAGGTTGTAAAAACTGCATTTGATAAAGTAGATGAAAAAGAAGAATCAAAAGATGAGGAAAAGGAAGATAAGGAGAAAACCGATTTTAATGAGGTAGAAAAACCCAAAGTCGAGACTGAACCTGAAGAAGAGCCTGAAGAACCTACTAAAAAGTACTCTAAAGTTACTGCAGACATATTAAATATGAGATTTGTAGCCAGTGAACAGAGCAGTGTTATAAGGCAGTTATATTTAGATGAGATAGTTGAAGTCTTAAATGTAACCGGAGATTGGGCTTCTGTTAAAATTGGTGAAGATTCCGGATATGTAAATTCTACTTATCTTGAAGAACTTCAAGTAAAAAAAGTTAAAAATGAAGGGACTTCTCTTAGAGCTTCAACCTTCGAAAATGCCGCTACCATCGCTAATCCACTTAAAGACGAAGATGTCATAGTACTCGAAAGTTTAACCGTTGAGGACGTTGAATGGGAACATGTAAAAGTAGGTGAACTTGAAGGTTATTTATTGAAGAGTGAATTAAGATAAGGGTAAAGACTATAATTAGATAAAAATAGAAGTTTTATGAATTAGACAGTTAGTATGCTGTCTAATTTTTTTATGGAAAAAGCATATTTAGCTGGTTTTTAGTTGGGAGGGTGGAAGTGGTGTGGGATTTGTTGTGAGTGTCAATATATTAGTTGGAATTTTTCAAATTCCTTCTTTGTATGTCTCTCCCGAGGAGTTATGTAGTTGTGAGAGGTAAGCGGTCAATAATCTCATGTATTTAAAAGTGTCAAAAATCATGAGATAATATCTCTAC
>MTKW01007285.1_pt1 | contig 18807 bp, 17 predicted proteins | sample 1042761 | NCBI WGS metagenome assembly MTKW01 (sample SAMN06205366, study PRJNA360243) | anaerobic digester metagenome | biome: Wastewater treatment plant; feature: Anaerobic digester sludge; material: sludge; isolation source: anaerobic digester fed with sludge from wastewater treatment plant ... | reverse complement strand
CCTTGCAAGCCTGTGATATACTTTAAAAGGAATTTTTTAAATAGAGAGTTACGGAGGAAGCGAGCCTATGGATAAAGACAGCAGAAAGATATCCCTGCAGAGAGCGGGGGAACTGAAAAAGGCCCTCCATGAATATGAGCAAGCTTTGCCCGCCATTCCGACAGGTTTCCAGCAGTGGCCCCGCATCCTGAAGAACCAGGAGCGGCTGAAATCGCTTTTCGGGGCCGGTGCTGTGGACTGGGAGAACTGGCGGTGGCATATCAAGAACCGGATCACCACCGTGGAAGAGTTGAAAAGATGTTTGCCCCTGAGCCCCCGGCAAGTGGAGGAGATCGAGAGGACGGGGCAATCGTACCGCTGGGCCGTTTCGCCCTACTATCTCAGCCTTATCGATCCCGATGATCCCGAAGACCCCGTCCGCCGCCAGGCCCTTCCCTCGATCGAGGAATGCGCCGATGATGCCGGGTCCAGCGATCCCATGGACGAGGAGCATACCTCGCCCGCTCCGGCGGTGACGCGGCGCTACCCCGACCGCCTGATCATAAATGTGACGAATCAGTGCGCCATGTACTGCCGGCACTGCCAGAGGCGGCGGAATATCGGCGAAAAGGATCTGGCCGCATCGCGCAGCGAGCTCACCGCGGCGCTGGACTATGTCCGCAGCAACCGGGAAATTCGCGATGTGCTTCTCACCGGCGGGGATGCCTTCATGCTCGGCAACAGCAATATTGCCTGGCTGCTGGAGCAGCTCGCAGAGATTCCCCATGTCGAGATCAAGCGCTTCGGGACGCGCACGCCGGTAACGCTGCCCTGCCGCATCGACGACGAGCTCTGCAAGATTCTCTCCCGCCACCTGCCGCTCTACGTCAATGTGCAGTTCAACCATCCGCTGGAGGTAACGCCGGCGGCCCGCGAGGCCTGTTTCAAACTGGCCCGGGCCGGCGTCTCCCTGGGCAACCAGGCGGTGCTTCTCAAAGGGGTAAACAGCGACCCCTTTGTCATGCTCAAATTGAACCAGGAGCTGCTGAAAATCATGGTCCGTCCTTACTATATATTTCATCCGAAAAGCGTGAGAGGCACCTCCCATTTTTGGGTCAAGATCCGGGAAGGCCTGGATGTGATGGAGCAAATGAGAGGTCATACCTCGGGCCTGGCCATCCCCACCTATATTCTCAATGCGCCGAAGGGCTACGGCAAGGTACCCCTTCTGCCGCAATACCTGCTCTGGGAGGGTGAGGATGAGGCCGTGATCCGGACCTGGGAAAACCGGGTCATGAAATACAACTACCATGAAATGGAGGATGAGTGAGAAGCAGCATTTAAATCAACTGTTGCATTCCGACCGGGGCAGCGGTCATAACAGAATTCATATTTCAAGAGACCATGGAAGAAGAACTGATCTATCTGAATGCTCTGAACCGGGTTTCTTTTTTGGGCCCGCTGCGCATAGGGGCCATGCTCGAGCACTGCGGTTCTGCCGGGGAAGCCTGGAGCGCCCCCGCTGCTGCGCTGGGCGAAATCCCCGAGCTGAAAGGTTTTGTAGGGCGGCTGCTCGAAGAGCGCCGGCGCATCCAGCCGCAGCGGGAATGGCGGCGGCTGCGGCAGCTCAATATAGGCTGCCTTTCGATGAACTCCCCGGCTTACCCGCCCCTGCTCGGGCGGATCTCCCAACCGCCGCCCCTGCTCTACTGCCTGGGTGAATGGCGGGAGGGGGACAACCTGGCCCTGGCCATTGTGGGGAGCAGGCGCTGCACCTTTTACGGCAAGGAGGTGGCTTCCCGCCTGGCGGGAGAGCTGGCCGGTGCGGGCTTCACCATTGTCAGCGGCATGGCCCTGGGCATCGATACGGCGGCGCATGGCGGCGCCCTGGAAGCAAAGGGGCGTTCTGTGGCCGTTCTCGGCTGCAGTGTGGAGCGGTGTTACCCTTCCGTCAACCGGGATCTGATGAAAAGACTGATCGGGAATGGGGCGGTCGTGAGTGAATTTCCCCTGGATACACCGCCGCTGCCCCAGCATTTTCCCCGTCGCAACCGCATCATCAGCGGTCTTACGCTGGGCACCGTTGTTGTCGAGGCCTCGCAGAAGAGCGGCGCCCTGATTACCGCTTACTATGCGCTGGAACAGAACCGCGAAGTCTTTGCCGTCCCCGGCAACGTGGGCAGCCCCTACAGCCGCGGCTGCCACCGCCTGATCAAGGAGGGGGCCCGCCTGGTCGAAAGGGCNNGAGGATCTTTCAAAAGCAAGGGAGCAAAAAGTGGCTGCGCTGGGGGATGAGGAGAGGCGGATCCTGGAGCTCGTTCCGTACCGGCCGCTGCATATGGACGAGATTGTGCGCCTTGGCGGCGGGGATGCCGCCGGGACGGGTGCCTCTCTTTTGAGCCTGGAACTGAAAGGCCTTGTTCGCCAGCTGCCGGGAAAATATTTTATTCAGCTCTAGTTTATGATAAGATACACGGGTAATGCTTTGTTCCTGAATGGAGGGAAGAGTCATGAGCTCCTTACTGGTGATTGTTGAATCGCCGGCCAAAGCACGCACACTGAAAAAATTTCTGGGTCCAAAATACCGGGTTCTGGCCTCCCTGGGCCACCTCATCGATCTCCCCAAAAGCAAGCTGGGCATCGACCTGGAGAGCGATTTTGAGCCCCGTTATATCACCATCCGCGGCAAGGGAAAAATATTGCAACAGCTGAAGGAAGCGGGCAAGAAAGCGGAGCAGGTCTATCTTGCCGCGGACCCTGATCGCGAGGGGGAGGCCATTTGCTGGCATATCGGCAGGGCCCTAAAAATAGATCCCGAAGAGCCCTGCCGCGTTGAATTCAACGAGATCACCAGGGCTGCGGTAAAGGAAGCCTTCAAAAAACCGCGTCCTGTGGATATGGACCGTGTTGATGCCCAGCAGGCCCGCCGCATTCTGGATCGCCTTGTGGGTTACCAGATCAGCCCGCTGCTCTGGCGCAATGTCCGGGGAGGGCTCAGCGCCGGCCGGGTCCAGTCCGTGGCCCTGCGCCTTATCTGTGAACGGCAGAAGGAGATCGATCTCTTCGAGAAGGAAGAGTACTGGACGCTGGAGGCGCTTCTGCAGGCCAACGGCGCGGGCAGCCGGTTCAAGGCCTTGCTGGAGCGTTTTCGCGGTGAAAAGATAGAGCTGCCCGATGAAGAGGCGGTCGAAAGCGTTATCGCAGGCTTGAGCGGCACTCCTTTCATTGTGAAGCAGGTCAAAAAGAGCAGGCGGAAGCGCAGACCCGCCCCGCCCTTTATCACCAGCAGCATGCAGCAGGAAGCCTCGTCAAAACTCGGTTTTACCGGCCGAAAGACCATGGCCCTGGCGCAGCAGCTCTACGAGGGGATCAGCCTGGGCGGGGGGCAGAGCTCGGGGCTGATCACCTATATGCGGACCGATTCCACCCGCGTCGCCGCGCAGGCCCAGGCCGAGGCCAGGGAGATGATTGTCCGTCAATTCGGGGATGATTACATACCGCCCCGGCCTCCGCAGTACCGTTCCCGCAAGGGCGCCCAGGAGGCTCACGAAGCCATCCGGCCCACCGCCCCGGGCAATACTCCCGCAGCCGTTGCGGCCTACCTGACCCGGGATCAGGCCCGCCTTTACAGGCTCATCTGGGAAAGATTTGTGGCCAGCCAGATGGCTCCTGCGGTTTACGATCAGGTGCGCGTTGATATTGCCGCCGGGGAATACGGTTTCAAGGCCGCAGGTTCGAGTCTCATATTCCCCGGTTTCCTGAAGGTGTACCAGGGCGCCGATAAGGAGGAGGAGACGGTGCTGCCTCCCATGCTGGAGGGCCAGGAGCTCAAACTGGTGGATTTCCTGCCTCAGCAGCATTTCACCCAGCCGCCGCCGCGCTACAACGATGCCTCGCTCATCAAGACCCTCGAAGAGAAGGGGATCGGGCGGCCCAGCACGTACGTGCCCATTATCGAGACCATCATCAGCCGCGGCTACGTGATCAGGGAGAAAAAAGCCTTTGCTCCGACGGAACTCGGTTTTGTGGTCGTTGATCTGATGAAACAGCACTTTCCTGAAATAATTGATATCGATTTTACCGCCGGTATGGAGGAGCGGCTGGATCAGATCGAGGAGGGTAAACTGGAGCGCAGCGCGGTGCTGCACAAATTCTACGGTCCCTTTCAGGAGCAGCTCCGCAGGGCGGAGCAGGAGATGGAGAAGATCGAGCTGGAGGCCGAGGTCAGCGAGGAAGAATGTCCGCAGTGCGGCGAAAAGCTGATCTACAAGCACGGCCGCTTCGGCCGGTTCCTGGCCTGCCCGGGCTACCCCGAGTGCAAATATACGAAAAATATTGTGCAGCAGACAGGTGTGCCCTGCCCCCTGGACGGCGGCATGCTGGTGGAGCGGCGCAGCAAGAAGGGAAGGATCTTTTACGGATGCAGCAACTATCCCCGGTGCACATTTTCGCTCTGGGACAAACCGCTGCCGCTAAAATGTCCCCGGTGCGGCTCGCTCCTGGTCCAGCCCGTGAGAAGGGGTAAAAAGGAGATCCGCTGCTCCAACAAGGAATGCGGCTACAGGGCTTCAGACCCGCAGGAGGCCGCTGCCGAGCAATGAATCGGTCGCGGAGCCTCCCCGTTTTGTGCAGAATTAAAACAATAAAACGACAAAAAGTATCAATCTTTGAAAAAGGAGCACTTTGCTTGCATATGCAGAACTGTTATGCTAATATCAACTGAGGGTGCAAAGGTTGGACGAACAGCTGGAACGTTTCATGGTTTACCTGGAGGTTGAAAAGAGCGCTTCACCCCTGACCCTGCAGAGCTATCGACAGGATATTACCCAGTTTTTATCGCTGGTATACGCAGGGGAGGCCCCGGTGCGGGAGGCGACCCATCATATGCTCCGCCGCTATCTGGCCTGGCTTAAAGAAAACGATTATGCCCGCAGTTCGGCAGCGCGTAAATTATCGGCGGTGCGTTCTTTTTTGAATTTTTTGCTCAGAGAGGGCGACCTGGAGGGGGGAACCTGGAGCAATGTCTCCACGCCCCGCCAGGAAAAAAGGCTGCCCCAGTTTTTTTACTATCACGAGCTTGAAGCTCTGCTGGAGGCTCCCGATTGCAGCACCCTTCCGGGCTACAGGGACCGGACCATGCTGGAGCTTCTCTACGCCGGCGGATTGAGAGTGAGTGAACTCACCGGTCTGGAGACGACCTCACTTGATCTGGAAGAACGCCTGGTCAGGGTCTCGGGCAAGGGTGGCAAGGAGCGGATCGTGCCCATAGGCAGGACCGCCGCCGCTTTCTTGAAGGAGTACCTCGGCCGGGTCCGGCCGCTTATGCTGGCGGCTGCCGGAGAGGAAGGGAAAACGGGGCGTCTCCTGATCAACCACCGGGGCGGCCCGCTGAGCGACCGGGGGGTGCGCTACATCTTTGAAAAATATATCCGCAAGGTTTCGCACAAGGCGGGTCTGAGCCCCCATTCGCTGCGGCATTCCTTTGCCACACACCTGCTGGAGCAGGGGGCCGACCTGAGGGTGCTTCAGGAGCTCCTGGGACACGCCAGCGTTTCGACTACGCAGGTCTATACCCACATCACCAGGGGGCACCTGTGGGATGTTTACCACCGGGCGCATCCGCGTTCCTGAAGCGGGGGCGAATAGAAGGGGTGGACAGATGTTTCAGGGGACCACAATTATCGCTGTAAAAAAAGAGAACAGGGTGGCCATTGCCGGCGACGGGCAGATCACTTTCGGCAACAGCACCGTGATCAAGCATGGGGCCAGAAAAGTGCGCCGCCTTTACGATAATAAAATTATTGCCGGCTATGCCGGTTCCGTGGCCGATGCCCTGACCCTCTGCGAAAAGCTGGAGGCGAAGCTGGAAAGCTATCAGGGCAACCTGATCCGGGCGTCGGTGGAGCTGGCCAAGGAGTGGCGGACCGACCGGGTTCTGAGAAGGCTTGAAGCGATGCTGCTGGCCGCCAGCAGCGAGGCGCTGCTGCTCATCTCCGGCACCGGCGAGGTCATCGAGCCCGACGACAATATTGCCGCCGTCGGTTCGGGCGCGCCCTATGCCCTTGCCGCGGCCAGGGCGCTGTCGAGAAACAGCGATCTTGAGCTTCGCGACATTGTGTACCAGTCCATGAAGATCGCTTCTGAAATCTGTATCTATACCAATGATCGCATCATAGTGGAAGAATTGTAGAGTAGAGGGGTTGGCAAGGAAATGAGCGGAGACAATTTAACCCCCCGCCGGATCGTGGCCGAGCTGGATCGTTTTATTATCGGCCAGGAAGAGGCCAAACGGTGCGTGGCCATAGCGCTGCGCAACCGCTACCGGCGCAAGCAGCTGACGGGAGAACTGCAGGAAGAGATTATACCGAAAAATATAATCATGATCGGGCCCACGGGTGTGGGAAAAACCGAGATAGCCCGCCGGCTGGCCCGCCTGGTGAACGCCCCTTTTGTCAAGGTCGAGGCGACCAAGTTTACCGAAGTCGGATATGTGGGGCGCGATGTGGAGGCCATGATCCGCGATCTCGTGGAGACGGCGATAAGGATCGTGCAGGGCGAGAGGATGGAGAAGGTGGAGAGTCAGGCAGCCCGCGCCGCGGAGGAGAGGCTGGTGGAGCTTCTAGCCCCCCTGCCCCGGAAAAAGCGACGCCAGCTCAATCCCCTGGGATTTCTGTTTTCCCCGGCGCAGCCCCCATCCGAAGAGACAAACGCCGATGAGGCCGGTTTCCAGGAACGCCTGCGCCTGGCGCAGGAGGAGCGGACCCTGGTTTCCGGAAAGCTGAAAAAAGGTGATCTGGAAGAGCAGTACGTGGAGATAGAAATAGATGATCGGAGGCCGCCCATGCTCGAGATATTTACCGGGCAGGGGATGGAGGAAATGGGAGTAAATCTACAGGATATCCTGGGTAATATAATGCCTTCAAAGAAGATCAAAAAGAAGGTAACCGTGTCCGAAGCCCGGAAAATCTTGAAGCAAGAGGAGGCGCAGAGGCTTATCGATATGGATGCAGTCATATCCGAGGCCGTGGACAAGGCGGAACAACTTGGGATTATCTTTATTGATGAAATTGACAAGATCGCGGGAAAGGAAGGATATGCCGCCGGGCCGGATGTCTCCCGGGAGGGAGTGCAGCGGGATATCCTGCCTATAGTCGAAGGGTCAACGGTGGTGACGAAGTACGGCCCGGTAAAAACGGACCATGTGCTCTTTATTGCCGCCGGAGCCTTTCATATGAGCAAACCGTCGGATTTGATTCCCGAGCTGCAGGGGCGTTTTCCCATCAGGGTGGAGCTGAAAAGCCTTTCGGAGGAGGATTTCAAGCGAATTCTGACCGAACCGAACAATGCTTTGCTGAAACAGTACATCGCTCTCATGGAGACGGAAGGGATCAGTTTAACTTTCACCCCGGAGGCAATCGAGGAGATTGCCCGTGTGGCCTGCGAGCTTAACCAGGAGATGGAGAATATCGGCGCCCGCCGCCTTCACACAATTATGGAGAAAGTCCTGGAAGAGATCTCATATGAATTGCCGGACCACGACACCAGAGAAATAATCATCGATAGGGGGTATGTCAGGAATAAATTACTCAAAATTGTTAAAAATAAAGACTTAAGTAAATATATCCTCTAAAATGAAAAGAAGGTAGGTGAAAGATGTGATTTCTTCTCCCCTGCTTGAGAAGACCCGTCGCATCAACAAAATTCTACAGAAAACAGCTGGTCAGCATGTTGATTTTACAGATGTTGCCGAAGTTCTTAAAAATGTGATCCATGCGAACATCTACCTTGCTGACCGCCAGGGAGAGATCCTGGGCTACGCTCTAGTGGACGAATTCGAGTGTGAGCTGATGATCAACAATGTCTTGAAGGAGGGACGCTTCCCCGAGTATTACAACAAGTTCCTTCTGCGGAGCGAGGAATCGCGGGTGAACCTGCGCCAGAAATCGAATGACTGCGTATTTCTCGAGGCCGAACGCTGCATTTTCACGGACAAGATCATCTCCGTCATCCCCATTGTGGGCGGTGGAAAGCGTCTCGGCACACTGCTCCTGGCCCGGTTCAACGATCTCTTTGACGCCGAGGACCTCGTTCTTGCCGAAACGGGCGCCACCGTTGTGGGCATGGAAGTACTGAGGGCCAAGGCGGAAAAGATCGAGGAAGAAGCCCGCAGCAAGGCTGTTGTCCAGCTGGCCATTGCCACACTCTCCTATTCCGAACTGGAGGCGGTGGAGCATATATTCGAGGAGCTCGGCGGAGACGAGGGGCTTCTGGTGGCCAGCAAAATTGCCGATCAGCTGGGGATAACCCGCTCGGTCATCGTCAATGCGCTGCGCAAATTCGAGAGCGCCGGGGTCATCGAATCCCGCTCCCTGGGGATGAAAGGCACCTATATCAAGGTGCTCAACCCCTATCTGCTGGAGCATCTGGCGAAAAAATCGAAAACCTTTCCCCGGTAGATCCTTAGCGGTCAAGGTGAAAATAGAGTAATTTAGAAATGAATTACTCTATTTTTTTGCCCTGACTGCTTATGCCGGCGCCGTGATCTGTGCTAAAATGTAAAAGATGCTTTATCAGGGTGCGGAGAAGGCGTTGCCTTGCCGCCGGGGAGGTTCATGCCGCTGACACAGGATTCTTTCCAGCATACACATATGGTTATAACCGGTCTGGCCCTGTACATGCTGCTCATGCTTGCGGTGGGCTGGTGGAGCCGGAAGCAGATCCGGAGCAGCGACGATTTCATCATCGCCGGCAGGCGCCTTCCCCTGCTGTTGACTGCGGGCACTCTATTTGCAACCTGGTTCTGCGGCGGCACCCTCATGGGCGCGGCGGCTCAATCCTACCTCTTCGGCAATCAGGGTGTTATTTTTGATCCCTGGGGTTCAACCCTTTCCCTCCTGCTGACGGCGCTGATCTTCGGCCGCCTCATGCGGCGGGGGGGCTATTTTACCATTGTCGATTTTTTCGATCTGCGTTACGGCAAAAAAATGGGCTTGCTGGCGTCGCTGGTCCAGCTGGTTGCGGAAATCGGCTGGATCGGGGGGCAGCTCGTGGCCTTCGGGGTGGCCCTGCAGATCTTTGCCGGCATACCGCTGATCTGGGGCATCATCCTTTCCTGCACCGTTCTGATTATCTACACCTGCCAGGGAGGCATGTGGTCGGTAACGGTAACGGACTTTTTGCAGACAATTTTCATCATTGCCGGCGTGGCCGCCCTGCTCCTGGTCATTGTCCCCCTGGCCGGGGGCTGGAGCCACCTGTTCAGCCATGCGGGCAACCGGGCGCAGCTTCCTGCAGCGGCCCTCCAGCCCACAGGCGAACATGGCTACATGGGTTATTTCGGCCTGCCTGGATGGTTCTACTACCTGGGCGCCTGGCTCTCCACGGGTCTGGGCGATATTCCCTCACAGGATCTGGCCCAGCGGCTGCTGGCGGCCAAAAACGAGAGGGTGGCCTCCGGCGGTGCAGCCATTGCCGCCCTCCTCTATCTTGTGGTGGGCATGGCGCCGGTCCTGTTGGGCTCGATCATGTATGAGCTGGATCCGGGGCTGACCATCGAGGAGACGGAGATGATCCTGCCTTTCCTGGCCATAAGATACCTGCCCCCCTTTTTGACGGTAATCTTCGCCATAGCCCTGGTGGCGGCGCTCATGTCGAGTTCCGACAGCGCCTTGCTGGCCGCCGCCTCGGTGGTGGGTCGCAATGTGCTGCGCTACTTAAAACCCGGCGCGGACCCGGAGCTGGTCCTTAAAGTGACGCGGTACTGCATTCCCCTGATTGCCCTGGGCTCCCTGCTCATTGCTCTGTATGCCCAGACCATCTACATGCTTGCGGTAATCACCTGGTCGCTCATACTGGTGGGGCTTTTCGCCCCCTTTGCCGCGGGTTATTTCTGGAGAAAGTGCAACCAGAGCGGGGCTGTCGCCGCCCTGCTGGGCGGTCTTGTTTCCTGGGCGGGTGCGGTGATCTACCTGATGCGCCATCTGACCATGGCCGCCAATACCGGTGTGGTGGAGGAGGGCGCCGTGTACATGGACTGGGCTCTCTGGGATGCCGTGTACATCGGCTCGATACCGGCATTTGCCTTTTCCCTACTGATCATGATCGCTGTTTCGCTGGCCACGCAAAAAAAAGATCCTCCCAGGCCGCTCGTCGATATCGAGGGCAAACCCTTCCGGCCCTGGCCGCGGCGGGCGGGATATTCTGTTTGGGGCGATCATGCAAAAAAAGGAGGATGAAATGAAGATGAGTAAAGAAAAGCTCTCTCCCCAGGCGCTCCTGGGTCCCGTTCCGGCAGCGCTGATCTCCTGTGGCAATGCGGCGGGCAAGCACAACATCATCACGCTTGCCTGGGTCGGGGTAGTCAATTCCCTGCCGCCCATGGTTTCAATCTCCATCCGTCCCTCCCGGCTCTCTCACGGGATGATCGCGGAGACAGGGGAATTTGTAATCAACTTATGCGCAGGCGGTCAGGTGGAGCTGGCCGACAGATGCGGCACCGTCAGCGGCAGGGAGGTGGATAAATTCAGGAGCTTCGGGCTGACAGCGGTGCAGGGCTCCCTTGAATATGCCCCCATGATCGAAGAATGCCCCGTAAACCTGGAATGCATGGTGGAGCAGACTGTTGAGCTGCCCAGCCATACCCTTTTTATCGGAAAGGTGATCGCCGCTTACGCCGGNNCTCCTTGAAGAACAGATAAACGGGTGCAGAAGCATCCGGAAGGGGCGGTATGTAATGGCCGCCGGCCTTTCAGCGCGGGATCCAAATTTCTTTGCCATTGACGGTCTATTTTTTTTCGGGGTAAGGTTTCTTCTCATCCGTTCGCTCCAGCAGATAATCCACGCTGGTTTCGAACAGGGTGGCTATCTTGTCCAGGATGGGGACCGGGATATTCAGATTTCCCAGTTCGTAATCGGAGTATGTTGTCTGGTGAACGCATAAATACTCGGCCATCTGTTCCTGGGTCAGATCCTTGTCTTCTCGCATATTTCTGATTCTCTTGTACATGGCGGTCACCTTGTATATTATGCCTCAAGGGGTTATCCCTTATTGACTAATAAGGGTTATTCCCTTAAAATGAAGTTTGCATCTTTCAAGTACAGGAGGGGCTCCTTTGGGAACTGAGAACAGTCACCCGCAAGATGAGCAGACAGAGCAGTCAATTGTCAGTGTCAGTGCGAAGATCGCCGATGCATTGGAGATGGTGCGGAAGGCAAAAGTGATGACCACCGTTTCTGAAAATGTGCTGATCCAGGCACAACTTGAATTGGAGGAGATCTGTGTGAAGCTGAAGGATGGTCCTGACGAAGAGGGATAGCCCAATTCAAGGGGGATAATCCGGATTTAATGTAAATCTCCGGTATACTCTCTCCCTCCGGTGGCTATATTAAGGCCATGAATTTTGTTCAGGAAGGAGAGAAAGGAATGGAAGCGTACGTCAACGAGGAATGCATTTTTTGCGGATTATGCGCCGACCTCTGCCCCGAAATATTCCAGCTGGGAGATGAGAGGGCCTTTGTCACGGTCAAGGAGATCCCCGAAGAGATGTGGGATTGCTGTCGGGAAGCTGCCGAAGAATGCCCTACCGAGGCGATCGAGATAAGCGACTGAAGGCAGTTCATTGATGCAGAATGGGATCACGGCTGCAACTGTGGGGCCGGCAGCCGTGATCAGAAAAAAGAGCTAAATCTTTTTCAGGTCTTCCTGTGCTTTTACTTCTGACAGATAGTTGTAAACGGTATAGCGTGTAACCCCCAGTCTCTCAGCAACGTCTTCGATGGCTCCTTTAACCAAGAAAAACTGTTTGCTGTTTAGATAGCGGACAATTTCAATCTTGTCTTCCTTATTCATGCTGCTGATAGGTTTGCCGATTCTGGATTTGGCCTCATTAAACAATTTATCCAGAAGATCTTCCAGTGTGTTGCATAAAAAACCTTCGTTTTGCTTGATGATACCTTTGTGATCCACACTATCATGAATGATGCAGAAATTTTCGATCTTCTTTTTAATTTCATAGAGATCGCCTAGATTGTAATTGAGCGAAAGCAAGCCGATAATTTTGTTTCTGCTGTCCCGGATAAAAATGGTTGTTGTCTTAAGTTTCGCCCCGCTCCTGGATTCAGTTTTATAATTAGAGACGACATCGATACTGTTAAAAAGGTCTGATTTGATAAAGTACGTTTCAAGATCATTCATCGGATCTCCAATATTCCTTCCGGAGATATGGTTGTTCTCGATCGCTATTACAGCATTGTCGGGGTGAGATGTATCGACCAAAACGACCTCGCAATTATAACCGAAAGTCTGGGCTATCCCCCTAGCTATATTTACCAGGTTGTTAAGATGTAACCGAATACCTTTGTCCAAATCGTATCTCCTTTCAAAATCAATTGATACCTGATCTAATACAGCAAAGCCGATAATAATCCTCCTTTTGAACAGGTTAACAGTTACAACTCAACCCATCCCTGTGCTGTCAATTTTACATTGTCATGTGTAAAATAAGCATTTTTAATTATATTATCCTGCAAAAGTAACGAAATTTCAGTAATATCATCACCGATTAAATTGGCGCCACCACCGCATTCTACGCGGATCTGGCAGGATTCTTTAGAATAAGTCTTGAACAAGTCCAACTCTCCTGATTCAAGAATTGCCAGTGCCAGCACCACTGTTCCTGTACCGCAGGACGTCTCAATTAGATCTGGAATACGGTGCGGGAAAACCGCACGAAGATCGCCCGAATAACATGGATGCCAATCATAAAGGGTGATATTGTAAGGTTCTTTTGTCTGCTCCATGAATACCTTTTGTACATTGATCAGAATCCGCCTGGTTTCGGCATCCAAATTTTTTACGTCTGCAGTAGAACAGATATCCTTAATGCAGTCTCCGTTAACCGCCATAAATTCACCTACGCGCATAACCTTTACACCGCAAATCACCATGGGATGAACGCCGCGTTGATAACACTTTTTAACGAAAGAAGTCATATCTGTGACTACTTTATCAACGCGGCCTTCAGATAACCAGACCTTGATTTCCGTGAGGCCGTTGTCCGTTTCAATAACAACCGGAGTAATCGGTTCCCGGGGAGTGATTCCAAGTCTGTTGCCGGTAGGTGTTTCAAAAAGTACTTTCCCCAAGACCTGGGTCATACCGCCGCAAGCGCCGATAAATTCCCCAGAGGCAGGTTCGGAAATCTTAACCTTCAGGTCACCCTCACCTTGCGGAGGATAAAGAATAGCAGCCTCATCTCCTCCCAGGTATATATTTTTCAAAAGTTCAAGTGATATTTCAAGCTCTCTACCTTTCGGGATCTGCGCACCGTTAAGAAAGATAATTGTATTGCCGCCCATATGGCCCTTGACAAAATCCAGTTTCATTTTTTTACCCCTTCCATTCGGTTGATTGCCAAGATTAGGATTACCATAATATATTCAAGTCAACAAAATGTTTAACAAAACATCAGAAATATATATTGCTTATTTAAAATTATCATGGAAGGTTTCATGTTGTCAAACGCATTTTGCCACCCAGTAATATATTTAAAGGATGTATTTTAAGCCAAACTAGATACAGGGTTACAATAACTCCATAATAATTTATCAAACAATAAATTTACAATCAAAAATAGGTTGAAATTAAAATTAATGCGTAATCAAAAGAAGGATATTTCGATAAAATGTTGAATAATGTTTTAAAAAGGAGTGTGATGTTATAGTCGTTAACCATCCAATCATTAATGCTTTTGTACTGTCGCTGTATTGAATAATCCAGGTAAAGGAGTGAATCGCTAAGTGTTAAGAAAACAGCTAAACCCTGTTCTGATGACGGCCTTGGTATTGGGCGCAACGGTTGGTTCGGGTATTTTTGTCCTTCCAGGATCTTTGGCCGAGTCAGCCGGGCCTGCTTCTATTATTTCATTCCTGCTGGCTGCAATTGGCTCTTATGGCCTGGCCTATGTCTTTGCCGAAATGGGAATCAGGAGCCCTGTGACAAATGGCCTGTATGAGTATCCAAAACAGGCTTTTGGAGAAATGATGGGTGCAATCAACGGCTGGTGCTACTGGATCTTTATGTGGTCCGGCATTTCGGCTGTTTTGATTGGTTTGATGGGTTATCTGGCACTCTGGTGGCCGGCGCTTTCTGATAACGGGTGGTTGCAATTGATTTTGGGCACGATCCTTTTATGGATCTTTACTTTTATCAATACCCGGAAAGTCGAAGTCGGTGCTAGCTGGGGGTTGGTTTTTACAATTGTCAAAGTCGCCGGGCTTGTCGTACTGGTCATAGTTGGCTTATTCCATATTGATTTCAGCAACTTTGCACCATTTATGCCCTTGGGCTCAGGCAGTATCATCCCCACAATGGCACTTCTTTTCTGGAGTTTCGTTGGGATTGAAACCGCGGTTACTGTCGGCGAAGAGGCCGACGATCCAAAGACGATTCGAAAAAGTACTTTCAATGCGCTCTTTACCATTATCGTTGTTTATGGTCTGATTTTGTTTGTTGCTTTTGGGGCCATGCCGTCAGCCGATCTGGCAGAGTCGCAAAAACCGTTAAGCGACCTTGCCCATCTCTTTATGGGAGACTTTGGCGCTCATTTTATCGCGCTTATTGCGGTCTTCTCAATTGTTGGGGTGATGAACAACACGATTCTGCTTACCGGCAGAACGAGCTACGCAATTGCCCGCGATGGTTTATTCCCCAAGGTGTTTTCCAAAACGAATAAATTTGGCGTTCCCTCGGGGAATATTATTCTGGGTTCTGTACTGGCGAATGCACTGTTGTTCACTGCCGTATTCAAAACATTGAGGGCGGCGTTTGATTTTGTGTTGCTTTTCTCAACCCTGTTTTGTTTAATTCCTTATGTCTTCACCATGGTATCGATAGTTATTCTTTACAATCGCAAACCGGAAACCTTCCACTTTGAAGGCAGCCAGTGGATGAAATTGAAGGTGATGGCTTTCATAGGTTTTGTCTTCAGCGGTCTGGGGATCTGGGGTGCAGGAGCTGATGCGTTGGTATGGGCCCTGGTATTTATTGTGATTATGTCTCCTGTATTTTATGCTTTTGTCACGATCGAAAAAGATCGTTTAAAGGCCAAGAAAACTGCAGTTTAAGTTAATGTGGGTGGAGCCCGCCGCCTTTTGGAGGGCGGCAGGCTCCGCCCCGCTATTAAAACTCGAACTTTGGGGAGGGGAATGGAATGGAAATAAAGGTAAATTCTGAAATCGGCAAGCTAAAGGCAGTGATGCTTCATCCACCGGGAAAAGAGATTACACGATTGACCCCGCCAAACATGAAGGCTCTGTTATGGGACAATATTCCGTGGCCGGAAAGAGCACTGGAAGAGCACCATAATTATGTCAGGCAATTGGAAGAGCGGGGAGCCAAGGTATACCTGACTCCTGATCTATTAAAAGATGTCATTAAGGATAAAGTCCTGCGGAATGAGTTAATCGAAAAGAGCGCCGCTTATGAGGTGGAACGCTTAACTCCGGAAACGCTGCAGGCGATGCAGGAATATATGAAGGGTGTTAATGACGATCAGCTCATTGATATCTTTATGGGCGGGATCACCAAGCAGGAGCTATACCAAGAAACCCACGAGGTTGCGTTTGAAGATCTGGCGGATCACGCCATCGAATTCTGCCTTACTCCGATGACCAATATTGGATGGTCCAGAGATCCCGCCGCTTCGATAGGTAACGGTATTGCTTTTTCGCATATGTACGGCCGGGCGAGAGAGCGGGAACCGCTTTATGTAAAGTACGTATTCAAGCATCATCCTGAATTTAAAGATCTCGATTACCATGCCTGGTACGGCATTTGTGACGATGACCAGACGAACCTGGAGGGTGGTAATGTTTTTCCGCTGAGTAAGAATGTACTGGCCATCGGTTTTAATGAAAGGACGGGTTTCCGGACAATCATGAAACTTGCCTCCAGACTGATGGAGAAATCTGAGATAACAGATGTGCTGGCGCTGCAGTTTGACAACAAGAAGCTTGTTGAAGGTGATGTGGGCATGTTTGTTCATGTCGATACCTTCTTTACCATGGTTGACCATGAAAGCTTCCTCTTTTTCCCCCATATTGCCGAGATGCTTAAAGTTTACCGTTTGACCAAGGGAGAGGGCGGCAGGATCAAGACTTACGTGGATGGCGATCTTTTCGAAACGCTGAAAAAAGTGCTCCATCTGAAGTCGCTGAATCTGATCGAGGTCGGCGGCGGAGACAGCTATAGGGCCCAGGCGGAACAGTGGGGCCTGGCTGCCAATGTATTCACGATTGCACCGGGCGTCGTCTTTGCTTATAACCGCAACATGAGCACAAATAGATGGCTTCGTAAAAACGGCATTGAAGTAATCGAGTTGGAAGGCAACGAATTGGCCAAAGTGCTTGGAGGACCGCGTTGCGCAACTATGCCTCTCTGGCGTGAAGACCTCTAGCTTGAACGTAAACAATAGTTATGCTCACCGATCAGGTTTAGGAGACGCGGTTTAATATAACTTTCGAGCCATTCTTCCTTCAAGGGGGATAAACCTGGCCGGGTAAACTGCTGTAGGCCGAATTACCCGGTAAAGAATCTTTACCCATCCGGTGTGAGCAGAGAAGATGACGGTAAGAGATTCTGGGTTTCCCCCTGGAGGAAACAGCGGAATCAAAGGGGGCAGTTTACGCAAGGTTAAAAATTGTCATACCTGTTACCACTAAAATGGCCAGTAAAAGGAGATAGTGGGATGATTAGCAGTTTAAAATACAAGAGTGTTCTTTCATTACTTGATTTGTCGGTCGAAGAAATCGAAACTGTTTTGAAGACAGCCGAAACTCTGAAAATGCAGAGTAGGATCGGCCAAACGGTAAAGACATTGGAAGGGAAGGTAATCGCCCTGATCTTCCAGAAGCCATCTACCAGAACCAAAGTTTCATTTTTATCCGGGATTAGCCAGCTTGGTGGCACTCCTTTATATCTTGACGGTAAAGATCTGCAACTTGGCCGCGGCGAGACGATCGAGGATACTGCGCGGGTTCTTTCCCGCTATGTTGACGCTATTGTGGCACGGGTTTATGACCACAGCGATTTGGAAGGGCTGGCGGAGCACGGGAGCATCCCGGTGATCAATGCGCTATCCGACGATTACCATCCCTGCCAAGCGCTGGCCGATATCTTAACCATCTATGAAAAAGTAAACAAGGTTAAAGGAATTAAGTTGGCGAACTTTAGCGGCCTGAAGATCACCTATACAGGCGACGGTGACAGCAATATGGCTCACGAGACCCTTTTACTGGCGGCAAAGACTGGTATGGATGTCGCCCTGGCTTCGCATAAAGATTATCAGCCTAATGAGCAAGTAATGGCGCAAGTTAACGAAGTGGCCAAAGTGAGCGGTTCTACGATCGTGATCACGGATGATCCGCTGGAAGCAGCTAACAGTTCTGATATTCTTTATACTGACGCACTGGTTAGCATGGGTGAAGACGAAATAGGTCAAAAGAAATTGAAGGACCTGATTGCCTACCAACTGGATAGTAAGATGATCGAAGCAGCGAAAGCAGATGCTATTGTCATGCACCCGCTGCCTGCAATCCGGGGTGCGGAAATATCTGCTGAAGCGATGGAAAGCCCGCGGGCGGTAATCTGGGACCAGGCGGAAAATAGATTACACGTTCAAAAGGCTCTCCTTTCATTAGTTTTGGGATAAACAGGGAAAATCGATGGGGCCGGCATAGCGGGTATTCATTACCCGCTATCCTTTTCTATTATGTTTCAATGATAGAATATACCTTCTGGTAAAGCTGGTTGCTACACTACGGTAATACGATGAAACGTGGGGAGAGAAAGAATTTGGAAAAGACTAATCCGGCAAAACAGGCGTCATGTTGCCGTACCGGGCGGGAAGTGATTGTAGTGGCCCTGGGCGGAAACGCCATCTTAAGGCAGGGTCAAAGCGGTACTTTCCAGGAGCAAATGGAAAATGTCCGCAAGACTGCAGTGCAGCTGGCAGAGTTGGTTTTGAACGGCAAGCAGTTGGTTGTTACACACGGCAATGGTCCGCAAGTGGGGAGAATTTTTCAGCAGCAGGAAATTGGCGCCCTGGCCGGCATCCCGGAGATGCCGCTGTTTGTTTGTGGGGCAATGTCGCAGGGGCAAATCGGTTATATGATTCAACAGGCTCTTTACAACGAACTGCTTAAAGTTGGATGCAAAAAAACGGTGGTTACGCTGATCTGTCAATCATTTGTTGACCCATCCAGCCCATCTTTTGGAAACCCCACCAAACCGATAGGAAGTTTTTACAGCGAAGCGGAGGCACAGAAAGCGGCGGCTGAAAAAGGGGGGGCCTGGAAGGAAGACAGCGGCAGGGGCTGGAGAAGGGTGGTTCCCTCCCCGGAACCGCAGGGCTGTGCCGAAATCACTGCGATCAAGTCTCTGATTGCTGAAGACGTCGTGGTTATCATTTCAGGAGGCGGCGGGATCCCGGTGGCCAAAGATCCCTGTGGTACTTTCGCCGGGACTGACGCGGTTATCGACAAGGATCTGGGGGCACAGGTAATGGCCCGGGAAACCGGGGCAAACATTATGCTGATTCTAACCGATGTTGACAACGTTTCCGTGAATTATCGGACACCAAGAGAGAAGAAACTTGGGCGGATATCCCTGGCTGAGATGAAGGCATATTATCAGCAGGGTCACTTTACAGCCGGCAGCATGGGGCCAAAAGTTTTGGCGGCAATCCGTTTTGTCGGGAGCGGAGGGGGGATGGCCATTATAACCTCGCTTGAAAATGCGCTTCCTGGAGCCAAGGGTGAGGCCGGCACTGT
>MTKW01021766.1_pt1 | contig 18811 bp, 21 predicted proteins | sample 1042761 | NCBI WGS metagenome assembly MTKW01 (sample SAMN06205366, study PRJNA360243) | anaerobic digester metagenome | biome: Wastewater treatment plant; feature: Anaerobic digester sludge; material: sludge; isolation source: anaerobic digester fed with sludge from wastewater treatment plant ... | reverse complement strand
TTAGCGTTGCAGGCGCTTCGTAATGTAGACGGCCGGCCATGTAGACGCTGCCCATCATAATGGCCTAACATTTTGGGTGCCTCAAGGAGTATTTGAAGGTGCCTCCAATTATGGAGGACTTGGATTGCGAGGCCTTCCAGTGCCTGGGTTGTGCCCTGAGGGGTAGCGGAAGGGGGTATTGGCGGGTGTCTGAGCAGCTTTCTCACATCAAGGAGCTTCTGGCGGGGAAAGACTATCGTTTCACACCCCAGCGTGAGGCAATACTCCACGTTATCATGGAATGTCAGGATGCGCACTTGACTGCTGACGAGATATATCGTAAGGCAAAAGAAGCATACCCTGAAATCGGTATAGCCACTGTGTACCGTACCCTCGAGATTTTTGAGACCTTAGGAATCATCAATAGGCTCCAGTTCAGCGAAGACAGAGGCCTCTACGAATTCAACCCCGGTTACCACAAACACTATCATCATCACATCATCTGTTTAGGATGCGCCAGGATCTTAGAGTTCAATGAGGACTTACTTGAAGACATTGAGGCTGCTGTCTCACGTAACACAGGCTTCTCCATTGTCGATCATTCCTTGGCCATTTATGGCTATTGCAAGGCCTGTCTGGAAAAACAAAAACAGGAGAACTCAGGGGATCACCCCGGCGATCCGGCTAAGCCTGATGCGGAGTGAGCGCTGATGAGGTTCCTGCCGAATATACTACTATGACTTGCAGGCACCTTAAGTGATCCCTCCCCGTGCAGCGTTCATCGTCAGCGCGGCGGTCAGCTCTGCAGTGAACGTGCAATGCAGAAGCGATAACATCCTGTGCAGCATTTGCCATCAGTCTGACCGTCGACCCGGTGGGGTGAGGGGCACGCAACGCAGGAGGCACAATTCATCACGCAGCGCTTATCATAGGCGTGGTCGTCGACCCGGTGAGGGGCGCCCAACGCAGGAGGCGCAGTTCGTTACGGAGCGCTTATCGTAAGCGTGACCGTTAGTCCGGTGAGGGCAGGGCGCACAACTTAGAAGGCGCAACTCGTCATGCAGCGCCTACCGTAGGCCGGGCAGGCAGTCCTGTGACCGATGCAACCCGGAAGGGGTAACTCTTCATGAGTCGAAAGAGACTGGCTATCGTCGGAATGCCCAACGTCGGGAAAAGCGTCCTGTTCAACGCTCTGACAGGGACATACGCCACAGTGTCCAACTATCCGGGGACAACTGTGGAAGTCATGTGGGGACATGCGAACATCTGCGGGATCGAGTTTGACATAGTGGACACACCGGGTGCATATTCACTTCTGCCTCTCACCGAGGATGAGCGAGTCACCCTCTTGCTCCTCCTAAATGAGGACTTTGATATAGTGCTGCACGTGGTTGACGCCCGTTGTCTCAGGAGAATGCTCCCATTCACGCTGCAGTTGCTTGAAGCAGGCCTTCCTTTAATGCTTGATGTGAACATACTGGACGAAGCCGCCCGCATAGGGATGAGTATAGACATCCTCGGCCTCGAAAGAGCCCTCGGGATCCCTGTGGTAGGGACGGCTCTTGCCAAGGGCCGGGGCTTAGGCGAGCTAAAGGGCAGGGTGGCTCACTATGTCTCGGATCTACATATCCCACAGCCAAAAAGCAGGCAAAGATCGGCTGGAGATTGCGGTGCATGAAATAGCCATTCAACTCAAAGGAGACTACCGGCTTTCCCCGAGGGCAATAGCCCTTCTTCTATTATCAGGCGATACTGACACTCATGCACTTGTTATGAGACATGAAAACCGCAGGGACTACATGAGCATTTGTCGTATTATCGACGCAACGGAGAAGTGTTACGAGCTTCCACTTTCGTACGTTATCGGATTGAACAGACAGAGCCGGGCACACATGATAGCGGACCGCACTGCTCGCTCGTCTCCGAGGCGGCAAAACACCTTTTTCAGGATTCTGGACTACATAACCATATGGCCGGTTACAGGCATTCCTATTCTTTTACTCGTACTGTACTATGGATTATACAAATTCGTGGGAGGTTTTGGCGCCGGTACAGCCGTGAATTTCCTGGAACTTAGGGTGTTCCGGGATTTCGTAAACCCTTTGGCTGCATCGGTTGTGAATAAGTGCATTGGCAGCGCAAGCCTAAGAGAGTTAATTGTAGGCGAGTACGGGATAATCACTTTAGGATTGCGCTACGCAATAGCAATGGTCCTGCCTATTGTGGGCACTTTTTTCATAGTATTCTCCGTGCTTGAGGACACCGGTTATCTGCCCAGACTGTCACTCCTGGCGGACAGGGCGCTGAAAATCGTCGGGTTGACCGGGCGCGCCGTAATCCCGCTTTCCCTGGGACTGGGGTGTGATACCATGGCTACACTGGTTACGAGGACGCTGGAATCCCATCGTGAAAAGGTAATTACCACGTTTCTTCTGGCCCTCGCTGTGCCCTGCTCCGGGCAACTCGGCGTGATCGTGGGCATGCTTTCCCAAAGGCCGCTTGCATTAACGATCTGGGTGATGTCTATCTCGGCTGTTTTCATGTTGTCAGGGATTGCTGCAAAGAAGCTAATTCCCGGAGAGAGAGCAGTTTTTGTGACGGAGGTCCCTCCTCTTAGGATGCCGGTCATCTCCAATGTCCTCACTAAGACCATGGTTCGCATGAAGTGGTACTTTGCGGAGATTATTCCGGTATTCATAGCAACCAGCATTCTCGTATGGGCAGGAAGAATCACAGGGATCCTCAATATGGTAATAAGCTACTTGCGGATTCCCGTCCTTATCCTGGGGCTTCCCGAAGAGGCTGCTTTTGCCTTTCTATTTGGTTTCTTACGTAGGGATTATGGAGCAGCCGGCTTATACGATTTATTTAGATTAGGCAGACTAAACGGAGTTCAGCTTGTGGTGGCATGTGTCGTTCTTACCCTCTTTGTCCCCTGTGTTGCTCAGTTCGCCATAATGTGGAAGGAGCGGGGAGGGCTTGCAGCAGTGGTGATAGCAGCCTGCACAATGGTGATTGCATTTATTACAGGGGCAACCCTGAACATATCCTTAACTTGGTTGGGGTTGATGCCGTAATGTTTGAGAAGGGACGGAGGATATCGCGGACAAGGTATGGGACGGCAAGTGACAGGTATAATAAGGACAGAGAAGTTGTGGCTCTATCTCAGTTGAAGCCCGGTGAAGCAGGAGAAGTAGTGGATATACAAAGAGTCGGCAGGAGTGTCCTTCAGAAACTCCTGGCCATGGCAGTGATCCCCGGGAGTACACTAAAGGTGGAGTTCACCTCTCCGGTTGTGGTTTTTGAAGTTGAAAACACGAGAGTCGCAGTTGACCATGGAGTTGCCGGTGAAATCAGAGTATATAGAATCCGTGAAAGTCCATTGAAATCCATTCCGTATTCAACTTGACTCGCTTTTCAAGGTGAGAATATAATGAATTGGGCTTTAGACGGCGCGTTTCGGGCTGAAGCCCTTTTCGGCTTTGCGTAGCCTTAGTCTGCTTCGCCCGGTTCCAGTGGTTCTGGGCTGCCGGTGCTGGGCGTGGCAAGCGCCGCGTTGCGCTGCTTTGCGTAGCCTTGTGCGGCTTTACGCTTTACGTATTTAATCCCTTCATTGCATCTGGGGTGAGTAGCTTACATCGTACATCGGAGGCGTGAGGTTTGAACAGTTATTTATCAACGATCCGTAGATCCCGGGAGTTCACCAATATCCTAAGTGGAATAGAAAGAGACAAAGCGCGAGAGGTAATCCTGGGGCTTTCAGGAGCCACAAAATCCTACCTGATTGCAGCATTGTATCGCAGCACAGCCGCGCGGCCGTTCATACTGATCACCTACAATCCTCAGCGCGCGGAAAAACTCGAGCAGGACCTGGCGACCTTCTTGTCCCCGGACGAGGTTATGGTTTTCCCGCATCCGGAGATTTGGCCACACGAGGACGCGAGGGAGAGTGTAGACGTGCTTTCCCAGCGCATAGCGGTTATGTCCGCTCTTGCCCGGAGGGTGCGAAAGATCTTCATTGTGCCTGCAAAGGCCGTGGCACGTAGACTCATGCCTCTACATGTGTTTGCCGGGGCCATGCTTCAGCCGGTGGTAGGAGATGAGCTCAAAACAGACGAATTTACGGAGAGACTGAGCTCTACAGGATACGAACGCGTAGACATGGTGGAATCCCCTGCGCAGTATGCCGTAAGAGGGGATATCATCGATGTTTTCCCCCTGGATCAGCCTACACCTCTTAGAATAGAACTCTTTGATAACGAGATAGACTCGATAAGGCAATTTGATCTTGAGACACAACGCTCGTTGGCGCAACTGAGGCGGGTTGTCATAGCCCCCGCGAAGGAATTCTTTATTGCTGATGACGCCAGGGTTGTAGGAATCTCAGCAATTGAAAGCCGCTTAGCGCTCCAAACCCGAAGATTACGTGATCTTGACCTGGAAGATAGAGCAGCCTTTCTCGAAGAGCGGATATCCAAAGGTTTGGAACGGCTCAAGGAAGGCCTGTTATTTGACGCGGAAGAGCAGTTTGCCCCGGTTATTTATCCGAGGTGTGAGACGATTCTCGATTATGCGTCCATGCCTTTGGTGATAGTGGATGAACCTTCGCGTATAAGAGAATCCCTCTTGGCGTTTGAAGCAGAAGTCCGTGAGGCTTACACATCATTCATTGAGAACGGAGTAGTCCTCCCGGATGAGGCCGGGATATTTGGTTCCGTCCAGGAGACATTTGCCGGGATAGACAAGGAGCAAAGGCTGGAGCTGGTGCTGCTGGCACGGGGCATGGATTTGCGGGAGTCAAGTCACGTGAGAAGTTTTGCCGCAACTTCAGCAAGCTCATACCACGGCAGGCTGGAGTTGCTGACCCGGGATATTAAGACCTGGAGAACAAAGGGCTACTGTGTAGTTGTGCATGTTTCCACTGAGGACAGGGCCGGACGATTTGTCGAAGTAATGGCTGAGCACGGTATCGAAGCTGTGTATGTGCCTTCTCTCACTGATCAAGTGAAGCCCGGTAATGTCATAGTCACTGTGGGCACTCTCGAATCCGGGTTTGAACTCCCGTCCCTACGCCTGGTAACCCTTACCGACTTGGAACTGTACGGCGCAGAGAAGCGGAGGCGAAGGTTTGCGCCTGTCACCACCGGCAAAGGCAGGCTTTCTGTGTTCACAGACCTTAAGCCCGGGGACTATGTGGTGCATATTACACACGGCATCGGAAATTACATGGGCGCTACTACGCTGGAAGCGGCAGGGACTCGAAGGGACTACCTCATGATACGGTATGCAGGCGAAGACAAATTATACGTTCCCACTGAACAGATTGACCTCCTGCAGAAGTATGTGGGCCCTGAAGATTCGCCTCCGAGGCTCTATAAGCTTGGGGGCGCTGAGTGGAACAAGTTAAAGGCCAAGGTCAAAGAGTCGGTGCAAGACATGGCACAAGGCTTACTTCAGCTCTATGCAGCCAGGGAATCAATGAAAGGGCATTCTTTCAGTCCTGATACCCCGTGGCAGAGGGAGTTTGAGGAAGCGTTCCCCTATGAAGAGACCCCTGACCAGCTAAAGGTTGTTGAAGAAGTAAAGGCCGACATGGAACGTCCAAGGCCTATGGACAGGATTGTCTGTGGGGATGTGGGATACGGCAAGACAGAAGTAGCTATTCGGGCTGCTTTCAAAGCTGTGATGGATTCGAAGCAAGTCGCGGTATTGGTGCCTACGACTATCCTGACACAACAGCACTTTGCCACTTTCAAGGAGAGGTTCTCAGGGTACCCGGTGAATATCGCTGCTCTCTCCAGGTTTCAATCTACATCCCAGCAGAGAAACATCCTGAAACGCCTGAGAGACGGGATGGTTGACATCGTCATTGGAACACATAGGCTTCTCCAGCCTGACGTGAAGTTCCGCGACTTAGGGCTGCTCATAATTGATGAAGAACAAAGATTCGGTGTAGCGCATAAAGAGATGTTGAAAGAAATGAAGAAGACCGTGGACGCCATGACTTTGACGGCAACTCCTATCCCAAGAACCTTACACATGGCGCTCGTGGGTGTGCGTGACATGAGCGTGATCGAGACTCCGCCTGAGGACAGGTATCCGGTGCGGACATACGTCATGGAGAATAATGATGCTGTGATCCGGGAGGCGATTCTCAGGGAGCTTGCCAGAGGAGGACAGGTCTACTTTGTGCACAATCGGGTTCAGACCATAGACGCGATGGCTGCTGCGCTTGGCAGGTCAGTCCCGGACGCCAGGATTGCCGTAGCCCATGGCCAGATGGCTGAAGACAGGCTGGAAGAAATCATGCTGAGATTCCTGGATCGTGACTTTGATGTTTTGGTGTCTACGACTATCATTGAGAGCGGGCTTGACATACCGAATGTCAATACTCTCATAGTCACTGACTCGGACTACCTGGGCCTATCCCAACTGTATCAACTTCGTGGAAGGGTCGGACGGAGTAACCGTGTGGCGTATGCTTACTTCATGTATCGCAAGGACTCCATTCTTACTGAGGTAGCGGAGAAGAGGCTTTCTGCGATACACGAGTTTACGGATTTCGGGTCAGGCTTCAAGATAGCCATGAGAGATATGGAGATTCGCGGTGCAGGCAATCTTCTGGGGCCCGAGCAACATGGGCATATTGCTGCAGTAGGCTTCGAGCTTTACTCAAGACTTGTCGAAGAGGCGGTACGAGAGCTAAAGGGGGTAGAAAAGGAGGAAGAAAGGCACGAGCCGTTCATCGACCTTCCGGTGAGCGCTTTTATCGGTGACGACTATGTATCTGATCCCAGGCAGAAAATAGATCTTTACCGAAAGATTAACGCTGCAACAACCCTNNAATCTGTTGAGTATAGCCCGTATCAAGGCCTTGGCACGAGGTATGAAAGTCGCCTCTATCACAACGGAACGTGATAGTGTTGTCATTAGGCTGCTCCCTTCAGCCCAGGTGTCCCAGGATCGAATAATGGAAGTTGTGAGATCAAACAGAGGGAGAATGGTAGCAAATTTCGGGAAAAGCCCCTCTGTGAGAATCAGGCGGGCAGGCATGGATGATGAGGCTCTTCTCGGCCTTATTGAGAACACCCTTTCTATTGCGGGAAGCCGCGCGCCCGCTGACAGATTCCGGCGATCCTGGGCCGACGCTGCAATGCAACCCAGGTAGAACAAGTCCGCCTGATATTTGCCATCCGGCTTCACCCCTTTTGATTCCATGGGTGTTTCTGTATGTTTGCTGTGTAATTGGATATCATATGTTTTGTCAGAAGACCGTCCTCCAGTGCCCTGGGGAGATGCGAATTTATTTGGAAGAACTGAATAAAAATGCCACATTGGAAGTAGGCTAAGAGTATCAGCACAAGAACCCGAGTGTCTGGCCTGAGAGGAGGGATAACGATTGAAGGCAACAGGCATTGTAAGGCGCATTGACGATTTAGGCAGGGTTGTTATCCCAAAGGAAATAAGAAGGACATTACGGATCCGTGAAGGTGACCCGTTAGAGATATTTGTTGACCGCGAAGGCGAGGTCATTTTGAAGAAGTATTCTCCAATCGCGGAGTTGGGTGATTTCGCTAAGGAATATGCGGATTCGTTGTATGATGCGACAGGCCATATTTCCTGTATTGCTGACCGTGACGTGATTATTGCAGTAGCCGGTGGGCCGAAGAAGCAGTTTCTTGAAAGGCGGATTTCTCCTGCTGTGGAAACGGCTATGGAGACTCGCAGGACTCTCGTAATCAATGAGCCGGGTAATGAAGAGTACTGCGCTACGTGTCCGGTTATTGAAGACAGTAAAGAGTGCAAGTTCTCAAGTCAAGTGATAGCCCCTATCATTGCTGAAGGGGATCCCATTGGAGCAGTCATTCTTTCTTCAATGGAGCCAAACGTCAAAATGACGGACCTGGAAACGAAGTTAGTTGAGACTGCAGCAGGCTTCCTGGCAAAACAGATGGAACAGTGATACCTGGAAACCTGTTAGCGGAAGGTTAGCGGAAGGCAAGATCATAAGAGACGGATACAGAAGGATAGCAGCAGGCAGAAAGGGCTTGCTGCTATTTGCTTTCCGGCGCCGGTGTAGTAGAATTATCTCATGCCGGCATGATCCGCAATGTGTCCGATTCCCGGCGGTTCCAACTTACCGGGAGCGTGAGTCTATGACAAAGAAGTCCATGATAAGAGGGGCTGCCATTTTGGCAGCCGCAGGATTAATTAACCGCTTCTTAGGGGCTGTCTCCAGGATTGTTCTGCCGACCTTGATTGGGGATGCGGGTGTCGGCCTGTACCAGATGGCATATCCTGTGTATGGGATGTTCCTTGTGATATCCACAGCCGGAATTCCGGTTGCAGTATCCAAGCTCGTTGCGGAGCAAGTGGCGCAAAGGAACAGGCCGGGTGCGCTTAAGATTCTGCAGGTTGCCACAGCTATCCTGCTTCTTACAGGGACTTTGTTTTCTTTAGGCCTGGCTTTTGGAGCCAAACCTATCGCCACATACGTTGCCCGTGACAAGAGGGCTGCTTTGGCTATTGTTGCAGTCTCTCCTGCGGTGCTTATTCTTTCAGTGGCTTCAGCGTTTCGGGGTTTCTTTCAAGGGTTGCAAAACATGGCGCCCAGCGCACTTTCACAGGTGGTCGAGCANNCAAGAACATCAGCGGGGATCCTGGAGGACTGCATGGTCCATAAGAGGCGAAGGAGAAGCGTGCCAATCCGGCGCTGATCCGAAATCATACTCTCAGGACAACTACATGGCGTCCAGATCATCTCTCATGCGCAAGATACTTGAGCTTTCATTTCCTGTGGTGCTGGCAGCCGCGATAATGCCTCTCATGCAGTTCCTGGATATCGCCATTGTTCCACTCCGGCTCAGCCATGCAGGGTTTTCCGCTGACGAGATTACAAAGCTGTTCGGACGGTTGACAGGAATGGCTCAACCCCTTATGTACTTCCCCACGCTTGTCACTGCAGCCGTGGCCACAAGTTCCGTGCCTGCCATTTCAGAGGCATGGGCAAAAGGGGACAGATCCACGTTGTCGATGCGGGCTCAGGAATCGATAAGGCTCGGGTTTCTCTTTGCTCTTCCGGCAACTTTGGGCCTTTTCATTTTTGCGGAGGAATTCTCGCTGATGCTAAGGTGGCCTGCGGAAGTGGCAGTTCCTTTACGACCTCTGGCGTTCGGGACCGTGTTTCTTGCGATCCAGCAAATCAGCTCCGGGATTCTTCAAGGCCTTGGAGCAGTCGGAGTCCCTGTCAGGAATCTTGCAAAAGGCGCACTGGCCAAGCTCATCGTTAGTTTCTCGCTTACCGGGATGCCTGCCTTCGGCATACAAGGTGCTGCTTTAGGCACTGTGGCAGCGTTTGCTGTTGCAGGGCTCATGAACGTTGCGACCCTTATTAGGATGTTAGGATTTACTCTGGACGTGCCCAACACTGTACTTAAGCCGGTTTTCGGTGTACTGCTGATGGTCATCTTCTCAAAAGCTGCGTATTTCTGGGCGTACGCGGCAACTGCCAGCAATACCGTTGGGTGTCTTGTGGGAATTGTCATTGCAGTGGCAACCTATGGCATAACTCTTCTCCTGACAGGAGTCATAGGCAGCCATGAACTCGAAGTGTTCCCGGGAGGCAACAGGGTTATAGGGATCCTTGAGAGGCTGAGGTTACTGAGGAGGTAATGGTTGTGGATGCGGATGAACGACGTGGACTGTCTCATCTGGTTGAAATTATGCACGCCCTCAGGGCGGAGGATGGGTGCCCCTGGGATCGCAAACAGACGCACAGGTCCCTTAGGACCTACTTGATTGAGGAGGCCTATGAAGTAATTCAGGCAATCGATGACGAGGATGATCATGCGCTTTGTGAGGAGCTTGGCGATGTCCTACTGCAAGTGGTGTTTCATTCCGAGATTGCCCACGAGCGGGGGAAGTTTAATATTACAGATGTTATTGAAGGTATTGTCGAAAAGATGATTAGACGGCATCCTCATGTGTTCAGTGATGTTGAAGCAAAGGACAGCGAGACGGTCCTCCGTAATTGGGAGCGAATCAAGCAAAAAGAGCATGCTGAAGACGGTGACGAAGATGGACAAGTCTCAATCCTTCACAATGTGGCAGGCGCCATGCCTGCTCTGATGAGAGCTGTCAAGGTACAGGCTAAAACGTCCAGGGTGGGGTTTGACTGGCCTGATGTGGAAGGCGCGCTGTCCAAGGTCAGTGAAGAGCTTTCCGAGCTTGAAGAGGCTCGTGTGGCCGATGACGTTGACGCTGTTGAGGAAGAAGTGGGAGATGTCCTCTTTGCCCTGGTTAACGTCGCAAGGTTCTTGAAGGTGGATCCCGAGATCGCCCTGGGAAAGGCAGTGGACAAGTTCATTGCAAGATTTCGGTACATCGAAACCGAGGTGGAGCGAAACAGCCGGCGTTTGGAGGATATGACTCTCGAAGAGATGGACACGCTTTGGGAGGAGTCCAAGGAGACAGAGGGATAACGCGGATACTTCATCCAATCGGGAAAGGTCTATTTTAGCTCTCGCAGTAATAATCATTTAACAGACAAGACCTCCAATGGAGAGCAGGGCAGAGGAGGGATCAAGTGTGTTAGATGATAGAAAGCGCGTATCTACACCATTCCAACACAAACTGACTATTACTGAGCGTGAAGCGGTAGTTGTTGACGGTGTAAACAACGTTGAAAGCTTTGACGACCAGGAAGTAATCTTGGAGACCACGTCGGGGATGCTGGTATTGCACGGCAAGGAATTTCATATTAAACAGCTCAATTTGGATCAAGGGAACCTGATAATAGAGGGCTATGTTATGGGCCTTGAGTATGCCGAGGAAATGGGGAAGAAGGCCAGGGGTTTCTTGGAGCGTCTGTTCAAGTGACAGGGACAGTCGAATCGCAGTTGGTAGGGCTTGCTGTCACAATGGTGGCAGGTGTGATTGCAGGGGCTCTATTTGACTTGTACCGCGTAGCAAGATGGGCGATGCGTCCCGGCAAGGTGTTTACTGCAATATCTGACGTTGTGTTCTGGCTTTTTGCTGCTACAATGGTTTTTAGGTTTCTCCTTGCTTATTCGTGGGGAGAGGTAAGGTTTTACATGCTTGTGGGGTTTGCTGCGGGCTTTGCCGTATACAGGGCGGTTATGGGACGCCGTGTTGTGGGTGGAGCTGTGTCTACGTATGAATATGCGCAGCATGCCGGAAGAACGATAGCCCTGGGTTTCAGAGAAGGGACACTGGGATTGAGGAGGGCAAGCTCAAGATGGCGGAAAGGGTGCCGCAAGACTTACGCTTGCTTGGGAACGCTGTGGGCAAACATCAAGAGGAAACTCTGTTTTTCGCGGAAGGAATCTTAAGTGCTATGGAGAAGAAAGTATAGTAATTATCGGCAGTCTAGGTTACGGGAGAGATAATTCTGACTGAGAAGACTGAAGAAGCAACCGGCTGGATGACATGGAAACGCGTCCGCCAAATACTGGTGGGCTTTTTCATCTTTGTCGTGGCTTTCCTCTATCTCAGGAGTTATCTCGAACTGGTCCGGATGGAGTACCAGATATCCGTGGTTGAGCGGGAGATTGAAGTATGGGAAGAGAGATGCAATGAGCTGCTCGACCAAATAGAGTATCTATCCAGCGACGAATATGTTGAGAAGATGGCCAGAGAGAAACTGGGCTTAGTGAAGCCTGGGGAGATTCAATTCATTGTCACTGATCCCGCATCCGCCCATAAACCGACAGGTGTGGAAGAGAGGCCCGGCACAGATCCTTCGAAGATCCGTGATTGACTCAGGTATTAGCAGGGATCCTATAGACGAATACTAGGTATTCTTCGTTGACAGAGGACATGCCGGCAAAGTATAATGAAGTAAGAACTGGGCGATGTATCGCCCGAGATAAACTAATGAGGAGGAGTTTTCCGGTTATGCCGTTACTTGAGGTAGGCAGCATCGTCGAAGGCCGTGTCACTGGGATTACCCACTTCGGAGCCTTCGTCGAACTGGCCGAGGGTCAGACAGGGTTGGTCCACATTTCCGAAGTTGCTGACACTTACGTAAAGGATGTTAAGGATTATTTAAAAGAAGATGATATGGTAAGGGTGAAGATTCTATCTGTTGAGGGCGGCAAGATTGGGCTTTCAATCAAGCAGGCTAACCCGAACTATCGACCGATGCGTAGCCGGCGGGCGCCGTCCGCTACTCGCCAGTCATTTGAAGACAAACTGTCCAAGTTTCTTAAGGAGAGCGATGAGCGTCTGTCAGACCTCAAGAAGAGTCAGGATTCGAAACGAGGTGGCCGTGGTACCCGGTATTCGCGAATAGGCGGATGATTCTTAATGCGATAGGTATATGGGGCCAACTGGCATGATGGTTTTGGGAGAGAAGCCGGCGCATTTTGCGACCGGCTTTTTTCAGTTGGCTGTTCCGGGCCTGGGTATGATTAAGGCAATTACCGCAAATGGGCGATGGTGAGTCATGAGAGATGAGGATATTGTCCAAGTGCAATTGGGGCGTAGGCCAAGGGGATTTCTGAAAGTGGCGACCCGATGTCCGTTGGGGATGCCTGAGACCATTATCACAAGCCCTGTTGTGCCTGCAGGACCAGACGTCGATCAGCCCGTTGAGCCTTTTCCCACGGTTTTCTGGCTTACGTGTCCCGGTGCTGTTAAGGCAGTGTCCCGGCTGGAGGCTGAAGGGTGGATCGCGAAACTCGAGTCGCGCCTGGCAGAGGACCCTGATGCCCAGAGAGAATATGAAAAGGCTGCCAGGTCGTATGCTGAATTTCGGCAGGCGCTGTTGACAGGAGACCAACTGAAGTGGATTGAGGCCCATCGGCCTCCTTGGTATGACGTGATCCGTGAGTCAGGGATAGGAGGTATTCTAAAAGGCAGGGCAGGGCTGAAGTGCCTTCACGCTCATTATGCCGACTATTTGGTGCGGGGCAAGAATCCTGTAGGCAAGTGGGTTTATCAGTTGCTGAATGAATAGCTTCGCGATATAGCCGCCGGATGACACGGGGATAAATCGATATAGGTGGATAAATCAACACAGGCGGATAGATCCACATTGTTGTAAAGCAATTGCGGTGCTATAATGTATTTGGAAAACGAATAAACAAAATACTCTTTCACAATTACCAGTGCCGGAGTGGCGGAATAGGCAGACGCAAGGGACTTAAAATCCCTTGGGCCTTTGGCCCGTGCGGGTTCGATTCCCGCCTCCGGCACCATTTTTTCTCACCTCGTCTGTCTTCACCAAGAAAACATTCTTCACATTTCCTAGAAATATGGAAGGAAATCTTCCTATTCCGGAGAATAAATGAAGCAATGCAGCAGCGTTTGATAATAAACACTCTTGAAGAAATAAGATTAGCGGTAGTGCAATGATGAAAGGGGATAGGTAATGTCGTTGGATCACTACGAAGATCTTGTGACCGAACAGAGGAATCCGAGATCTCGATGTCTTGACAAGATGGACACTGTACAGCTTCTAAAAGTGATCAATGATGAGGACAAGACCGTCGCCTATGCTGTTGCAGACGCTATTCCTCAAATTGCAGAAGCTGTAGATGTCATTGTTGACAGGCTGAAGAAAGGCGGGCGAGTTCTTTACGCAGGCGCAGGAACCAGTGGAAGGTTAGGAATTCTGGACGCAGCGGAATGTCCTCCGACTTTCGGAGTGGATCCCGGTCTGATTTGTGCGCTAATTGCAGGCGGGCGAGACGCTGTCTTCCAAGCAGTTGAGGAATGCGAAGATGACGAAGCCCTGGGATACTCTGACGTGGCAGCAAGAGTGATGCCGGATTACGTGGTGGTCGGTATTTCTGCAAGCGGTGTGACTCCATATATGCGCGGTGCGCTCAGGGCTGCCAGAGCCGCCGATGCGGCTACTATAGCCATTGTCTGCACTAATGTGGGAGATCTTGACTTCGACGTGGATATCGTAATACCGGTTATTACCGGCCCCGAGGTTCTGACAGGTTCAACGAGGATGAAGGCGGGAACTGCCCAAAAGCTGGTCTTGAATATGATCTCCACTGCTTCTATGGTGAAATTGGGTAAAGTATACGATAACTTGATGGTTGATCTTAGTGCTACAAACAGGAAGCTCAGGAATAGGGCAATCCGTATCATCAGTATGGCAACAGGCCTGGACCTCAGTGAGAGCGCGCAGCTTTTTGAGGAGTCAGGCGAAAACGTCAAGGTTGCTCTTGTGATGAGTTTGGCAGGCGTTCCTCAAGAATCCGCCTTGCGTGCGCTTGAGCAGGCAAGCGGGTATGTTCGTCGAGCCACGGATTTGGCTAAGACTTGGTCTGCCTGAAAGAGTGCGTAGGTAGAATTGAATCATAGTGAGATAGGAGGGAGATAGGAGGGAGAGAGGGCAAGGAGCACAGAAGGGTTCAACCTCAGGATTTGGCTTCGAGAGACTGATGGAGTCCGAAGATAAATATCTTGTACGGGGAGGAAGAGATTCCATGAAAGCACTTAGAGGTCTAGCAGTGTGTCTGATACTGATATTCTGCCTGGCGATAGGCGCGGCATCATCTGCCGCCACTAATGTGGAACTTACCTTTTGGAGCTGGCGGACTGAGGATATCGACGCGTACGACAAATTCATAAAGGTATTTGAGGCTGAGAACCCCAATATCAAGGTGAAGTTTATCCCGTTCAAGAATACAGAGTACAATACGATACTGGCAACTGCACTTCAGGGAGGCACCGGTCCGGACATCGTTCATCTTCGCTCATACGGAGGTATGGAAGCCCTTGCAAGTGCCGGCTATCTGATGGAGCTAACTGAAGCCAGTGTTCCTGATCTGGCAAAATTCCCCAAAGACATACTAAGAGGAGCATCAAACCGTCATACCGGCAAGGTTTACGGAGTGCCTTTCGCTATACAGATTATACAGGTAATTTACAACAAGACAGTATTTGATGAGCTAGGACTTAAGGAACCCACAACGTGGGATGAGTTCCTGAAGCTTTGCCAAACCGTAAAAGACAAAGGCTATGTACCCCTTGCCAACGGAGGAAAAGATGCATGGGCCTTTGAGACTCTCTTTGGCGGGGTAGCTCCTAATTTCTATGGTGGTAACGACTTCTCTGATGCGGTGATTAATGGTGAGACTACGTTCAAAGATGCAAGATTCGTGTACTCATTAGGTAAGATGCTTGAGCTGAGGCCATATATGCCCAAGGACTTCATGGGGATTGGGTATACGGATATGCAGATGATGTTCGCGCAAGAAATGGCTGCCATGATGATAGGCGGTTCGTATGAAACTGCTACATTTGAGAGGCTTAACCCTGATTTGAAGTTGGGAGTCTTCCCGGTTCCCGGGGAAAAGGCCGGGGATGGAGGCTACGTAGCAGTCTATATGGACGGCTCCTATGGCATTAACGCCGTAACAAAGCATAAGGCTGAATGCTTGAAGTTCATCAACTTCCTGGCCTCATTGCGGTATGGCCAGATGTTTGCTGACGAGTTGAGTCAGCCTGCAGCAATTCCGGGAGTGAAGCCTAAGCATCCGGTATTGGCTGAAATGCTGTCCCTTGCCAATGAGAAGTCCACGCCGCACTTGATGGTTGTCGGATTCAGGTTTGAGCAGCCCAGCGGTTCAACACTCCTCCAGACAAGCCTGCAGGCTATGTTCTCTGACAAGCTCACTCCTGAAGAGGTTGCCTCGGAAATTCACGAAGGCTTGGTGAAATGGTATAAGCCGTTTCAGAAGTAATCGGTGATACCAGGGAGGAGGCACGAGCTTCGTGCTTGCTGCCTCCTCATGCCGGAATGCGGGGCAGTGTAATACCAATCAACGGGGGAGTTGCCGTGAATAGCAGACGTTCACGCCAGAGAGTCTACTTCATGTTCTTAGCGCCTGCGTTAATTGTATATACCGTTTTTATGGTGTATCCGCTATTATCCTCATTAGGATATAGTTTCATCAAATGGGACGGGTACATCAGGCAAGGGTTCGCAGGCTTCGATAATTTCCGGAAGGTTCTCTTCGAGCGTCCTTACAGCGAACGGCTGGTTGGCGCATTGCGACATAACGCCTTCTTTTTTATAGTCACATTCCTCATTCAGACTACTTTCGGCCTTTTTGTCGCAGTGGCGCTGGCTAAAGGCGGCAGGCTCCTCAGAGTTTTCCAGACAGCATATTTCGCTCCGTATACGTTGTCCCAGGTGGTTGTTGGGTTTCTTTGGCTCCTTCTATTGAATCCCACATGGGGACAGGTCAATAAGCTCTTGGCGTTTATCGGCCTTGAAGGGCTGACCAGGCCATGGCTGGGAGATATGGCGACAGCTCTGCCTACGATTGTCCTCGTAAACGCATGGAGATGGCTGGGTTTTCCGATAACCGTTTACCTTGCTGCATTACAGGGAATCCCTGTGGAGCTGGAAGAGGCTGCCCGAGTGGACGGCGCCACTACATGGCAGGCTTTCAGGCACGTAATACTCCCGTTGCTCTTGCCTGCTATCGGCATGGTTACAATCCTAACCTTCATCTATGACTTCAATGCGTTCGAATTGATTTTCATCATGCAGGGCTCCAGCGGCAGTCCTTACTATTCTACTGACGTATTAGGCACATTTTTCTACAGGACTGCTTTTGGGGATGCTACGACCGGCGGAGAAGTCGGGCAGGTCGGCCTTGGATCAGCCATTGCAGTCCTGATGTTCCTGATTATTTGTATAGTCTCTATTATCGGCGTACGCCTTGTCAGACGTCAAGAGGTGGAGATGTAGAGCATGGATAAGCAAAGGGCAAAGCGGCTGTTAATCTATGGTGTGCTGGGTGTTTATGCTGTCATTGTGGCATATCCCCTTCTTCTGATGTTAGTGACGGCTTTCAAGAGCACTCGCGAGATATTCATGACTCCATTCGCGCTGCCAAAGCAATGGAACTTGAGTAACTTCATAGCTGTGTGGGAGAGAGCCAACTTCCCGATTTATCTACGAAACAGCCTATTTGTGACCACTACTTCAGTTGCGTTGATTGCAGGTTTTGCATCGCTTGCTGCGTATGCTCTTGCCCGTTACGATTTTCCCTGGAGTAATACTTTGTATGTCTACTTTCTGGCAGGCCTTATGGTGCCGATACGCCTCGGGGTGCTGCCTCTCTTTTTGCTCATGAAGAACTTGCGCCTTCATGATACGCATGCTTCTCTGATCTTGACTTACGTGGCAAGCGGAATGCCTATGTCCGTCTTTATCCTGACAGGTTTTTTCAGGACTCTTCCTAAAGAATTGGAGTTTGCAGCCCGTATAGACGGCTGCAGTGAGTTTCAGGTGTTCTACAAAGTCATGTTACCTCTGATTAGGCCGGCTTTGGCCACGGTGATACTTATGAACTTTGTCCCGCTGTGGAATGATTTCTTCTTTCCCCTCATTTTCTTGCGAAACGACGCCCTAAAGACCATTCCCCTGGGAATGACAGTGTTCTTTGGACAATACGAAACTAACTGGGGTTTGGTTTTTGCCGGTATGGTGATGGCCAGCATACCGCTGCTTGTCCTTTATGTCCTCTTGTCGCAGCAGTTCATCAAAGGGCTGACTGCCGGGGCTGTCAAGGGGTAACCCGAAAGGGTGGAAACAACGTATGGAAATAGTGCCAGGAGGAGGGATACCGTGGTCCTTACCGGAGTTGATGTAATCTTTAGAGACGGTAGGGAGAGAGCGCACCTTTCCGGTAAAAGGCTTGGCCTTATTACCAATCCTACCGGTGTGACCGGGAATCTCAAGCGAACGCTTGATGTTCTTCATGAAGCTTTTCATCTGGTGGCGCTCTTCAGCCCTGAGCACGGCTTGCGCGGAGAGATCCAGGATGCGCTGAGTATCCCTGAATACTGTGATAGTTCCACCGGACTGCCGGTATACAGCTTGTATGGGGCGACGCGAAAACCCACATCCCAGATGCTAAATGGAATAGACTCTTTGGTTTTCGACATTCAGGATACAGGTGTCAGGTTCTATTCGTACATAACTACGATGGTTTTCGCTATGGAGGCATGCGCTGAGCACGGGAAGGAATTCATTGTGCTAGATAGGCCCAATCCGATAGGCGGCACTGTCGTCAGCGGCAATATTGTTGAAGAAGGATTCACTTCTTTTTTGGGTCTCTCAGGGCTTCCCATACGCCACGGGCTTACAGTCGGGGAGCTTGCTATGTGGGCAAATAAAGCACTGAAAATCGGGTGCAATCTTCCAGTAGTAAAGATTCAGGGCTGGGATCGAGCCATGTGGTATGATGAAACCCGCCTACCTTGGGTTATGCCTTCTCCTAACATGCCTACGCTTGATACGGCTACAGTTTTTCCGGGGATGTGCTTCATTGAGGGGACAAATGTTTCAGAAGGACGTGGAACTGCCCGCCCTTTTGAACTGATCGGCGCGCCTTGGATACAGGCTGAATCATTGTCAGATGCGCTCAATTCTGAAAAGCTTTCAGGATGCGTTTTCAGACCTTGCTACTTTGTGCCTACATTCTCGAAACATGCCGGGTTGTTGTGTCAGGGGGTGCAGGTGCACGTTACGGATAGGGGGGAGTTTGAGCCTGTAGCTACCGGCATAGTGGTTCTCAGGGCCATAAAAAGGCTTTGGCCGGGGGAATTCTGCTGGGTTCAGAGCCTTGAGCAAATGTCCCACGGCATGCTTCATATTGACATACTTGCAGGGACAGATGAGCTACGCAAGATAATTGACGAAGACGGTGATATTCATCCACTGATTGAGAAATGGCGATGGGATGCTAAGGAGTTCTGTGAGGTGCGGGAAGGATTTCTGTTATACTAGCGGTGCGCCAATGGCAACCCAGCGACATGTGGGCGGAAAGTTTCT
>MTKW01003690.1_pt1 | contig 18826 bp, 19 predicted proteins | sample 1042761 | NCBI WGS metagenome assembly MTKW01 (sample SAMN06205366, study PRJNA360243) | anaerobic digester metagenome | biome: Wastewater treatment plant; feature: Anaerobic digester sludge; material: sludge; isolation source: anaerobic digester fed with sludge from wastewater treatment plant ... | reverse complement strand
AAAAATGGGGTGAAGGTTTACGCCTCTACCTCAAAATGGACACCAATGTCGCTATTCTAAAGATTTTTCCCGGTATCACGCCCGCTTATGTAGAGGCAGTTCTTGGTACAAAAGGTCTTAGAGCAGTAGTTCTGGAGAGTTTCGGTAGCGGAAATGCACCCTCTATGGAGTGGTTTGGAAAAATGTTGTCCGAAAGCGTAGCGAAGGGAGTTATAATCGTTAATATCACCCAGTGCCAGGCAGGCAGTGTAGATATGACAGCCTATGCCAACGGAGCTTTTCTTATGGAGTGCGGACTTATCAGCGGATATGATATGACCACCGAGGCTGCAGTGACCAAATTGTTCCATCTTATGGGCAGATTTTCAGATAATGAAAAGGTAAAAGCGCATATGAATCAGCCATTAAAAGGAGAATTTTCAAATAAATGAATTGTTATTAAAAAAAAATAACTAAATTGCGCGATATTTTACTACGCAAAGACTATAACTTTAATAAATCGTTTAATAATCAATTAAAACAAAACTTATGAAAAAATTTTTCATGTTTTTGGCAGTTCTCGGCCTAATGACCGTATCTGCACAATTCCATGTAGCTAATGCACAGGAAGAGACTCCCGAAGCTACTACAGAAGATGTTCAGGCAGCTCCTGAAGTTGATGAAGAAGAAATCGTTGACCCGTTTGCTGCAGGCGCAACTGACCAGCCCATGCACCAGGCCCTCAAGCAGAAATTCATCGAAGGTGGTGCCGGCTTTATGGCAACTATCTTGTTGTGTCTTATCTTTGGTCTCGCTATTGCGATCGAAAGGATTATCACATTGAGCCTTGCACAGACCAACACAAAGAAACTTGTTGAAAATGTAGATAAAGCTCTCAAAGAGGGTGGCGTTGAAAAGGCCAAAGACGTATGTCGCAATACCCGTGGCCCCGTTGCCAGCATTTTCTATCAGGGTCTCCTACGTGCTGACCAGGGTCTTGAAGCAGTTGAAAAATCAGTTACCTCATATGGCTCCGTACAGATGGGCCAGCTTGAAAGCGGTCTTTCATGGATCACCCTCTTCATTGCCATCGCTCCGATGCTTGGCTTCCTCGGTACAGTTGTCGGCCTCGTTCTCGCATTTGACGCTATCGAGGTTGCTGGTGACATCTCTCCGGCACTCGTTGCACACGGTATGAAGGTTGCGTTGATTACAACTATCGGTGGTTTGATCGTTGCCATTATCCTCCAATTGTTCTACAACTATTTGATTGCAAAGGTTGAGTCCATCGTAGTTCAGATGGAAGATGCCTCCATTACTCTGGTTGACCTCCTGGTTAAACATCAGAAATAGTCCGCACCTTGGACCAATCAATAGTGTAAAACAATTATTAACAACGAATTAATCATTCTATTATGAAATATATAAAGTATATCCAATACTTGCTGTTTGCCATATCAATAGTGTTGATCGTTGTGTTCTATGCTACCCAGACCGGGTCTATGGAGGACAAAATACTCGACGCTAATCTGATATGGGCATACATTCTTATAGGTATCGCAGCAGTCCTTGCAGTGATCTTCCCTCTTGTGAAGGCATTCAAGACCAAGAAGGGTGTTCTCACTCTCCTTGCTGTGATAGCAGGCGTAGTGGTATTGGTTGGAGGTTGCTACCTGCTCGCTCCGGGTACTCCAATTGAGATTAATCAAGAGGTTTCAGCAGCCACCTTCAAATTCACTGACACAGCATTGTATGTGACCTATGTCCTAATTGCAGCTGCAATTGTTGCACTTCTTTGGAGTGCTATTCGTAACGCAACACTTAAAAAGTAATCAAGATGGCAGCACCCAGAAAGACACCCGAAATTAATGGCGGTTCTATGGCTGACATCTCCTTCTTGATGTTGATATTCTTCTTGATGGTGAGCACTATGGATAAGGAGGAAGGTATAGCGAGACGTCTTCCCGTTATGCCTCCTGAAGACATGAAAGTGGAGGATCAGAAGGTCAATCGTCGTAATATCATCCAGGTGAAAGTCAACGCTCAGGATAGACTCTTCGCAGGAAATGAGATTCTCGATATTACCCAACTCAAGAACAAGATCAAGGAGTTCATGACCAATCCCCAAAATGACCCCAATCTTCCTGATAAGGAGATGACATTCATAGAGGGCTATGGGGACTGCCTCGTATCCAAAGGTGTGATTTCTCTGCAGAATGACCGTGGCACCAGCTACTCCAAGTACATTGAAGTACAAAATGAGTTGATCCGTGCCATCAACGAACTCCGTGATGAATGGTCTATGGCCAACTATGGCCGTAGGTACTCCAGACTTACCGAGGAGCAACAGAATATCGTACGTAAGGCCGTTCCGCAGAATATCTCAGAGGCAGAGCCTAAAGATGTAACCAAGAGAAGACGTTAAGGAGGAATTATTATGTCAAAATTTGTAGATAAAGGTAAAAAAGAGACCCCCGGTATCAGTACCGCTTCTCTCCCTGATATTGTGTTCATGATTTTGATGTTCTTCATGGTATCGGTTAGTATGCGTCAGACAGACCGTAAGGTGATGGTATCCCTTCCGGGAGCTTCGGAAGTAGCAAAACTGGAAAGAAAAGACCTTGCATCTTACATCTACATTGGTACCCCAACTCTCCAATATCAGAGTCTCTATGGTACAGAGTCACAGATCCAGCTCAACGATGCTTTTCGCAGCATTGAAGATATCCGTGACTTCATCGCATCGGAACGTGAATCTATAAGCGAGGCAGACCGTCCATTTATGACAGTATCCATTAAAGCCGACGAAAATACCCGTATGGGGATCATCACAGACGTAAAGCAAGAGCTTCGTCGTTGTTCGGCTCTAAGAATAATGTATGGCGCACGTAAAGTCGGCGCTATCAGCTCTTATTAAGAATTATAAAGTTTTCAAGAAAGGGTGGCCAAGTGTCACCCTTTCTTGTATGAAACAAAAAGCAATATCGACAAATGAGAAAATTATTAATTTTTGCCCTTACCTTGCTCGTGGTCACATCCTGCAGCGAGAAGAAGGCCAAATATGTATTCTACTTCATAGGAGACGGTATGGGATTCTCCCATGTAGCCGTCACGGAGGCATTCAAGGCTACTGAAAAAGAGGTTATAGGGAGCGAACCTCTCACATTTACACAATTCCCAATATTAGGTATGGCTACCACTCACTCAGCGAACGAGTTCATCACCTGCTCTTCAGCCGCAGGCACTGCTCTTGCCGCCGGCACCAAGACACGCAACGGTATGTTGGGAGTGACACCGGACACTACAAATGTTACGGCAATCTCATACAAATTCCACGATGCAGGGCGCAAAGTGGGGATTATCAGCTCCGTAACCATAAACCACGCTACTCCCGGAGCATTCTACGCTCATAATCCTTCGAGAAGCGACTACTACGCCATTGCTAAAGAGTTGCCCGAAACAGGCTTCGAGTTCTTTGGCGGAGGCGGCTTTGCCAAACCATTCGGCAAAGAGGATTCCGAGCGTTCTATATATGAGATTGTGGCTGAAAAGGGCTACACTGTTTCTTACGGCATGGAGGATTATCTTGCTCTGAAAGATGGCGCAGAAAAAATAATACTACTTCAGGAAAAAGGTAAAGAGGAAAATGTTCTTCCCTACAAGAACGATATTGAGGAATCCGATCTCACATTAGCTCAGGTAGTCGATGCGGCTATAAAGTTCCTTGAAAATGAAAAGGGATTCTTCATTATGGCCGAAGGCGGCAAAATAGATTGGGCAGCCCACTCCAACGATGTTGCCAATACCATTTTCGAGACACTCGATTTCGATGCAGCAATCGAGGTTGCATATAAGTTTTATCAGCTGCATCCCGATGAAACACTCATTGTGGTAACGGCTGACCATGAGACCGGCGGAATCTCACTTGGCAGCTCAAACGGCTATAAAGTAGACCTGACAATAGTTAAGGAACTTTTGGATGATATCGAAGATAGAGTTGATGGAACCGAAATTGAGGGCGAAAAAGCTCCGGATGTCTTCAGTTATATGTCTGCAAAAGAGATTAACTCCTATGTCTCCGATAAAGCTAGTGTAGGCTGGACGACTACAGGACATACCGGTGGTGCAGTACCCGTATTTGCAATAGGAGCCGGAAGTTCGCTCTTCAGCGGCCGTATGGATAATACCGACATCCCTAAGAAAATATGTCAGGCTGCGGGCATTATATTCTGATTTTAGACTTTTGGTAGTTTGTCATTGATTGTCTAACTTTGTCATTTTGATTATCAAAAAGTATGAAAAGAACTAAAGTTATTAAATTGCTTCAACAGGAACCCGGTGGCGAGGTGCTTGTAAAAGGCTGGGTCAGGACTAAACGAGGCAACAAAAACGTGACATTTATAGCTCTCAATGACGGATCTACCATTAACAACATACAGGTTGTCTGTGATACTACTGCTTTTGACGAGGCATTGCTAAAACAGATTACAACCGGTGCCTGCATTGCCGCTAAAGGTGACCTTGTGGCATCATTGGGTAGCGGACAATCTGTCGAAATCCAGGCATGTGCGATTGAGGTATTGGGTACTGCAGACCCCGATATCTACCCACTTCAAAAGAAGGGACACAGCATGGAATTCCTACGTGAGATAGCTCACCTTCGTCCCCGTACCAATACTTTCGGCGCCATATTGAGAATCCGTCACGCAATGGCATTTGCCATTCACAAATTCTTCAATGACAAAGGGTTTGTCTATCTTCACACCCCGATTATAACAAGTTCCGACTGCGAAGGCGCAGGTGAAATGTTTCATGTTACAACCTTGAATCTGGAAAATGTTCCTAAAAATGAAGATGGTAGTGTGAACTATGATGAGGACTTTTTCGGCCGTCAGACTTCACTGACCGTAAGCGGTCAACTTGAAGGCGAGCTCGGAGCAATGGCTTTGGGAGATATTTACACCTTTGGTCCCACTTTCCGCGCAGAGAACTCCAACACGCCCCGTCACCTGGCTGAGTTTTGGATGATTGAGCCGGAAATGGCATTCTATGAGATAGAAGACAATATGGATCTGGCAGAAGAATTTATAAAATTTCTGGTACAGTATGCCCTCGATAATTGCAAGGATGATCTCAACTTCCTCAACAACATGATTGACAAGGAGCTGATTTCCCGTCTTGAAAGTGTTGTTAATACAAAGTTTGTCAGACTCTCCTACACTGAAGGTGTGGAAATTCTGAAAAATTCAGGAGTAAAGTTTGAGTTCCCCGTCTCCTGGGGTATCGACCTCCAGAGCGAACATGAAAGATATCTCGTAGAGAAACATTTTAAGAGACCTGTTATCCTGACTAACTATCCCAAGGAGATCAAGGCTTTTTATATGAAACTTAACGAAGACGGAAAGACGGTTAGGGCAATGGATGTGCTATTCCCGAAGATCGGCGAAATTATAGGCGGTTCCCAAAGGGAGGAATCCCTGGAAAAACTCGAGCAAAGAATAGGAGAACTCGGAATGGACCACTCCAACCTCTGGTGGTATATAGACACCCGCCGGTTTGGCACTGCACCTCATAGCGGATTCGGACTCGGATTTGAAAGACTTCTGCTCTTTGTGACCGGAATGGCCAACATCAGGGATGTCATTCCTTTCCCCAGAACTCCAAGGAACGCAGAATTTTAACATAAAATTTTAACCATTATGCTTATTATCGGCATAGCCGGCGGCACCAGCTCAGGCAAGACTACAGTGGTCAAAAAAATCTCGGAACGACTTCACAACAAAGTGGTTGTAATCCCCCAGGACTCCTATTATAAAGACCAAAGTCACCTTCCGATGGAGGTTCGCCAAGAGCTAAATTTTGACCATCCGGACGCTATCGATTTTGAACTGCTCGTACAGCAACTTAAAGAGCTCAAGGAAGGGAAGTTAATTGAACAGCCGGTCTATTCCTACATCACCTGCTCCAGATCAACCACAGAAACCGTTAAGGTCTCCCCTGCTCCAGTAATCATAGTTGAGGGTATCCTTATCTTCACCTGTAAAGAGCTCCGGAAGTTGATGGACATAATGGTTTATGTTGACGCAGATGATGATGACCGTCTGATGCGTGTCATCTCACGAGATATAATGGAGAGGGGTAAAAGCGTGGAAAAAGTAATGGAACGCTACCAAAAGACAGTCAAGCCGATGCACCTGCAGTTTATCGCCCCGAGCAAGCGCTACGCCGATATTATCATCCCGCAGGGCGGCCACAACAAGGTAGCTATCAACATACTTATCGCAACAATTGGGCAAGCACTCGAAAACAACGACTAATGGAGGAGAAGCACAATAAAAACAATAAAAGAACTGGACAGAGGGTCGGGTTGTACCTGACCCTTATTTTCCACCTTTCGGTACTTATAGTGCTGTTGCTAGTATCCATCAATTCATTGGTGGCTCCTGAAGCCTCATTTGTTCTGGATTTTACCAAACAGGAGCAAATTGAAGAGGAACAAAGAATGATGGAATTAAAAGAAGATATTAGCCGCGAGTTGGATCACCTTCTCGCTATGCCCAGAGGACAGATCCGCAATATAGCTGTGGATGTAGGCACTCGATTAAAGGATGACCGTCATTCCAATCCCGACCGGGTCTATGAAGAGGCTCGCGAACTGCAGCGGAAACTGGATGCCTCCAAAGAGGATGCACTGAAAGAGGAGTCATCTGAAACAGTAGACCTCAATCCGGAGCCGGAAAAAGAAAAGAAAAAAGAAGAATCTTCCACCTACAAAGGTCCCTCCGTCATTTCCTATCTACTTGAGGGGCGCAAGGCACAGCATCTGCCTGTCCCTGCTTACAAAGGCTATGGTTCAGGGGATGTTTTTGTGGAAATAGTCGTAAATCCAAGAGGACGAGTTATCGATGCGCGCGTGATGGAAAGTATTTCGAGCGCGGATAAATCGCTTCACGACTTTGCTATAGAGGCCGCGATGCGATCCCGCTTCGCCGCCTCTGAAAGTACCGGACCCCGCCAAACCGGCGAAATCCATTACCGATTCATCGGACAGTAAGTGTAGTTCTAAGTCCCGAGTTAGGCGTTCTGAGTAAGTTTTATAGTTATGAGTTTTAAGTTTTCACTACACACTCAATAATCGGAACTAATCCTCTAGTACTCTTTTGATGACATTATCATTCTTCAGATAGATAGGGTAGAATGCATTATCATCCATAGGTGTATATCTGCCGATAACCGCTTTTACCTGAGTCATTATTATTTCTCCTGAAATCTCCCAATCTGACTTTGAGGGTATAACGCCATTAGTCGTTGTATATTCTATGAAGTCTTTCTTCAGATTAAACTCAGAGAAAAAAGCGTAGAGAGCATCCATATCCGTAATACTTCTCATCCGCGCACGATGCTTGTCGCTGAATTTATTGGCAAATTTGACAACCAGACTCTGACGATTGCACTTTATCAGATACTCGGAAATACCCACCGTATCAAGAGGCACAAAAACATCGGGAATAATACCTCCACCACCATACACTACCTTCCCTCCGGGAGTAACATATTTGAGTGAATCATTAACCTTGATGCTGTCCGCACTCATCATCTCACCATGCTCATACCGCTCTAAAATATCCATATCGTACTTGTCGGAATAGGGTTTCTGGATGCACCTGCCGGTAGGGGTATAGAAACGGGCCACAGTCAGACGTATACCCGATCCGTCCGAAAAATAGACCGGTTCCTGCACAAGACCCTTTCCAAATGAGCGCAACCCATAGATCAGAGCTCTGTCATTGTCCTGCATCGCTCCCGCAAAAATCTCACTTGAAGAGGCTGAGGCTTCATTTATTAGCACAGCAAGTTCAATATCCTTGCAACTGCCCTTGCCATCCGCAACAAAATCCTGACGGGGACGATTTTTACCCTCCATATAGACTACAAGATCACCCTTTTTCAAAAATTCGTTGGAGAGCATCATTGCCTGATCGAGATATCCGCCGGTATTGTCCCTCAAATCAAATATAAGCCGTTTCATCCCCTTTTCACGCAGGGTAAGGGTTGCCTGAAGGAATTCAAAATAGGTTGTCTTGGAAAATTTGGCAAGTTTGATATATCCCGTGGTATCATTTATCATAAATGCCACATCCACACTATTAACCGGAATCATATCCCTGACAATGGTAAAGGGGATCAGCTTTTCTTCACCATTTCTCTTGAGTTCCAGTTTGACCTTTGTTCCCCTGGGTCCTCTCATCATCGACACCATAGAATCCTGATGCATATTGACTCCGGCAACATTTCTGTCATCAATCTTTATTATGCGGTCTCCGCTGAGCAACCCCGCTTTTTCGGAAGGACCGCCGGCAATGACATTGGTCACTATCGCCGTATCATTAGGTACGTTAAACTGAATACCGATACCATCAAATCCCCCCTGAAGAGCCTCATCGGCTTTTTCCAGATCCATTGGAGGCAGATAGACCGAGTGAGGATCAAGTTCCGCCATAAAAGCGGGAAGGATTTTTTCCGTCACGGCCTTGTGGTCAATATCGTCAACATAGTCCTTATCCACACTATTGAGCACAAGCATAAGTTTTGCCCAATCATCCTTCGTAGCATCCAGGTCTATCACGTTCTTTTTGGAAACTCTCTGAATCATTAAGACCAGCATCATAACGATGATAATCCATACCGATATCCTCAGTATTCTCATAGTTTTGTCATTGCTCATGATAAAGGAGAATTATAACTGTTGAACCTCAATACCCGCCCTTCGAAGCAAATCAATACCGTCAGTAATACGATAATCTTCATGATAGACTACCCTCTTAATACCGGCCTGTATGATAAGTTTAGCACACTCCAAACAGGGAGAGGCAGTCACATAAAGTGTCGAACCTTCACTGCTGTTACCGCTCTTTGCCACCTTGGTTATGGCATTCGCTTCAGCATGGAGGACATAGGCCTTGGTGGCACCGGTTTCATCCTCACACACATTTTCAAAGCCTGATGGTGTACCATTGTATCCGTCTGATATTATCATTCTGTCCTTAACAATGAGTGCACCAACCTGTTTGCGTTTGCAATAGGAGTTTTTTGCCCAGACCTGTGCCATCTCGAGATAACTCAAGTCAAATTTAGTTTGCTTGTTATTATGCATTTCAATTCTCTATCTATCTGTTGCTTTCGGCAGGTGCACTGTTCCTTTGGTAAATGTAGCGCTTGATACTGCGTTTGGGTGTTTTTTCAAATTCTTCAGGCACAATCTCTACGCCGGCCAGTTTGCAATAGTTGGGAAGTTCTAAATTGGCAATCTGGATATCTTCCTGAAGTTTTTCGAGAAGTTGCTCTTCCGAAAGCCCCTCTTCATTTGCCTGATCGAAATCGGGGAAGATAAGTGCAATCAGCGAGGATTTATCCTCAACCACAAGCGCTTCCACTACATAAGGCAGGTTATTGAGGATACTCTCTATCTCCTCAGGATAGATATTCTGGCCCGAAGGACCAAGAATCATAGTTTTACTACGTCCTTTAAGGAAGAGATATCCATCTGAGTCCATCACACCCATATCACCGGTCTTTAACCAGCCGTTACAGAGCACTTCATCAGTAGCCTCTTTGTTTTTATAATAGCCAAGGAAGACATTGTCGCCCCTTACATAGATTTCCCCCGGAATATTTTTAGGGTCTTTTGAATCAATCTTGATTTCCATTCTGGGAGCAGCTTTTCCGCAAGAGTAAAGTTTAGTTTTGTCCCATGGCGCGTACGCTATGATGGGAGCACACTCGGTCATGCCATAGCCCACTGTAAAGGGGAAGTTGATTCTTTTGAAGAATGCTTCGGCTTCGCGGTTAAGGGCGGCTCCGCCAATAATCACCTCTTTAAATTTGCCACCAAAAGCAGACACTATGCTATTGAGTATCTTTTTCTGGATCATCTGATCGATTACGGGAAGATTAAGCAGGAGCTTGATCCTGTTCTTGTTGATTATGGGGGCGAGCATCCTCTTATAAATTTTCTCAATAATCAGTGGAACAGCAATAATGATGTCCGGCTTGATCGTACCCATAGCATCCAGGATAATATTAGGGCTGGGTAGTTTAGTTAGGAAGTGCGTATGTCCTCCTACAGACATTATAAACATAAATTCGAACATCATCCCATACATGTGTGCAGTAGGAAGCATGGATACAAGATTGGAGGTATTGTTAAGTTGCGGATGTACCGCCTTAGCAAAAAGAATATTGGAGTGGAGAGACCTGTAAGGAAGCATTACTCCCTTTGAGAAGCCCGTAGTACCGGATGTATAGTTGATCATCGCAAGCTCGTTGGGAGAGTCTTCATAGTACTTGACATTGGCCGGGGTAAAGCTATTTGGATATTTCTTACCGAACATCTCATTTAGATGCTCCCTGGCTTGGATATATTTCTCATCCTTTGCAAAGACGACACTGACATCATTCATCGATAGTATCGCCTCTACATCGGGCATTTCTGCGCTATTGAGGTTCTCCCAGATTGAGTCTCCGACAATAAGAATTTTTGAATCGGAGTGGTTGACCAGATTATGTATGTTTGCTGGTTTGAATTCGTGAAGAAGTGGCACAGGGACAGCTCCATAGGTAAGTGTAGCAAGGAAAGCCACTCCCCAGTTTGACTGATTGCGGCCACAAATTGCAATTTTATCTCCTTTGACGATATCGCAGCTCTCGAAGAATATATGCAGTTTTGCGATTCTTCGTGCTACATCTCGATAGTTAAGAGTAAGCCCCTTGTAGTCAGAGAGTGCAGGGCAATCCCAGTTCTTTTTAAAACTCTCTTCGAACAGTTTGTTGACAGATTTTTTCATCGTTATTATTATGTAAAGGCCTGCAGCTCGCAAAGATGCGAGTAAAGACCCTGGTTATTAATCAATGTATCATGATCACCGCGTTCAACTATTATACCATTCTGCAGCACAATGATTTCATCTGCGTAGCGAATGGTGGAGAGGCGGTGGGCAATTACAAGTGAAGTACGGTATTTCATAAGGTTGGAAAGCGCTTCCTGCACTAATCTCTCGCTTTCAGTATCAAGTGCAGAGGTGGCTTCATCAAGAATGAGAATCGGAGGATTTTTCAGCACAGCCCGAGCAATGGCTATTCTCTGTCTTTGACCTCCGGAGAGTTTAGTTCCTCTGTCCCCAATATTGGTTTGATAACCCTGTTCCGTTTGTAGTATAAACTCGTGTGCATTTGCGATTTTCGCTGCATCTTCTATCTGCTCCTGCGTGACATTTTCCATACCGAAGGAGATGTTGTTGGCTATGGAATCATTGAAGAGAATAGGCTCTTGGGTGACTATGCCCATCTGTGATATGAGATCCGTGATCTTGTACCTTCGGATATCCACCCCATCGAGTTCAATGGAGCCCCCGGTAACATCCCAAAACCTGGGTAAGAGGTCAGCCAAGGTTGATTTGCCGGCGCCGGAAGAGCCTACGACTGCCACCATCTTCCCTTTGGGAATAGTAAAGGAGATATCTCTGAGTACGGGTTCATCCGTATAACGGAAGGAGACATTTCTATACTCTATTGAATGCCCAAATGAGGTAAGCGGCAGGGGATCGGGGTCCTCTTTAATATCGGAAGAAGCGTCCAGAATCTCAAAAATTCTCTCTCCTGAGACAATTCCTTTCTGCACCGCTGCAAAGGAGTTGGCCATCGCCTTAGCCGGTTCCAGCACCTTCCAGTAAAAGCCGATATAAACTATGAATTGCGGCCACGTCATCCCCAGATTGCCGTTGAAATTGAGCCATCCGCCGTAGAAGAGCACCAGTGCGGCTATGGAGATACCGAGAAACTCCGAAGTCGGTGAGGCTAATTCCTGTCTGTTGGAAACCTGTTTACTCACCTTACGGTGGCGCTCATTGTAGCGTTCAAAACGATTTTCGACATATTTCCGGGCATTGAAGGCTTTAATTATTCTAGATCCGGAGATAGCCTCCTCATATTGACTGAGAATCTGGCCCATCAACGACTGTGTCTCCACCGAGTCCCTGCGAAGTTTGCGGGTTATTCGGGTAACTATCAGTGCGGATATGGGCAGGGCTATAAGCGAAACTGCAGTCAGGCGCGGGGACATATAGAAGAGCATGACAAGAAAACCCACCACAAGAAGCGGCTCCCTGAACATCACATGAAAGCTGCTGGCAACGCTATTCTGCACCTCATTGACATCATTTGAGATGCTTGATAGGATGTCTCCTTTTTTTCTGTTGTTAAAATAACCTATATCCAGGGAGGCAATCTTACTGTAAAGGTCTCTCCGGATATTCTTCATCAGGCTAGTTTTCATACTTACCAGTATCCTCTGTGAAAGATATCTGCACACATCGGAGAAGAAACAGGCTACAATCAGCGAGAGCGAAACAAATAGCAAAGCCTTAACCACGCCGCCGGAGGCGGCTATTGAGGAGAGAAAATAATAAAATAGATCGTTGACATATTGGATGGAAAACGAAAACTCAGGCCTTGCCACTGTTTGTGGAATCGTATCGGATTCGAACAGCACAGTCAGAAAGGGACCGAGAAGGGCATAATTTGCGATACCGAATATCACGGAGAAGATCGATAAGGCCAGATAACCGGGCCAGTACCTTCTCCAGGGCTTCGCATATGCCAGTATTCTCTTAAAAGTTTCCATCTATTCCTGATGCAAAAATAGTGTTATCTTACAAAGATACTAAAAAATAGTTAGGAGGTCCGAGTTCAATACTCAATATTCAAACAACCCGAGCCTAAAAGTACAAATACTTTCCAGACTCAGGTTGTTTGAAGCGCATTAGACGAATAATGTCCAGAAATACGTAAAACTACATACTACACACTACATACTCAGAACTAGAAAAGGCGACTCAGTCGCCTTTTTATTACTCTTCTTCAGGAACTATACGGATGAGCTCCACTTTGAATTTCAAAGTCTCGTTTGGACCGATATTAGCACCTGCACCACGCTCTCCGTATCCCAGTTCAGCGGGTATCCAGAGGGTGATTTCACCACCTTCGTCGATAAGCTGTAGACCTTCAGTCCAACCCTGGATAACATTCTGAAGATTAAAGGTTGCGGAATTACCTCTTTCGTATGAAGAGTCGAAAACAGTACCGTCAATAAGGGTACCCTCGTAGTTGCACTCAACAGTACTCTCTGCTGCAGGGAACACTCCGTTACCTGCTCTTTCGATCTTATACTGAAGACCTGATTCGGTGGTTATCACACCCTCGTTTTTGGCATTATTCTCTAGGAACTCTTTACCTTTAGCGAGAGTTTCTTCACCTTTTATCTTCATACGATCCTCCATAAACTTGTTGATCACTTCAGAGAACTCACTACCGATGCGGTTAGCCTCCTGAGGATCGATCTTGCCCATAGCAAAAATATCCTTCATACCGGAAACAATTTCATTTAGATTCAAAGAACCGAAATCATTCATTGAAATTACCATTCCGAAGTTCTGACCGAGCGCATAGCTCACTGAGTCAACCTGAGCCTTTGTGATGCCTGCAGGCTGTCCTTCATCTGAAGTCTTGGTGGAGCAAGAGATCATCATCATTACTCCGAGAGCGCATATTGCGCAAAATTTGATAGCTTTCATACTATTTTTTATGTTTATAATTATTGATTAGTAATTGCTTAACGCTAAATAATTTACAAATGTATTGAAAATTTCACAATTAGTCACTTTTATTCCACTTTCCGGAGAATAAAAATTTTACAATACGGAAAATATTGTTTAATTTAGTAAAATCAAAGGAAAAGTCTTTAGTATATGAAAATTACCTCTGAAGAACTACACGCAAAACTGAAAGAATTTTTCGGCTTCAATTCGTTCAAAGGCGAACAGGAAGAGATNNGAGGTCAAAGATGATTTGCTAAAGGGCATTACCAAACTGCTCTATGTAGCTCCCGAGTCCCTCACCAAAGAGGATAACATTCAGTTCCTCAAACAGCTCAAAATATCATTCTACGCTATAGATGAAGCTCACTGTATCTCCGAATGGGGACATGACTTCCGCCCCGAATACCGCAAAATTCACGATATAGTACAAGAAATAGGTGAGGCACCACTCATTGCGCTTACCGCTACTGCCACCCCTAAAGTTCAGTCCGACATACAGAAGAATCTCTGCATGACTGAAGCACGAGTCTTCAAGTCCTCATTTAATCGTCCTAATCTCTATTACGAAATACGTGACAAGGCCAATCCCAAAAAAGATATCGTTAAATTTATCAAAGAGAATTCCGGCAAAAGCGGCATCATTTATTGTCTCAGCCGCAAACGTGTCGAAGAGATAGCGGAGTTTCTAAATGTAAACGGCATCAAGGCTCTTCCCTATCACGCCGGTATGGATTCCAATACCCGAAGTCACAACCAGGATATGTATCTGATGGAAGAGGTGGATGTGATAGTTGCTACCATAGCGTTCGGGATGGGAATAGATAAACCTGATGTTAGATTCGTCATCCACTACGACATTCCAAAGAGTCTGGAGGGTTACTACCAGGAGACCGGACGTGCGGGCAGAGATGATCAAGAGGGTCAATGTATAGCTTTCTATAGCTACAAGGATATTCTTCGCCTCAAGAAATTTATGCAGGGTAAGCCCATCTCCGAGCAGGAAATTGGTAATCAGCTGCTAATGGAGACAGTGGCTTATGCCGAATCCAACCAATGTCGGCGTAAGATTTTGCTCAACTACTTTGGAGAGAACTACATCCGGGATAGTTGTGGCAATTGTGACAACTGTCTCCACCCTAAGAAACATTTCGACGGTCAGGAGCAGATGCTTACTGTTATAGAGCTTATCCTTTCTCTTAAAGAATATTTTGTGGAAGAGCACCTGGCCAACATTCTTGCGGGAGAGCCCAACTCAAAAATCAATTCATATAAACACAACAAGCATGAGCTTTTCGGCATCGGTAAGGAGAAGGGAGTGCGCTTCTGGGCGGCTATTATCCGTCAAGGAGTGGTTCTGCAACTGCTGGACAAGGATATCGAGCGTTATGGTCTGATAAGCGTAACAGAGAAAGGCAAAGCTTTCTATGAGTCACCACAAACTCTTATGCTCACCGGAGCTAGGACATTTTCGGAGTACGATGATGACGATGATGATGAGTTCGGCGGCATAGGCGGACCCAGAACAGCTGTTTCAGGAGGCGGCGATCCTGAGCTTCTTGCTATTCTAAAGGATATACGCAGGAGTGAGTCAAAGAGGCTCAACCTTCCTCCTTGGATTATCTTTACAGATCCTTCTCTCGATGATATTTCCATCCAATATCCTATTACAATAGAGGAACTCAAGAATTGCCAGGGAGTAGGCGAAGGAAAGGCACGCAAATATGGCAAACCCTTCCTTGAGGTCATTGCCAAATATGTAGAAGAAAATGAGATTGAACGCCCCGATGACTTTGTGGTACGTACGGTAGTCAACCGTTCTGCCAACAAGGTATATATTATAAAGTGCATCGACAGACGTCTGCCTTTTGAGGATATAGCTCGTGCCAGGGATATGGATATGGAAGAGCTTATGGATGAAGTGGAATCAATAGTGAGCTCCGGCACTAGGCTAAATGTCGATTATTATATTCGCCAGACCATTGACGAAGACAAAATCGATGATATCTATAACTATTTCAGAGAGGAGGCCGTTTCTGACTCGGTCAACGATGCTCTCAAGGAGCTCGGTCCTGCTTACACGGAAGAAGAGGTCAGACTTGTAAGAATTAAGTTTGTCTCCGAGCTGGGCAACTGATTTCCTATTTCCAGCCATTTAATCTCCTCGTCGCGGCCCCAGTAGGTGAGCTGACGCTTTGCATAGTGACGGGTGTTGCGTTTTATCAGCCTCACAGCCTCTTCCAAAGAGTGATTTCCATCAAGGTAGTCAAAGATTTCTTTGTAACCCACTGTATTCAGGGCAGGCATATTACGATATTGCACCAGAGACTGCACCTCTTCCACTAATCCCGCCTCTATCATCATATCGACTCTTCGATCTATTCGATCGTAGAGCACTTCACGCGGACGCGTCAGACCTATTTTGACAATTTCGAAGTCCCGTTTTCTTGTGCGACCGGTCTTGAAAGAGGAAAATTTACGTCCGGTGCCAATTGTAACCTCCAACGCTCTGATTACTCGCTGGCCGTTGCTGATATCTATGGAATTGTAGGATTCGTGGTCGAGTATTTTCAACTCCATCTGAAGAGATTCCAACTCCCCTTTTTTTAGACGCGCAGTCAGAGATTGGCGCAACTCATGATCCACCTTCGGGAAATCATCCAGACCTTTACAAAAAGCATCTATGTAGAGTCCGGAACCTCCCGTCATTATGAGCGTTTCGTGACTTCGGAAGAGCTCCTCAACCAGTACCAGAGCCTCAACTTCATATTTTCCGGCAGTATAATATTGCTCCACAGAATGTGAATGGATGAAATAGTGCTTTACCCGAGAGAGCTGTTCAGGAGAGGGAACGGCAGTACCTATACTCATCTGGCGAAATAATTGGCGGGAATCACAACTGATTATCGGAGAATCGAAGTGCTGCGCCAGCTCAATGCTATAATCCGTCTTCCCCACAGCCGTGGGACCGAGCAATATGACTATTCGTCGCATATGGGGAGATCTTCGGTGTCCAATACCTCTTCGGGCTTCTCCTCAATATCCTCCCTGTACTCCACTATATCTTCATAATGTGATGAGAACTGATCGGGATTGTGCCCCTTGCCCTCCGAATTGTGGGGATAGGAGCGCATCGGCATAAACTTCACCTCGTCAATAAACTCAAGGCGGATGTATCTGTCATCAGAGATGTCGTAAATATAGTTGAGAATAGGCTCACCCTTTTTAAGGGTATCTTCAAATGTGACGCAGTCCATCGTACCGTCCCCCGTATCAAACATCCCGTACTCACTGCAAAGATATCCCTCGGAATCACATCCCTCAAACATTACAACCTGGTCGGGAGCGAACTCCAAATCTGCCAGAATAAAGCTGTTGAAAGCAAAAAGAGTCATATTGGACTTTACCTCATATATCCTGTAGAAAACTTTGCTCTGCGGGAGAGTAGCCCTGTATCTGTAAATAATCATTTCCGATTAGTTTAGTATTGCAAAATTACTAAAAAAGCTATATTTTTACAATTCAGAATGAATTCACCAACAAAAGTTGATACTGACTGCTACCTGAGCATCGCAGCACCCTCACAGGGCCTCTACAAGGAGAAAGGGAGCAAGTTTCTCGCTTTTGCATATCCCGTGGAACAAGAAGAACAGGCACAAGAGATTATCGCCGATCTCAAGAGAGAATATTTCGATGCCAGACACCATTGTTACGCTTACCGTATTGGACATATCGGAGATAAATGGCGTATGAATGATGACGGGGAACCCTCTTCGACAGCAGGCAGACCCATATATGGGCAACTTCTTTCCAATGAATTGAGCGATATTCTGGTGGTTGTGGTAAGATATTTCGGAGGCATAAAACTCGGGGTCCCTGGTCTGATACGCTCTTACAAGAACGCAACAGCTGACGCAATTGCCAATGCTGAGATTGTGGAAAAAATTGCTGGGGAGTTTTTTACCATCACTTTTGACTATCTTCAGATGAACGATGTGATGAAAGTACTCAAAGATATGAATATCACCCCCATTTCACAGGATTTCGACCTAACCTGCAAAATGGATGTAAAAGTGCGTCTGACACAGATTGAACTGTTTTACGAATCACTGAAAAACACACAGATATGCCGAAAAACTTAATTTCAATTCACGATTTTTCAAAAAAGGAGATTCTCCATATTGTGGACATAGCCGAAGATTTTGAAAAGAATAAATCGCAGAATATCCTAAATGACAAAGTGGTTGCTTGCATCTTTTTCGAGCCCTCCACCAGGACGCGTCTCAGCTTTGAAACCGCGGCAAACCGTCTCGGTGCACGCGTAATCGGCTTTGCTGATGCCGCCAATACGAGCATTGCCAAAGGAGAATCCCTCAAGGACACCATAAAGATGGTATCCAACTATGTTGACATAATCGTAATCAGGCATCCTCTCGAAGGAGCGGCCAGATATGCCTCCGAAGTCACTCCAGTACCTGTGATCAACGCCGGAGACGGTGCTAACCAGCACCCTACTCAGACTATGCTGGACATTTATAGCATCAATAAGACCCAAGGGCGCCTGGATGACCTAACCATCAACCTGGTGGGGGACCTCAAATATGGACGTACCGTACACTCACTGCTCCAGGCCATGTCCTACTTCTCCCCTCACTTCATATTCACCTCTCCCGAAGAACTTAAGATGCCACTCGAATACAAAAGATTTCTAAAAGATCAGGGAATATCCTACACTGAAACGAGACAACTATCGGAGTACCTCGACAGCACTGATATTCTCTATATGACCAGAGTGCAACAGGAACGGTTCAACGACCCCATCGAGTATGAGAATGTCAAAAATGTTTACCGATTAGAGGCATCAATGCTATCAAACGTGCGCGACAACCTCAAAATTCTCCACCCGCTTCCCCGAGTTAACGAGATTGCCGCCGATGTGGATGACACTCCATATGCATATTATTTCAAACAGGCCGAAAACGGAATGTACGTAAGAATGGCCATCATAGCATATTTACTGGGATACAGATAAACAGAGAATCATGGAACAGAAAGATAAACATTTGAAAGTCACAGCCATTAAAAATGGCACCGTACTCGACCACATACCTGCCGAAAGCCTTTTCAAAGTGATCGATATACTTAACCTCTCCAAGCGTTCCAACCAGATTACCATCGGAAGTAACCTGGATAGCCGC
>MTKW01007278.1_pt1 | contig 18829 bp, 17 predicted proteins | sample 1042761 | NCBI WGS metagenome assembly MTKW01 (sample SAMN06205366, study PRJNA360243) | anaerobic digester metagenome | biome: Wastewater treatment plant; feature: Anaerobic digester sludge; material: sludge; isolation source: anaerobic digester fed with sludge from wastewater treatment plant ... | reverse complement strand
TGTATTCAAAAAATAAACCGGTTTGATTCATACTATTGGTTCAGGAAAAATTGAAGGATTTTGTACAATTGTATTGAATGATATTCTAAGATAAAATATGAACTAATGAACTAATGAATGTATCTATTCATACAGTAAGGGGGTTATACAATGATAAAGAACAACGGAGAAGGCACCTTAGAAATTAGGAACTTTCCGAATGGTAAGGGTGAGATACTGCTATTGCATAGGTTTAGCCAGGAAGAGATGTTTGATAAGTGTTCATTTTGTGCGGAAATTTTCTTTGCACCCGGTCAGAGTATGGGGTATCACAAACACGAAAAAGATATGGAGATTGTTTATGTGCTATCCGGCGAAATAGTATACAGTCAAGATGACGGATCAGAAAGGACAATTTACCCTGGATCAATGGCAATTGTTGGGGCTGGGCAAGGCCATGGTATGCGGAATGATTCTAATAAAGATGCCAAAGTTTTATCCATTGTTTTCGATTAGAGCATGTTTCTATTGATATTTCTAACTAGCCCTTTTATTAAAAGCTAAACTGGTGCAAAAACTTAGTGATTTTTTGTACGAATTTTTTTTATACCTTGTTCTAACCCCCTAGGGTTAAGTTCAAACATTGGAAAGATATCCCTTATCATATTTACTGTAACAAAATCTGGTTCTCTGCCCCAAAATGAGGAAGGAACAGGGTTAAGCCAAATTGAGTAGGGAAAGTGACGAGCTAAACGCTTCAACCATGTTATACCGGTTTCTTTGTTGTATTGATCCCATGCGATTGCTCCTCCGATTTTTGTCAACTCACTGGGGGCCATAGCTGCATCCCCAACAATAATCAAACGGTAATCTGAATTATTTGTTCGCAAAAAATCCACTGTTTTTATCGAATCGTCTTCATTTATCATGTAATTGGTATATATTTTGTCATAAATACAATTATGAAAATAGTAAAACTTTATCTCCTTAAAATGAGTTGTTCTATTGGCCGCTGTAAATAGTCGGCTGCATATATCGTGATAGCGATCTATGGATCCTGCAGAGTCCATAAGAACAATAACTTTGTACATATTTTGCCTGGGCCTATCCCAGATAAGCTTCAAAAAACCTCCATTTTGACCGGTTGCCCCAATGGTTTCGTCTAGATCAAGCTGATCTTTAGGACCTTCTACCCTAGAACTTAACTGGCGCAAACTGCGCAATGCCATTTCAAACTGCCTTACTCCTGTAATTTTATCATTTCGATAGCCTCGATACTTCCGCTCAGCAGCGACCTTGATCGCTGAAAGACCTCCTGTATCGCCCCCCATCCTGAAACCATTTGGATGAATGCCATGGTTTCCGACGGAGGATTCTCCACCTGTACCAGCACTCTGCTGCTCTTCCTTTTTAATCCCATGTAAATCATTAAGGCGATTTGCCATGGACTGTCGCAGTTCGTCAATATCTGTTTGAGCGATGCCTGCTTTCTCTTTAATAGACTTAAACTTTAAACTTCCCACCCTATCTAACCAGTTTAGAGCATCCTCTATGATTTCTTCGGGTGTCTCTATTCCCTTAAAGTATCTTGAAAAGGCAATATCGTAGGAGTCAAAATGGCTTTCACTTTTTATGAGCACAGAACGTGCCAAATAGTAAAAGCCTGTTAAGCTTGAAAAGGAAAGTCCTTTGGAAAGGGCTTCCATTAGATCTAGCCATTCAATTAAAGTTACCGGAATACCCTTTTTCTTTAATTCATAAAAGAAATCTATAAACACAGTAACCACCTCATATTTCCATGAAGCTTACATATAGGGTGATGAATGATATATATGCCCATCACTTTTGTTTAAATATTGCTCTACTTTATCGAAATCTTCGTCCTTTTTAATAAGTACCCCTAGGTAAGGGATTTCTTTTTCGATTCTTTGGGGATGGATACCTCCTAATACCAGTGCTTGTATCCAATCCAGTAGCTCACTGGTACTGGGTTTCTTCATAAGGCCATCGATATCTCGCAAGGCATAGAATGTTTTTAGGGCTTGATGTATTAAATTTTGCTCCAGATCGGGATAGTGAACATTGATAATATTACGCATCATCTCCGCATCAGGAAAATCGATGAAATGAAAAATACACCTTCTTAAAAAAGCATCAGGTAGTTCCTTCTCAGCGTTGCTGGTAATAATAACAATAGGTTTGTTTTTGGCTTGGATGGTTTCCCTTGTTTCGGGGATATAAAAGCTCATCATGTCGAGTTCCCATAATAGATCATTGGGAAATTCTAAGTCTGCTTTATCGATTTCATCAATCAGTAAAACGGAGGTATCATCGGTTGAAAAGGCTTGCCCTAATTTACCTAAATGGATATATTGCCTGATATCTGTTATTTCTCTATCTTTAAATTGACTATCATAAAGTCTTTGGACAGTATCATAGATATATAATCCATCTTTGGCCTTCGTGGTTGATTTAATGCTCCAAACAATAAGCTCCAAACCAAGGGCGTCCGCTATACTTTTTGCAAGCATGGTCTTTCCGGTTCCGGGTTCACCTTTAATCAATAGGGGACGGCCTAGTGCAATAGCAATATTTACTGCATTCTGCAGATCTTTCGAAGCGATGTATTGATCGGTACCCTTATATTGTGGTATTTTTTTATCCATAAACTACCTCCCCCTATTTAAAACACTGTGATTTAGTAATATTATACATTATATAGGTATATTTTGAAACCGTTGCCATAATCATGAAGTCTTTGAATAGAATGCCATTTCAGAAATTTAACATCGCCTATGAAGGGTGAATGTTTAATCGTATAAAGGCTCTTAATAAGGTTAAGAGTGGTAAAGGATTCGATATTTTTTGTAATAAAAAAGTCGAGCACAGTCACCAACCCTTTGGTATGATAGAAGCGTGGAAGGTGGGAGGATATGCTAAAAGAGTTGAATCAAGTGATGGACTATATTGAGGATCATTTAACCGATGATCTGTCCCTTGAAAAGATTTCAAATTATGCCGGGGTCTCGGACTACCACTTTAGAACGATCTTCTTCTATCTTTCCGGGATGACCCTAAGTGAGTATATCAAAAACAGAAGATTGTCCGAGGCTAGCTTGGACCTATTAAATGGGGGGAAGGTCACGGACATTGCTTTAAAATATGGGTATCAGTCCATGGACGGCTTTACCCGAGCCTTTAAAAGGTGGAGTGGTTTTCTGCCCTCGGAGGTTATGAAAAGAGGCATCAGCAAATCCTTCCCCAAACTTTCATTTACCATTACTGTTAAGGGAGGTTGTAGTATGGAATTTCGTATAGAAGAGAAGCCAGCCTTTTATCTGGTTGGTGTAAGTAAGCGAGTCCCTATGCAATTTGAAGGTATCAATATGGAGATCGTCAAGCTTGCAGAAAGCATTACCGAGGAACAGAAGGAAGAGATGCATTCTCTGCAAAATATGGAGCCCTACGAGATTGTTAATGCGTCCTATGAGGCGGACTACCACTTTTTAAAGGAGGAAGGATACCTAACCCATATGATCGGGGTATTAACCACCGAGGATCAAGTGAGTGATCGGTTGGATAAGGTATTCGTGGAGGCATGCACTTGGGCCGTATTCCCCAATGAAGGACCTTTCCCCTCCACCCTACAGGAGACCATGGCAAAAACATACTCGGAGTGGCTGCCCTCTTCCAACTACGAAGTTATCAATGCCCCTTCCTTCTCCTTTACAAAGATGGATAAGGGAAAAAAGGATTACGCCTATAGTGAGATTTGGATTCCTGTTCGGAAGAAATAGTGGAGTACTCTAAAGAATGGTTAAACCATTCTTTTTTTATTTCTAAAATTATAACTTCTTATAAAAGGGCCATATTTTTTTGAAAAATATTACAAATCTATAAAAACGGTTAAAAACTTATCAATTCTATACAAATGATTTTGGATCTTCCCATAGAAATATATCAGATGGTGAAAAAGTATTAGGGAATGAGGGAGTAGGATGAGAGGGTACGAGGAAGCCATTCGCAGGGAAGTGGCGAAAATTACGCAGGAAATGGTTCGGATGAGCACCGTAAATGACAATGAAAAAACCCTTGCCCAATGGATTAAGGGGAAGCTTGATGAGTATCATATTCCGGGGAGTATAGACCCCATTATAGGCAACCGCGCCAATGTCATTGGTAAGATGGAAGGAATGGGTGAGAGGAAGGCCCTTCTATTAAACGGTCATTTAGATACGGTTCCTCCCGGAGACCTGGGCTGGACGGTTGACCCCTTTAGCGGAGTTCTAAAGGACGGGAAGGTCTTTGGACGAGGGACCACCGATATGAAGGGTGGATTGGCTGCTATGCTCGTGGCCATGAAGATGGTGAAGGAGAATGGCTTAAAACTAAAGGGGGATTTGATCTTCGCAGGGACTGCAGGGGAGGAAACAGACAGTATAGGTGCCCACCAATTTGTGGATGAGGGGGGCTTGGATGGTGTAGGCGAGATTATCATAGGGGAGCCCAGCGCGTGTTGTGTGAATATCGCTGAAAAGGGTGCTCTTTGGATCGAGGTGACAACCATCGGAAAGTTGGCCCATGGGGCATTTCCCGACCAAGGGATTAATGCCATTGACCATATGCATCGGCTGCTGGCCCATATCTATCAATTAGACCTGGATCATGGGGAGCATGGTATTCTCGGAAAGCCCACCATGAATGTCGCTACCATCCATGGGGGCGATAAAACCAATACCGTACCCGAGAAATGCGTCGTAACCATGGATATACGAACCATCCCGGGGATGGAACATGAGAACATTACCGGAAGGATCCAATCCATCCTTGAAGAACTGAGTCGGGAGATCGAGGATTTCCAGGGGGAGCTAAAAATAACCAATGACAGGCCGCCTGTTAGCACAAGGGAGGAGGATGAGTTTGTCCAACTTGCTTTGCAGGTGAATAGGGATCTATTTGGCCGAGCATCTGTTCCTGGGGGAGTAAATTTTTACACCGATGCCTCTGTATTCCTACCCCATAGGGAAATCCCATGTATCCTATATGGACCGGGGGATTCTGCCATGGCCCATCAAATCAATGAATATGTTGAGGTGGAAAGTTTGTATGAAGCGGTACGCTTCTACTATGAAATGATCCGCAGGGTACTTGTGGATTAAAAAAATTTAAAGGAGGCATGTTTATGACGGATGTTGATGTGAATTTAGACGGGGGTACAAAAAAACCGGCTCTGGAGATAAAAAATGGGTCGACGACGGGACTTATTATTACTGTACTTATAGGTTTTGTACTATATTTTATCCTGGGGAGCGTACAACATGTTGGGCAGTGGTTCCCCTATGATCAGGTGGCTGCGAATGCTGAGACCAATCTATTCTATAAGGGGATCTGGTTCCTAATGAATTTCTCCGAACCCCAATTTTATGCAGGGGTACTGGCTTCCATTGGGATGATTTTTGGAGGCTTTGTAGCTTGGAGGCTGAGTGTGAGAAGATCCAAATATGCCGGATTTGATGTATGCTATGGAAGTAATCTTTGGCCCTGGGTTTTTGCCTCCCAGATTCTTTCCCTGGGCTTAGCGATCTTTGTATTAGACTATAACTCCATGTTTAACGGCGGTGAATATACTTGGATTCCAACCTTTATATCCGTAGTGGGAGCTCCGCCATCCATTATGCTCTTATACGGTCCCAATTATAGGGCATTATTAACGGGATCCATTCTAGGAGGCTTGATCTGTGCACCTACCGCTTTTTGGATTATGACCCGGATCATACCATTGCTAGGGATACCGGGTGTTGTAGGCAATGTCTTGACTATGGCCATTACCGGGATAATTATTTGCCAGGTATGCCACATACTTCCTTGCCTGGAAAGGGTTCCATCGAAAACCATAGAGAAGGATACGCCGGAGCTATCCAGGGAGGAAGAGTTGGAGCGGATGCTAAAGCCAACATGGTTTGTGCGTAGAGTTCTTGCGGATTTTTCCGAACCTCAGTTTTATGGGAATGAGATTGCAGGATTGTTTATAATCCTTGGAGCATGTCTGGAATGGTTTTTAAACAGTGGTCATGGTGCCTACGCATCAGGAACGATCCCTGCCATTATCCTATCCCAGTTTATTGCAGGTGGAGTAGGAGTATACCTATATACCCATAAATTCTTTGAAAAAGGATGGTATGCCACCTATGTTCCAGTGGTCAGCGTGGGCCCCGCATGTGTGCTAATGTTTGGTGCGACCATTCCCGTTGCCCTATTTGCGGGCATACTAGGTGGAATTATTGGTGCACCCGTTGCGGAATTTTTCGGAAATAGGCTACCCGATCACATCCATGGAACCAATGCCAATGTGCTATCAATGGCCTTGAGCACCACCATCGTTGCCATTGTAATGCAGGCATTGCCATGGTTTTAAAAAATAAAGATGAAGGAGGTTTATTATGAGCTATAAGAAAATGAGTTCCGGTGTATTGGGAAGGGTTATCGCAAGGGTTGAGGATGGGCAATTACAAGAGCCCGGAAAAGCTTTTGAGATCGGTCCAAGAATGATTTTAAAAAATGGGCGTGTTGTCGACCCTGCAAACAATATTGATAAAGTCATGGATGTTGCTATTCATCAGGATCGGATCGTTGAAGTGGCAGAGGACATTAAGCCGGAGAAGGGTGAACGAGTCATTGATGTAGAGAACCTTATTGTCGCCCCAGGTCTAATAGATATGCATATACACCTTGGAGACCTATTCGAGGTGTCCACTCAGCCCATCTTTGAATCGGTGGCCAATGGGACGACATTAGGCCTATCCCCGGGGGCGGGAAACACCTATATGGCGCCTTCCCTATTGGGGGCTGAAGTAGACCGTGGTGTTCCGATGAATGTTGGACTCTATCTGGGGGCTGCCAGCGTCCTAGGGACTATGGCAAGTACTGAGGAGCTCATTGCTTTCTTTAAAGGAGAGCTGGATGAGGAGGTCGGCTTCTCCAAGATTAGCAGAAACGCAATCACGCTAAAAACAGGGAATCTTGTAGTTGGCATTAAGGACCATATGGGCCACTACCTACAAAGTGATGAAAACATTGACCGGTGTTTTGAGATTACAGATAAGGCAAAGTTGGTTTTTATGAGCCATACCCAGGATCCTGATCACGCTGAGCGGATGGTAGGCCTATCCAAGGGACGGTCTATACACCTGGGACACTCCAACGCGGCAGGCTGTGGAACCCATGGGGATGCCAAGGAGAGTATGGAGAGGATTGTAGAACTGATCAAAAAAGATAATGTCACCGGCGAATTTGTTACTGCCATGCTTAGGCCGGGACAGGGAACAAGGGAAGGGCTGCTGATGCCTAAGGATGCCCAGGAAGTAGCCTATCAGGCATTGAGGGATGGTGTGGTGGATGTGCTGATCTCTGACGGACAAGGGGATGCCACCATGAAGGGGTTCGCAGATTCCCGAGAGAATATCCCCTGCCTAATGGAATTGGCGGATATGGGCATTCTAACCCTTTCCCAATCCATTGCAACCATGACATGTAATCCGGCAAGGCTTTTAGCCAAGCAAACCCAGCAGGAGTGGTGGACCAAAGAGGTAGGGCACTTGGGGGTAGGCGCTAGGGCGAATATCACCGTCATTGATCCCCTGGATAAGTTAGCCACCATTACAATCGTAAATGGTGTGATTGCCGGCTTTGAGGATCGATGTGTCCGAGGTGCCAATGGTGTTGGAATGTGGGTATGCAAATATGGAATGCTAGAGAGAACCGGTGTAGGAGATCTGGCAATGTATGGCTACTATGATATATAGGATAGATGTATAGAGGGAGGCTTAGGCCTCCCTCATACTGTTGTAAAACCCTTGAGAGATACCTTTCTGCTCAGATAGCTTACCGCTTTTTGAAAGAAATTATAGGTAAAAGCGGTTCGCTAATTCGCGAAAAGTCAATTTCTCAAGGGTTTCATTTAGAAGCAGTATTTTTTCAACAAGATTGGGGAGGTTAAAGATCCTCCCCTTTATATTTGTGGACCCAACAATAGTCCTAAGGATTGTACAAGGCCAATTAAGGATTGTACAAGGCCAATATTATTCATTATAATTAAGAGCAAAGGTAGAATAAAATAGGGGGGACTAGAAATGGGTATTAAGGTCGGTAAAATCTTGGACTCAAAATTCTTTAAGGACTTTACTCTTTTAGCCGGTAAAAGCGGGTTGGATCGTGAAATACAGGCAGTTGTACTTTTTGATGCCCCCGATGGCTATCGATGGTTTAGCGGTAAGGAGTTCATCCTATCCTCGGGATATCTTTTTATGAGCAATATGGATCTTCTAAGGGAAGTCATCGTATATACCCATGGAAGAAAGAGTGCAGCGATCGGAATTAAAACACAACGCTTTCTTAAGGAGATCCCTCAGGAGATCATTCAACTATGTGATGAGCTTGGAATGCCGTTCATTGAGGTCCCGGAGCACTTGCCATGGACNNAATTTCAACGATCGGATAAAACAGATTCTTAGAAATCTTTCTAAAGAGATTAATCTTCCTATTACCTTTGTCAGCATTCTTGATAAGAATTATTTTAGCTACCCCCCTTCAACCCAAGTACAAAGAGAGAGGATTCTATACAAATCCCACTATGATCCTAATTTTAATTACCATAAGGAGATTCTAGATGATAGGTTGGATATTTTTCGTATTACATCTACCGATGGAGGTTCTCACCATTGGATTGTGGTTCCCATACGGATCAATAGGGTGGTCATCGCATACCTTTTGATCTGGGAGGGGAACCATTCCATTGACTACTATGACCTATTTGCCATAAGACTGTCCTATGCCATGATCAGTGGCTTTTTAGAACAGTTACATTCCATACACTCCTTGGAACGAAAACTCTATGATAATTTTATAAAAAAGCTGGTGGAGGGGGAATTGGATTCCAAAGAAAAGGTAATAAGTACCCTGGATATGTTGCCCAACATCCATTTAGACACCAGTAGCAGGTATATCATCATTTCTATCCTTATGACCGAATCATCCTTCTATGAGCACATAGGAGAAATGCATCGAATGTCCCTATTGGATGCAGAGGATATGAATGGTATCTATGGACTTTATGATGACCATACCCTATTAATCCTTTTGGATATTTGTAATTGGACATCGCCGATTATTGAGAAGGCAAAGAATAAATGTGGAACCATCCTTCAGCAGCTTTTAAAATATTTTCCACATACCGAATTCAAATTGGGTATCGGAGACCCGGTGGATGATATTTTAGAGGTTAAAAAGAGCTATGTGGAAGCCATGAAGTCCATAGAGATTGGGAAGTACCTGTATCCGGAGAAGGACATCATTGCCTTTGAGGACTTGGGTCCCTTTGGACTGTTTCGGTTGGAAAACATTCAGAGGAAGAGTTTTGGGAGCAATTTTAAATACATTGAGCCCCTATTTAAGGAGGAGGATGCAGAGGACCTGTTAAACACCCTAAGGGCATACCTGGCATGCAATTCTAATTATAATAATGCCGCAAAGAAGCTGTTTATCCATAGTAATACGGTGAGATATCGTATTGCAAAGGTTCAAAGGATATGTAATATTGACTTGCAGGATTCTATGGAGCGACTCAAAACGGAGGTGGCATTAAAATTTATTGACAAATTAAAGTGCGACCTGAACAAGGGATAAAGACATGTTTTATCCAAATACCTGTCATTCATTTCACCCGATCAAGGATGCCAACCCACCAATATCCAAATTACACCATGGCTATTTTTATAAAGAGGGTATATAATAATGATTTAGTGATAAAAAATAGAAGTTTTTAGGGTGAAAAGAAATGGTACAAGCAAAAGAAAATAAACTGGGCGTTATGCCCATTCCAAAACTACTCGTTCATATGTCTCTGCCCATGGTGTTTTCCATGCTGATTCAAGCCCTTTATAATGTGGTGGATAGCATCTTTGTGGCACGAATCAATGAGAAAGCATTGACCGCGGTCTCCCTTGCTTTTCCGGTGCAGAATCTCATGATCGCCATCGCTGTTGGCACCGGGGTGGGGATGAATGCCCTGCTATCGAGGAGCCTTGGGGCTAGAAATTTTAAGGAGTCCAATCGTGCTGCCAATAATGGGATCTTTTTAGGTCTGATGAGCTATGGCCTCTTCCTCCTATTTGGCACCCTGTTTGCTGAAAGCTACTTCACATTACAGACCGATGATCCCTTGATCATCCAGTATGGGACTTCCTATCTAAGCATCGTAAGTGCGGCCTCCATCGGATTATTCAATCAGATCATCTTTGAGCGCCTACTGCAGTCCACGGGCAAGAGCTTTTATAGCATGATCACTCAAGGAACCGGTGCTATCATCAATATCGTACTGGATCCCATTTTGATCTTTGGGTATTTTGGCTTTCCCGCCATGGGGATTGCCGGTGCTGCCATTGCCACTGTCATCGGCCAAATCATTGCCGCCATACTGGGATTGTTTATCAACCTGAGGGTCAATCGGGAGATTGCCATTCAAATGAAGGGATTCCGTCCTAACTTTAGGACCATTCGGGAGATCTATAAGGTAGGGGTTCCCTCCATGCTGATGATATCCCTATCATCGGTTACCACCTATGGGATAAATCGTATCCTATTATCCATCTCTACCACCGCCACCGCCGTCCTAGGGGTCTACTATAAATTGCAGAGCTTTGTATTTATGCCCATATTCGGGCTTAATAATGGGATGGTTCCCATTATTGCCTACAATTATGGGGCAAGGAACAGGGACCGGGTCATCCAGGCCATGAGGCTGAGCATTACCTATGCCGTTGTCTTTATGATCTTTGGGTTCACCGCGATGCAGCTATTCCCGGATAGGATGTTGTCCCTGTTTAATGCCTCACCGGAGATGTTAAGTATCGGCATACCGGCACTGCGGATTATTAGTTTATGCTACCCATTGGCAGGCTATGGGATTGTGTGCGATTCCATCTACCAAGCCTTTGGCAATGGGATGCTAACCCTGATTGTGGGGATTGCAAGGCAGATATTGGTGCTGCTCCCAGCTGCCTATATCCTATCCCTATTTGGAAAAGTCCAACTGATATGGTGGGCATATTTTATCGCAGAGATCGTATCCGGNNCAGGGATTCCCTGCAGCATACAGTAGAATAATAATAGTAAAAGGAAAAGAATGCGGCTTTAGCCGCATTCTTTTGTAGATACCCTATAGATATCCGTCCTTCGGTTTTCTAGGGTGAGAACCTGGTTTCGAACACTGTGGAGATAATCCAGGTCTACCTCTGCGGTAATGACACAGGAACTATCCGGTGCCTTTGCGATGACATTGCCCCAAGGGTCGATGATCATGGACTTTCCGTAAGCATGAAACTGGAACTTGATGCCCCATTGGGCAGGGGCGATGGTATAGCAACCATTCTCGATGGACCGCGTCCGAAGCAGTGGTTCCCAATGGTCCTTTCCTGTATTTAGGGTAAAGTTGGCAGGGGTGAGAAAAATATTTGCCCCTCTTAGCGCCATCCATCGAAACATCTCCCCAAATCGAATATCATAGCATATGGATAGACCGAGATGGCCTACCTCCTGGGTATCTAGTGTGACAATCCGATCTCCGGGGCAGATGCGGTCGGATTCCCTGACCTTGGGTCCATCCTTGATATCCACATCGAAGGTATGGATCTTTCGATACCTGGCAGCCAGTTCCCCCTTAGGGTTAATGACCATGGTGGTATTATAGGGGCGGGGATCCCCTGTGTTTTTCTCAGGAATGCTTCCGCAATGGATCCAAACCCCATGCTTTATTGCCTGCTGGGCCAAGGTTTTGAAGGTCGGTCCATTGGGGACCTCCTCGGCGTTGGCTTGAATGTCCGGCCCAAGGTAGTTGGCATTCTCAGGGAGGGCGATGAGTTTTGCGCCCCTGTTTGCACCCTCCTGGATGAGGGAAATCATGTTTTTTAAGTTTTCCTCCTTGTCATCCTGGGAGTTCATTTGAATCGCCGCTACGATGAACTTCTCCATATGTAGGACCCCTATTCCGCCGGCTCCCACTTACAGCGTACCGGAGATACGATGGCCTGCTCCTTCTTTAACTCCTTAAAGGCCTTGTCAATCTCCTTACGATCTATTCCGGTTAACTTCTGAACCTCTCCGGCACTTAAGGGTTTTCCTGCTTCCCTCATGGCTTTTAAAACAGCTTCCTTTGTACTCATTAGCAATCACTCCTTATCCTATTAAGCTCACATATATTATATACCCCATTCATTCTATTTAACCTCCAAAATGGGCAGATGTCATCTGTCCTTCCCTAAAAATTTACTAAAATATTGTTAATTATTTCCTCAACAGTAGAAGAAAGTTAATAAGATTTAAAGAAGGATAAATTAGTTTTATGTCGAATGATTAAGGTAAATATCGTTTTTTGTCGAATTCTTATGATTCTATCAAGCTAGACTTATTAATATTATACAATCATAAGCCAATGGGGAGCCATAATAGAACTAATCCATAATAATGTTAAATATTGTTTGTTATAAATCAAATAAAAGAAATCAAAAGAAGGAGGTGATTATATAGAAATATATGAGTCATATGTTGATAGTGGGTCTTATTGATCTAGAAAAATGATAGGAGGGGTGAATTGTGGGATTTCCAGCTGGTTTTTGGATCGCAATCTGTATTCAAATTTTGGTTTTTGTTCTAATGATGTCTACAAGAAATAAGATGGAAGAAGAATAGGAGGGTCAGAAAAAATGGATTTTACAATCATTGCCATCATCAGTATATATTTTATAGGGATGTTTTTTATTGGGGTATATGCTAACAAGAAGACGGTTAGTGTATCAGACTACTATGTAGGCGGAAGAAACTTAGGAGGACTCATTGTAGCTTTAGTGTATATGTCCAGTTTAGTCAGTGCAGGGGCCCTTATTGGGTGGACCGGACTGGCCGGAGACTGGGGGATGTTCTTCATATATGCAGCATCCGCGGTTACAGTTTCCACATTCGTGTGCTGGTACTTCTTAGGGAAAAAGGTTATGCATTTAGCAAGGGATTTAAATCTTTTGACAATACCAGATTTTATTGAAGAAAGATATGAAAGTAAAAATGCAAGGTTATTAGCGAGTATCATTCTTATTGTATTTGCTGTACCTTTAATGGTTTCACAGTACAAGGCAGCGGGGCTACTCTTTAATATGGTTACAGGTATCCCATACGAAGCAGCCGTTATAGGCTTTGGCGTGCTTGTTTTTCTTTATGTAGCTGCGGGTGGATACTTAGCAGTTGCCTATACAGATTTAGTTCAAGGTCTGATCATGCTTTTTGGGATGGTAACGCTTATTATTGTATTGGTTACAAAAGTAGGAGGCTTGCCTGGGCATTTGTATGCTGAGTTGAATCCTTCAGGAGCCCTTTCGTGGCCTTCCGCAGAATCAGCTGTCGATCCGTCATTTTTCCTTAGCTTTCTTATGTTGAACTTCTTCGGTGCTTTAGGTGCGCCAAACTATATTAGGGGTTTTTACACAATTAAAAGTGGAAAAGAATTAAAAAGAGGTTTCACTATCATTGTATCCATAGTGGTAGTAATCGAAGTACTTATTGTTCTATTCGGACTGTATGGAAAAGTGCTATTCCCAGACTTAAATGATCCCGATATGTTAATGCTGACCATGATTAAAAACTTATTACATCCTGTTATAGCCGGGGTAATGCTAACAGCACTTGCCGCAGCCATGATGTCAACGATGGACTCTCTATTAATTACCATTTCATCAACCGTTGAGAATGATATTCTATCAAAGTATTTTAAAGTAGAAATGACTCAAAAGAAAAGACTTCGAATTGCACAAATTACTACTCTCATTGTAGGAATNNTATCCTGCTTGGGGGGTTCTTGGCTTAACATTCGCAGTTGCATTCTATGGTGGATTGTATTGGAAGAGGTTCAATGCAAGCGGAATAAACACTTTCTTTATTGTTGTATCAATAACATTTACAGCTTGGAATATACTGAACAACCCATTGGGTATTTATCCAATTCAAGCAGCACTGTTACTAGGAGTTCCACTTTCCTTAATAGCAACCTATGCCACTTCGCCAACATCAGAAGCGACACTGGATAAATTTTTTAATAAAAATAAAAAGCTAGTTTAAGCGGTGAGCATATTAGCTATTATATAAAAATTGAAAGTTATAAATGGTCAATTCATCCTGTTAGAATTGACCATTTATTATAATCTTCGTTGCGGCAAAGGGTATTTTTATACTATGTGAGTATTTAAACCTTCTTCTAGGGAAGGATTCATTGATCTAAAAGCCGTATCCTTAATAATTACGAATTGATTAGCTTATTTAAACATAAAGGGAGGAATTATTTATGAACCGAGAGGATGCAAACAGGGAGGTCCTAAAGAGGCTGCAGGATTCTGAGGTCTATTTAGTTGGAATGGGTAAAGCTCTAGAGGTAGTACCTGGAATGAAGAAAAATTTAATTATGCATGCAGGACCACCAATAGAGTGGGAAAGAATGTGTGGGCCTTTGCGTGGAGCAATCATTGGTGCCTTGATTTATGAAGGATTGGCCAAGGATGAAGAAGAGGCAAAAAAACTTGCAGCAAGTGGTGAGATTGAATTTGATCCGAACCATCACCATCAATCAGTCGGACCCATGGCAGGAGTTATTTCGGCATCGATGCCGGTATATATCGTGCACAATAGGACATATGATAACCATTCTTATACGAATGTGAATGAAGGTTTAGGAAAATGCTTGAGATTTGGCGCCTATGATGAATCGGTTATCAAGAGGCTGAGATGGATCGAGAATACCCTTTATCCTATTATTAAGGAAGCCATCGAACTTTCAGGGGGCATTGATTTAAAATCCTTAGTGATTCAAGCGTTACAGTCCGGAGATGATTGCCACAATCGAAATAGGGCAACGACAGCCCTTCTATCAAAACAACTCTCACCATACATTGCATTGACTAAGGCATCAAAGGAAGAGATCTATGAAGCCCTCAAGTTTATTGATGGGAACGAACATTTTGCGATTAATACGACGATGGCAATGTGTAAAGCAATAGCAGATGCAGCTCACGGTATCGAGAACAGTACTATTGTCACTGCAATGTGCAGAAATGGAACTGATTTTGGGATAAGAATTAGTGGTTTAGGTGATAAGTGGTTTACTGCTCCGGCTAATACACCAGTAGGGTTATTCTTTTCAGGATTCACTCAGGAGGATGCCAACCCCGATATAGGTGATAGCACGATTACCGAAACAGTTGGCATTGGAGGATTTGCAATGGCAGCTGCTCCTGCAATTGTTAAGTTTGTAGGAGGAACACCAAAGGATGCCATCAACTTTACCTTAGAAATGTATGAAATAACAGCAACTGAGAATCAAAACTTTAGGGTCCCCAGTTTAGACTTTAGGGGTACCCCTACCGGAATTGAACTTATAAGGGTGCTAGAGACTGGAATCGTTCCAAGGATCAACACAGGGATGGCCCATAAAGAACCAGGAATTGGGCAAGTCGGGGCAGGATTAGTACAGGCACCTATGGAATGTTTTGTAAAAGCAGCAGAGTACATGGCAGAAAACCTATAAGGTTCATTTTCAAACCACAATGGGCAACATTGGACTTTAGGCAAGAAGCTAATAAAAGGAGAGGTGAGGAGATTGAAGGAAATTGTAGTAGCCGGGGTTCAAATTGCTATTGAACCCAATCAACCGGACAAGAATATGGATAAGATATGCGACTGGCTATATAAGGCGGTAGATCATTGCAACCCTAGCCTTGTTGTTTATCCGGAAACCATAACAACAGGATTTGCTACCGGTTTAACCAAAGAGGAGCTTTGGGATTTGGTGGACTATATCCCCGGACGATTTACAGATAGGATCGCAAAGGTCGCTAAAGAACTCGGTGTCTATGTTGTACTCCCTACCTATGAACGAGGGGATGAGAGAGGGGTGGTTTATAACTCAGCTGCCTTAATCAGTTCAGAGGGAGAGATTGTAGGAGTCTATCGAAAGACACATATTTATCCAACGGAGAAGCAATGGTCAACAGCAGGTAATAAGGCAGAAGTATTTGAAACCCCTTTTGGGAAAATAGGAATTGTTATTTGTTATGATGGAGACTACCCAGAGCTGTGTCGTGTAATGGCTATTAAGGGTGCGGAAATTATCGTGCGACCTACAGCGCTACTAAGAAGTTTTGAAATCTGGGATATTACAAATCGTGCCAGGGCTTACGATAATCATGTGTACTTGATAGGCGTCAATTCAGTAGGACCTGACGGAGGGGGAAACTATTATTTTGGTAATAGTATGATTGTGAACCCTATTGCACAAAGAATCGCCCTGGCCAATGCAGGTGAGGGCATTGTGAGTGCAAAACTGGATCCGGACCCACTAAAATACATCAGTTATGGGAGTAGTGTTCCCATGATCTTTAGTCATATGGAGGATAGGAATCTGGAGGCATATGAGGGGATACTGGAAAAAGGGGAGTTGCAATTTCCCATAAGTGGACGGAAGATAAAAGAATAGATATACCACCCTTTGCATATTCGTTGTACCGATAGGACTTTAGGCGCAGAGGTGGTCATTGCGGCATTCTAAGTAATGCCGCTTGTTTTTATAGTATCCTTCAGCTAAAATGGCAATGACAATAAAAATTAATAAATCCCTAAGGATAATCGCCGTATTGCAACAAAAAGTTAATGGCAGAAGGGAGAGTGTATCTAATGATTCTATTTATTCAATATCCTAGGTGCAGTACATGTAAAAAGGCAAAAAAATGGCTGGATGAACATGGGATTCAATACCAGGACCGCCATATCGTTGAGGACAATCCTACGGCTGAGGAATTAAGGGAATGGATAGGGTTGAGTGGATTGCCAATAAAGAGGTTCTTCAATACCAGTGGCATGAGATATAGGGAGCTACAATTAAAGGACCGACTGCCCCAGATGAGCGAGGAGGAGCAAATTGAATTATTATCCAGTGATGGGATGCTGGTAAAAAGACCCCTGGTCATTGGGGAGGATTTTGTGCTGGTAGGGTTTAAAGAAAAAGAGTGGGAAAGACTCTGCTAAGGGAGGAGGAGGTGTTTCTATGGACCAAGAGGAACTCAAAGGATCTATAGAGAGGTTAGGAGTTAGTGATATCGGATTTAGCAGGGTGGAAGGGCAGGTTCCAAAGAACTGGTCCCACTGCGAATATGCCATTACCATAGTGATCCAACTCTCAAAGGGCATCATCGATGATATCGTTGATCAACCCACTCAAACCTACTTCGCCCACTATCGCAGCGTGAATGATCATATCAATCATGTAACCCTTAGGACTACCATAGAACTTCAAAGTAAGGGGTATGAGGCCATCGCCATTCCCGCCTCCCAATCCCTATATGACAAGCCATATCATAGTGTATTCCCCCATAAAACCGCAGCAACCCTGGCAGGATTAGGATGGATCGGCAAAAGCGGACTTTTCATCCATAGGGAGTTTGGTCCAAGGGTTCGTTTGGGTACCATTCTGACCGATATGGAGTTCTCGGATACCACCCCGGTCACCACTTCGAAATGTGGGGATTGCAGGCTGTGTGTGGAAAGCTGTCCTGCAATGGCCATTGAAGGGGTGAATTGGGAGCAGGGGGTAGAAAGAAATCGACTCTATGATGCCCATGGGTGCAGCAGCTACATGAAGGAGAAGTTTCAACATATTGGCAGAGGGGCTGTATGTGGTATCTGTATGAGTGTTTGTCCCATCGGGGGACGAGGGAGGAGGTAGTGGGGGTTCCTTGTATTTTCCTAATGGAACTCAATAAGGATATCCTCAAAGCCCATCTCTTCAAGCAACGGGGTAACCAGTTTCTTTGTCCTGAGGTTCGCCTCCTCCAGGAATCCATCCTCCTTTAAGGATTGCTCCAGCCTATACTTCTCTTTATCCAGCAGTTGAAAAACTTCTTCTAACTTCAGTGGATTAAATAATCCGGACTTCTCGTCATAGACCTTTACGCTATCCTCATAGATCACATTATTAGTGAAATGGGCATTTCGTAAATAGATGGTGATATGATTTTCAGGATGTACCTCTATGACAATATCCTTTAAATCCACCCCTGCCTTGACATAGCCTTCATATAGTAAAATTAAGGATTTTGTAGTGAAGGGGAGTTTGAATCCCTTGAGCTCCTTGGTATCCTCATATTTTAGCAGATTTTGATAACGGTACTCGATGGTGTTCAACTCTCCAAGGGAACGAATCCTTTTTTCCAGGGCCTGGGTATCCACTTGATTCTTAGGTTGGATAGAGGAGCTAAGCACAAAAAATATACTTAGAAGGAGTACTAATAGGGTCATTATCAAGAGCAAAAACCCTTTCCTTCTAATAAGACCTATATGTTTTACAAATGAAATCATAATAACCCCCCTAATAAAGGTTATTTCCTTGGGACAGAAAACATTACAAACTAAGCATTAAAAAATGAATGGGGATAAATTCCTTGGCGTGAAAAAAGAGATTCTCAAGTTTAGAGAATCTCCCTGGGTACTATGCATTATTAATTTTTTTGACCCAACCTATGTAATTTTGGACCACCCCATCGAGGAATTCAATGGTAGGCTGGTGGATAAGGTTTCCGTCCTCGTCGAACTTTTCCCCTGCATTTCCGATGAAAACCTCGTTACCGGGTAGGGTGATGGCGCTGACACCACCGGAATTCAAAATTTGCCTTAAATGGGTCTGTGCTCTTACAGTACCCAATACGCCGTTGGATGCTCCGACGATCATTATAGGTTTATTACGCATGACCCTCTTCACCCTAGAGAA
>MTKW01004817.1_pt1 | contig 18836 bp, 20 predicted proteins | sample 1042761 | NCBI WGS metagenome assembly MTKW01 (sample SAMN06205366, study PRJNA360243) | anaerobic digester metagenome | biome: Wastewater treatment plant; feature: Anaerobic digester sludge; material: sludge; isolation source: anaerobic digester fed with sludge from wastewater treatment plant ... | reverse complement strand
CCTCCAGAGCAGAAAGCACATAGCTCACCATAGGCCTTCCTGAAATGTCGATATTGGCTTCAAGAAGTTCGTCGCTCTCAGACGCCAGTTTCCCTGTGTTAGCCCTTGCGGCCAAGACAACGGCATCGATATCCATTTAAGTCACACTCCCGTCCTGGTAACTACAGCCTGCCTTATGGATGACCCCTGGGACAATCCCAGGAATCTGTCTCTGACCTCAAGTCCATGTTCACGCGAACTGCAAATACCGAACACAGCTGAACCGCTTCCGGTCATAGCAGCTCCACAGGCACCTGATACCAACAGGTTTTCTTTGATTATAGTTAACTCAGGGAAAGATGAACACACCGGTTCTTCAAGATCATTGAAAATGCTCTTGCCGAGACGTTCAGGGTCCCTGGAAGCAAAGGCCTCGATAGTCTTGTGTAGTTTGAGGTCAAGGGAAACAGCACAATCAGAGTTGTCTCTTTTGGATGATATTAATGACTCTCCGGGAAATAGTTGATCCCACCGGGCATACGCGGCCTTTGTCTCAATCCTTGCTTCCGGAAATATAAGGACTATCCAATAAGACCCGCCTTCAACCGGATGGATGCACTCGCCTCTGCCTGTACATAAGGCTCCATGCCATAAAGGAGGCTTTGAATTGGCTCCAACAAAAAACGGAACATCTGAACCGATAGTTGAAGCGATATCCATTAGAGTCTCCGGGCCTAACCTTGCCCTGTCACCGGTGAGATCCCTTATGGCCAGAAGAACAGCCGCTGCATCTGAACTGCCCCCTCCCAGACCCTTCGCGGCAGGAACACTCTTTTGAATTGAAATCTTGAATCCGCCTGTAATATCTCTGAAGGCCAAATAGGATTTGGCAGCTCTGTAAGCCAAATTGTCGTGCCCGGCAAGGCCGGGTAATTCAGGACAAATAACCTCAAGGCCCTGAGGCCTGGCCTCGACGTAAACAAGATCAGATATATCTACGGGCACCATCAAGGTGCTCACCTCGTGGTAACCGTCTTCTCTTCTTCCCAGAACCCTCAGGGCAAGGTTAATCTTGGCGTATGCATGGTACTTGACCACTTGAACATGATTGGTTTGATACAACACACCATCAGTTTCTTCATAATGCTGCCCAAATCCTTTTCTAGAATCTCACTCCAAGACTCTCGCATACATTATGAATCCGTGCAAAAACCGAGACTGTATCTGAGCCTGCTGACAAGAGGCCGCAAACCCGCTTTTCTTCATCTAAGACCACTGAACCGCTGTCTCCGGGTTGTGCCATCCGGGTAGTAAGCACCTGGTCGGCGAAAACCGCTGTCCCTATCTCTCCCATGCTTATTTTGATAGTGACATGAACCACCTTAACTTCACCCGAATTAGTCCCGCTGGTCCGTCCGCTCTTTATAACCTTGTGCCCTACATCGGCCTCTGAGGTGCCCTGTGGAACTCCAAGATCGATAATATCCGGTGTTATGAGATCTCTGGATATAGGCCTGGCCACAGCAGCATCTACAAGATTAGTTTCCGCGGCAAAACGTTGAATTTTGACTTCGTAATTCCGCCTGATTCTTCTTATCATCTTGTTCAAAAGTTTCTGTGTTACCCCGGCGATCTTGCAATCAGGTTGGGATAGCTCAAGTTCAATTGGGACAAACCGGAGAAGACGGGCCACAACGTCATCATCAGCTCCGCCGTCATACCTGCCCGGTTGTAACACAGGATCTCCTACCTTTGCCCGGCCATCTCTGCCATTCGTGGAATTTGCAAGGACATGATTGTTAGAAAGAATCAGAGGCTCGCCTGTCTTAACATCATAGACTACAGCGCCAAAAGTGCCGGCAGTAACCCGGTAATGCCCTATGCTGGCTCCAGGTCTGACCGGCCTTTGGCGGTCGGTCCGGTCAAGAGCCACTACCTCTCCAATTTCTATTACGTCTGTGAGGCACTGGTTCATACTTTGGGGAATGATGTGGTTAGCCCTTAACTCATCTCTGGGTATCTTCTTATCCACCAGGACTACCAGAGATGCTTTTCCTGTATTCTGACCGCGAACGTGTTTGTGCCCGCACCCAACGCCTACCACGTTGGGCAATCCCATAAGTCTTGGGCCACACGCCTTAAGCGCTTTGACTACGGGCTCCATCGTCCCTCCCTCCCTTCTCATAAGGACTCCTGCATCAACACCTTATGTAAAACAGGGTAGAGAGGTTCTAGGCGGTCAAAGATTAGGGAAAGCGAACCTGAGGGCTTGACAACAACGTAACAAGCACCAATATTTTGGGGTTCTATGGGCCAACACAGAATAACAGCAAATTAGGACGAGGAGTTTATNNATTTGCACTGAATCAGTCAAAACGTCAATGTAGCTCCATGTCACGGCACGGCGAGACTCGTCGTCCAGTCGCAGCACGAAGATGCTGGGATATGTCTTTTCAAGAATTCCTTCTTTTATTGAAATGCGCTTGCGGCCTTCATTGGCCCGAACCTTAATTCGTTCTCCAAGATGGCGGTTAAGCTTTTTCCGAATAGACTCAACAGACCTTATCTGCTTCAACGGCTGTCCCCCCTTTTCAACTTACTTGGAATGTTTGTCGGCTACCTGGGATGCGCCATAGGCATCAGGTTTAATCTTTGCAGAAAAACCACTGCCAACAATTTGAGAAACAAGTTCCCTTATCATAAATCTTGTTTCCCCATTCCGGCCTACATCCAGATGGATCTCGACATTTAGATCATTATGCCCTGTGCGTGACAGTTCACCTGCAATCTTGCTGGCAACATCTAGACTCAAGTGAGCCTCATAAAAAATACGCTGCTTCATGCTGGGCATTTTGCTTACGTAGGTGCGGCTGTAGTAATATCTTCCACCTTTGCCAATACGGTGAATCACAACTGCAGTAACAAAACAGATTTGCTCTCTGGCCTGGGAATCGCTGCCGACTATGAGCTTGTACTGGGACTCAGGGTTTTCTGATACGAAGTTGAGCATATCTTCAAACATCGCAAGGAAACTCATGGGCCCTTTGGTGGGACTGACGAAGTGCAATGCGATTCCCTCCTTCACAGCCTCCTACCTGACTAATATTAACACTTTTCTAGCATTTACGCAATTGTATAAGCAATTCCGACAATTGCCAGGTAGGGTGCAGGCTGGCACTTCAATCAAGGGCTTGAGAGATAGCCGGAATAACGCGACTTTTTGGAACACCTTATGGCCGAAGGCCCAGGCGAGGTAAAACAAGGGGAGTCATGGCCTTGGCCAGAACCACATAATCAGCAATTGCCATGTCTTCAGGCCGCTTATAAAGATCCACAGAATAATCGTCTCCAAGCCGGAGCAATTCCTCTTTGCCTGCAGCCAACAGTGATAGGCTGTTCAACATGGTTTTTCGCCTCTGGGAAAAGGCTTTCCTTGAAATCTCATCAAGAACCTTTTCTTCTACCGTTGTGAGCGGAAACTCGGGGAACACATCGAGACTGACCAAGCAAGAACCTACATCAGGCGGGGGCATAAAGGCGCCCCTGGGAATCTTTCTCTCGATTTGGACACTGGCTCTGTACTGGCACCATAGAGATAGTCGCCCGAAATCTCTGGACCCGGGAGGTTCAGCCATGCGCCTGCCTACTTCCTCTTGAACCACAAACACAAGACGGCTCCATTCAGATCTTTTGACCAGGGCAGAATATAAAACCTCAGATGTGACGTAGTAGGGCAGATTACCGCATAACAAGAGAGGTGACTCAGGGTGATTGTCTTGAATGAACCTTCCGGAAAGGTCAAATTTCAGGGCATCACCCCATATCCATGTAAGATTCTGAAGGGAACCAGTGGTCTTTGCAACCGGCTCTTCAAGTTCCCTGTCTATCTCGAGGGCATATACCCACTTTGCTTTTTGGCACAACTGTTTTGTGAGAGTCCCAATACCGGCCCCTATTTCCAGGGCCACCCATTTGTTATCCGGTACCATCAAAGACGCAACGGTGTTCAAAAGGCCGGGATCAGTCATGAAATGCTGGCCCAAACGCTTTTTGAGCCTGACACCGTACTCTTTCATGACCTCTCCGTAAGTTTGATTCAGCATCAGCGCAAGATATATACCTTGGTCTTTTTGTATCCCCAGTCAAGAGCCTCCTGGTGGGTGTCAAAGCAAACGTCGATTTTGTTTGATTTTATGGCTGAGCCAACATCAGCGGCCACTGCGTATCCGTAGCCATCAACGTACACTTTCGATCCCAGGGGAATCACCCTGGGGTCCACGGCAATAACTCCCCTGCCTGCACGAATTCCAGTCGAAGTATTTCCGCTTGATGCCTGGCCACAGCATTTCTTGCAAGGGCAATAGGCAGTTGCAGTAACTTCGATGGCTCTGTGAAACCGGATGCTTTGCCCACCACGTGAGACTTCTTGCCTGGAACCTACAAGCAGTACAAGGGGAGACGGATCTTTCACCGTAGTCCTCGATTTTTCCCGGCGGGAAACTTCCTTGCCGTCTTCATACTTAACTTCATAGGTGATGTCAATTATGCCGGCAATCCCTTGTGTATACACCTTCGTAAGGCCGGCATCGAGAGATTGGTCTTCACGTCTCTGGGTCGAATATGGGATTTCCTGCTCTGCACTTACTTCGCCGTAGGTTACCTTGACAATCTTTATAATATTACTGTCAGTAATTTCTTCCTCTAACCCAGGGTGCACTACATCATCAGGACTCTTTTCAATTTGGGCTGTGGAAAGGATTTTTGATACGCTTTTTTCTGCTGTGAAGGTCGGAAGGCTTTTGCCTTGCCGGTGTATGAATACGGGCCTTGCTCGCTCAACCCTGATATGTATGTCCTCTGTAATCTCGGTTTCCTGGGGTGGGTCAACCAGATCTCCCGGGCCAAGAAATACATTAACCCTTTGCAGCACATCTCCCACTGTAGATGCCCGGGTAGACAGCGTAATTTCTCTGTCCCATGCAGAGACTCTTACGCTATGGGATTGAGTATAAAACAGCAACCCTGTGCATGCAGCAACCAGCAATACGACTAAAGTCACAAATCTTATTAAAGGTCGCTTGCTTTTCACAATCTCCCATGTGGTATGCAAGCCGACACCTCCCAATATGGATATTCCACAGGCACCAGACAAAACCTTTCAGGAATGCCTGGTAGCTTTTTCCGGACCGCCGTATCCTTTACGAAACAGCGCTACATATAATTATGTCAAACTTTTCCCGGAATATCCTTCTTTTTCCGTTTTCGTGCTTGCTTGTCTTTGCAATCATAGACTCTACCACGTTTATCCGGTAATGCCAAATGCACGCCTGCCGTTGTCAAAGGTGATTTTAGCAATTTCACCAGGGGGCCTCCCCAGTATTGCCGCAATAGACGCAACCACCTCGACTATAAAAGCAGGTTCGTTCCGCTTGCCCCGCTTCGCCTGGGGAGCAAGGTAAGGGCAATCGGTTTCTACCAGCAGACGGTCAGGCGGAAGGAAACTGAGCATATCACGGAGATACCCGTTCCGGGGGTAGGTAAGAGGGCCGCCGAGCCCAATGTAGCCGCCAAGATCAAGGCATCTACGGGCATAATCCAGGCCTTGAGAGAAGCAATGGAACACCAGGGGAGTACCAGGGTTATGTGCCTTCACCAAAGATAACACATCCTCAGAAGCATCCCGCTGGTGTATTATGACCGGGAGTCCTAAACGCCTGGCCAAATCCAAGCCCATGGCAAAGGCTTCTCTTTGAACTTCTTGGGGCGATAGGTTTCGAAAGTAGTCAAGCCCAACCTCTCCAATAGCCTTAACCCTAAAATGAGACGCTAACTCCTCAATATGCTTCCACCTGTTTTCCAGGCATTGCTCCCTTGCTACCTCATGGGGATGAATCCCTGCAGCACAATAACCTTTTGTGTTTTCAGCAAGCATAAGGCTTTTCCGGGACGAGTCTTCATCGAATCCTACTTCCATGAAAGATACCCTGGAAAGCCTTGCGCGCTTTAAGACCTGGCACCTGTCTTTGTCAAAAGCATCAGTGGATACGTGGGCGTGAGTATCAAATATACAGGGCTTACCATTGTTTGGCTCACGATATTCTGGTTCCATTCTTAACCCTTCTATCAGGAGTCAAGACTCCCAGGACTTCACCGTCTTTGGCCGCAAGGAGCATACCGTTGGATTGAACCCCTCTGATTAGCGCCGGTTTGAGATTCATAACCACTATAATCTGCTTTCCTATTAGGTCTCCGGGCTCATAATGCTCTGCAATACCTGCAACTATCTGCCTGTGTTCTTCACCTGCATTCACTTTAAGTTTTAGCAGTTTATTTGTGCCTTCTACCCTCTCGCACGCGACTACCTCAACCACCCTTAAATCCACACTGCGGAATTCATCTATGGTTATGAGAGGCTCAGCGGGCTTGATTTCCCCCTGACTCCCTGCCCTTTCTGCTGCAGGCTTCGGACCGGGTACCTTTTCCGGTGCCTTCTCCGGTTCCTTCCGGGACTTACCGGGCTGACTGTCCTTACCTCCGTCTTCACAGGTTTCAACCTCAATTCTTGGGAACAATGGTTTCCCTCTCTGGACTGCAGCTCCAACTCGGCAAAGGCCCCAACCGGCCGATGATTCCCAGGAGTAGTTTTCGATGGGTTCAGGCATACCGAGGGACTTCCAAATGAGCCCCGGAGTTTTCACCAAGAAAGGTTGCAAGACTTGGGCAATTATTCTTATACACTCGCACAGGTTGTACATCACAGTAAATAGCCTGGTGTCTTCTTGCTTGTTCAAACGCCAGGGACTTGCCTCGTCAATGTACTTGTTCGCCAGTTTCGCCAGGCCCATTATCTTTTCTATGGCAAGGTTTATATGTAAAGTATCCATCTCTTGTTCCACCTTGCCCTTCAGGGCCAGGCAATCTTCTTTAAACTCCCGATCAAGTTCTTCTTCCCTTCCCGGCTCAGGAATTATTCCTTTGCAGAACTTCTTGACCATGGTAAGGGTGCGGTAGATCAGGTTGCCCAGATCATTTGCAAGATCAGAATTGATCCTGGCAACAAGAGCTTCTTCTGTATAGTCGCCATCTGCTCCAAAGGGCACTTCCCTCAGAACAAAATAACGAATGGCATCCAGGCCGTATTTTGCCACAAGTTGACTGGGATCTACCACGTTTCCCATGGTCTTTGACATTTTCTTGCCTCCTAAATTGAGCCATCCGTGGGCAAAAATCTGACCGGGTAAGGGTAAATCAAGGGCCATGAGAATTATGGGCCAAATGACAGCATGGAACCGGAGAATCTCTTTGCCGATTAAGTGGACATCAGCCGGCCACCATTTGTTGAACCTTTCCATATCAAAGGGGTATCCCTGTGCCGAGATATAGTTGGTAAGAGCATCCACCCAAACGTAGACAACGCTCTTTTCATCAAAAGGAACCCTTATGCCCCAGTCAAAAGACATTCTCGAAATACACAGGTCCTCAAGGCCCGCCCTGACGAACTGTACCACTTCATTTCGTCTTGAAACCGGCTGGATGAAGTCAGGGTGCGACTCAATATGGTCCAGGAGCCTATCCTGGTATTTTGACAGCTTGAAAAACCAGCTTTCTTCTTCCACTCTTTCAAGGGGTTTTCCGTGATCCGGGCATATCATTCCTGGCATGGCTCTTGCTTGAGTTTCAGTGAAAAAAGACTCGCAACCCACACAATACCAGCTTTCATAGTTCTTTTTGTATACATCTCCATTGTCGTACATGTTTTTGAAAACCCACTGAACGGTTTTTACGTGTTCGTCGTCTGTTGTTCGAATGAAACCATCGTAGGAAATGCTCAGAGTATCCCATAAATCCTTTATACTCCCAACAATTTTATCGACATATTCTTTAGGGCCACAGCCAAAAGATTCAGCTTTTCTCTGAATTTTTAAACCATGTTCATCTGTCCCGGTCAGGAAGAAAACCTCATACCCTTTCAGTCGTTTGTATCTTGATACGCAATCAGCAGCCAGTGTAGTATAAGAATGGCCTATATGCAGATCTCCTGATGCGTAATAGATGGGTGTCGTTATATAATAAGTCTTGCTCATGCTCCTAACCCTCCTGAAAAATAGCTTACGTAATTTTAACACTTAAAGCCTTGAGATCAAAGTTTTGTGATTACAGCCATTTTTTCGCCTAAATTGGCGGTAAATCTCTTGACGATTTCTGGCACGTCTGGTATCTATTTAATGATGCCATTGTCGAAATTTGGGGGAACCGGCTGAGAAGAGAGGTGAATATAAATGATGAAGTCTACCGGAGTGGTCAGAAAGGTTGATGAACTGGGAAGAGTAGTTATTCCTATAGAACTCAGGCGCACTTTGGACATCGGCGAGAAGGATTCTTTAGAGATATACGTCGATGGGGAAAGCATTATCCTGAGGAAATATGAACCGGCCTGTGTCTTCTGTGGAAACGCCGCTGGTGTAGAAATATACAAGGGAAAGCGCGTTTGCCAGGACTGTCTGGCTGAGCTGTCAGAGAGAAACTAGCTGCCAGGTAGTGGTTTCAGCTTGATGAAGATACAGTAACATACGAGATATTGCTCATTTCAGCGGAACCTAAAGAGCAAAAGGGGCCAAGCCCGTACTTAACTTAATAGCTGAGCGAAGAGTGTTGCATCCTTACGAGGAGGCGGGATTATCCTGCCTCCTCGCTGTTTAGTTGAGACTGCAGGTAGGCCACAATTACCCATTCACCTTGAATCCGGCAATCTTTCATTTGCTCATAAACATCCTGGGCCGGGCCTATAATTACACTTTCATGTATCTTGGTCATTTCATGGCACAAACTAACCTGGATTGTGGGAAACACCTTAATAAGATCCCCGAGACACTTCAAGAGTCTGTATGGAGACTCGAAGAACACCACTGGGACATCAGGCCTTATCCATTGGGTGAAGAAATCCTGTCGCTTGCCGGGTTTGCGGGGAGGAAAACCTGCAAAAATAAACTGNNCCCGTGCTCCCTGGCGGCTCTTATCAAATATGCCCCTGGGTCTGAAATCAGGGGCATTCCCGCGTCTGAAACCATAGCCACGGTTTTCCCCTTTGACAGTTCATCAAGAACAAACCCTGTACGTTCCTTTTCTATGTGCTCGTGAAAGGCCACAAGGCGCTTCTTGATCCCATAATGGGAAAGAAGTTTCATAGTTCGCCTTGTATCTTCACAAATGATCAAATCAACCTGGTTGAGAACCTCAAGAAGCCTGAATGAAACATCCTTAAGGTTACCGATAGGCGTTCCGCAAACATACAAAAGTCCTTTACCGGTATCTCCTGCTTCATCCCCGGCACCTGAAACATCATCCCGGATGCTGCATCTATCTTCTTTCAACATTTCTTCTCGTCGACTTCCTCTTCAGGAAACTCAGATACAGTACCGTCTTCCAATTCCACAATCAAGATTCCTCTTGACTGGCTGTATCCAGTAACCTTTCCTTCCCCTGCAGGAGTGATCACACAGGTTCCTATCTCAATGGGCGGTGCCTGGGTTTTGGCAGTTTCTGTGCTTTCAGATTCAAATCTGAGACAACACAAGAGACGCCCGCAAGTACCCGATATCTTTGAAGGATTAAGGGAAAGGTTTTGTTCCTTTGCCATCCTTATGGAAACCGGTTGGAATTCACACAAGAAGCTGCCACAGCATAGTTCCCTGCCACATGGGCCAAGCCCGCCGATTAACCTGGCTTCATCCCGTACCCCTATCTGCCTGAGTTCAACCCTGGTTTTAAGGGCAGAAGCCAGGTCTTTGACGAGTTCCCTGAAGTCTACTCTTCCGTCAGCAGTAAAGTAAAGGGTTACACGAGAACCGTCAAAAGTATATTCAGCATCCACAAGGCGCATTTCCAGGCCATGAGTTTGAATTTTCTGCCTGGCAATTTCCATTGCATCTTCTGCCTTTTGCTTGTTTTGATCTTCAGTGGCAAAATCTTCTTTATGGGCCAAACGCAAAACCTTTTTCAACGGCAAGACCAGTTTATCCTCAGGGACTTCCTTTGGTTCCATGGCAACAATACCGATCTCAACTCCTCTGACCGTTTCCACAAGTACTTTTTCACCTGGTTTCAACCGGATATCGCCAGGATCAAAATAATATACCTTGCCTTTTTCTCTGAATCTGACACCTGTAACCAATGGCATAAGTCTTTTCCCCTCTTGGAGATTTAAGCCCGTCTTAATATCTCAAATTTGCAGTTGGAAAACTCTTTTAAGATCCAAAAACAGTACACAAAAAACCAAAAACGCATTGGTGTTTGCACTTAAGCTCTGCCGGGAGCCCATAACAGCCCTTAGGCCCGCAAGGCTCTGCTTTATAAGGGCAGTGTCGATTCCCCTCCCACCCATATCCGGCTCTTTATCATTACTACCCTGGCCATTTTGTACTGCCCGGGCCAGGTTCCGTGCAAATTCCATCTCAAGAACCGAAAGCATCCTGGCCTTTTCCTCGTAAGCAGNNAACGCCCTGAACGGAATCACCTGGCACCTTGAAACCACTGTGCCGGGCATTGCGGTTTCTTGTGCCGTGGTCAATATAAACGTTACGTAAGAAGGCGGTTCCTCAAGCAACTTAAGTAAAGCATTAGCCGCCTCGGGAGTTAGGTTTTCCGCCTCATGGATGACGAAAACCTTTCTTTGAGACAAAAATGGCTTTGTCATAGCTTCCTTCAGCATACTGTAGGAAGCCTTTATTTTTATGCTTGTCCCGTCTTTTTCAATCAGGTAAAGGTCAGGGTGATTGTTTTTCTCAACGGCATAACAAGACCTGCATAGCCCACACGAGAGTCCTGTAATGCTTTTGGTGTGAAAAGATTGGGAACCGGTAAACTCGGTTTCATCCATGCACAAGATTGCTTTGGAAAACTCCCGGGCCAAAGCCTCCTTACCTGAGCCTTTTGGACCCCTGAAAAGATATGCATGGGCTATTCGGCCTGACCTCAGTATGGATTCTAGTATCTTAACGGCAACCTCTTGGCCGGCAATAATTCCATCCAACAGTTACTAACCACCTACGTTTCTTCATAGGAAGAATAAAGTAATTAACAGCACAGGTAGGGTAATAGCCCCTATCTATCCAGGATAGCTTCTTGTCCCTGCTGCACTGCCTGAATCCAAGTCTTTTCATTAAACCTTCACGAATTTTTCTACCGGCAATATGAAAACCGTTGCTCCTCCCACGACAACTCCCACAGGATACGGAACATAGGATTCACCTGGGCCAACAGGCGTAATAGGCGTAACAAGCTGCTCCCGGGAGCGGCAAGTCTTTTTTACAATCTCCAGGACTTTGTCTGTCTCATCATCGTTTACTCCTATAAGCACTGTGGAATTCCCTTCCCGCAAAAATCCACCTGTAGAAGCAAGTTTCGTAGCACTGTAGCCTGCACGGACCAGACCATCCATAAGTCTCGGAACGTCTTTATCTTGAACAACTGCAATTATCAGTTTCACAGGCTTTCCCTCCCATGCCCTTCCTTTACCAGATCATAACCTTTTTTTGATAAAATGTTCACAATTTCTCTCCAAACGCTGGATTCAACCTGGCATACGTCTGAGCTGGCATCTATGGTTACAGTACGGTGCGAAAACCGTTTGGCTAACTCTCGATACCCTTGTCTGACTTTCTGATGATACTCCTCACTACGAGACTCGATTTTGTCTTTTACTTTGAAGGCAAACCTTTCCTGAAGAACAAGTGGATTATCAATATCCAGAATCAAAGTCAGATCCGGTTCCAAGCCTCCGGTTGCTATGTTGTTAATGCTTTCTATGGAGGAAAGCGAAATTCCTCCTGCATAACCCTGATAAACCCATGTAGAATCTATATACCGCTCAGCAATAATTATGCGTCCTTGAGCAAGGGCCGGCCTCACTATCTTTGATACAAACTCTGATCTTGCAGCAGCATACAAAAACAGTTCCGAAAGAATGGCCCTATCGGGACTTTGTACATCGAGAAGCAATTCCCTCACTCTTTCTCCAAAGGGAGTCCCTCCCGGTTCTCTGGTTATCAGCGGGTTTAGCCCCATAGATTCAAGCCTGCCTGCAACCCGGGCAATTTGGGTGGATTTTCCTGAGCCATCACACCCTTCCAGGCTGATAAAAACTCCGGTATTTGCACTTGTCACTGCTCCACACAAAATACTTTCATCTCCCTTTGGTAATCCGAATATCCCCGGCCAAGAACCTCAAGGCCGCATTTCATGGCGGCGTTCAGGTACTTCACTATAGCATCGTCTATCCTTTCTCCCGGAACAACAATGGGAGAGCCCGGCGGATAGATGAATATGGTGTCTGCACAGATTTTGCCAATTGAATCCCTGAGAGAAAAAGGCCTGCTGTTTGAATAAAAGGCCTGAGAAAGAGACATAACCCTCTTTGCCCTGGGAGGTTCTTGTTCGAGAGTCTTTGTAAAGAACTTGCAGCCTTCCCTTTCACCCGGTAAAGGCCGGCTGTACTGCAAAGCAGCCACAGTTGCGCCTGGCCCCAGGCACTCATTTGAAAGGGCCTCAAAACCTCTCACAACTCTTTCGATTGTGCTCGAAGTATCAGAACCTGTAACCATCAGAAGAACGTAATCAAACCCCACCATCTCGGGGACAACCCTGTTTTTCTCCCATAGGATTGCCTGTGCCTGTGGGCCGGTAATGCCCAGGGCTGACACACCGACCAGAATCTTACCAGGGTCCCACAAGAATCCTCTGTCCCTGCCTGGCCTTGCGGTGTCCCCATTTGGTTCCGTACCTTCCCAGGGAACCCTCACTTCAAGGCCTTGTATCCTTGATAGCCTGGAGGCAAGGCCCCGTCCGGATTCTACTACTGTTTGTACCCACTCAGAATCCTGGGAAAAATCCTCCATGGCCCTTTCAAGGGACGCAAGAAGCAAATATGAAGGAGATGTGGACTGAACCAGTCTGAGAGCCTCCTGCACGTTTTCGGCCAAACCGGGAAACATGTCTGTGCACGTCTGGGCCACATGAAGCAATCCTGTTTGGGTAAATGCCTTTGATGTCTTATGAACTCCATGGACTACCAGGCTGGCGCCGGTCCTGATAGCAGAAGGGGGAAATCTTCCGGAAAAGGGAAAAAGGGTCCCATGGGCTTCATCGGCTACCACCGGAATACCCATTTCACCTGCAAGAAGGCAAAGGCCTGATGTATCCCTGGCCATTCCGAAGTAGGTTGGGTTTACTAACACCATACCTCTTATGTCCTTTATTCTCCCTGCCAGACTGCATCTGCCGTTACTGGGCCAACCTTTTAACTGCTTCTTGATGTCTGAAACCTGGAGGGGTAAATAACCGCCCAGGGACGCGTCGTATTCCGGATAAACGAACAAAGGCTCCAGTCCTGACAGCACAAGGCCGGAGACAATCGAGCGGTGCGCATTTCTCGGAACTATTATTCTTCCCTTTCCCAAAGTCATCCTGATTGCCAAAAGAGACGCAAGTATCCCGGAGGTTGCACCATTCACCAGGCAATGAGTCCTGGAGGTGCCAAAAGCCCGGCTCAAAGCCCTTTCAGTTGCCCTGATAGCCCCTCTTGGGTAATGGAGATTATCCATTCCGGGGACCTCGGTAATGTCAAGGGCCTTTACAGCCTCAAGCACTTCTCCGGGCATTTCCTGTACTGGACGTGTTGTCATGCCTTTATGCCCAGGCATATGCATTCTGATAGGGTTTTCCCGTATGTATCTCGTAAGGCTTTCAAGAATACCCTGTGGTACCTTGCTCATGATCTGCTCCCTTTTGACTGAATATGACTTCCAATATGTCTTAGCCACTTACACTTATCATACAACAAGCCATAAACCCAGCAACGCTATCTGCAGAAGGGTTAGCTTTTTTACCATATTAACACTTTGATACCTATCCAACCAGTTTTATCCACAGCTTTTAGTGCTTATCCACATACTTGTCAACAGGATTTGCCATAAGTAGACTGTCAGCCCTATGATTCACCGGCCCTTGAAACACCTACTTTGGTTCAACTTTTACTCTCAGCATTGTATCGCCGGCCTTGAGACTGTCGATGATTTCCATACCTGAGACTACTTTCCCAAATACCGCATAATCTCCGTCAAGCCACGGCGCATCTGTCTTGAGAACATAAAACTGGGAACTTGCAGAATCCCGGGCCTGAGACCGCGCCATGGCTACAGCTCCGCGCACGTTTTTCAGATTCTTGTTGGTCTCAAGTTTAATGGTCTTCCCGGAGCCGCCCATCCCTGTTCCTTCGGGATCACCTGTCTGAACCACCCAATTCTCAACCCGGTGCCATATGAGGCCGTCATAAAACCCTGAACCTGCAAGGTCCAGGAAGTTCTCGACGGTTACAGGCATTAGTTTGGGGTAAACTTGAATGACTATTGTGCCTTGTTCCATTTCAATCTTGACTGTTTCGATCACTTGAGCGTCCGCCCTTTCTTTCCTTGCCTTGAATATGAACGAGCCTGCTATTACAGCTGCCAGAATGACTATGGCAACAAGGAGAATAGGGCCAATCTGACGTTTGGGAGATTGGCCGTGGGATTGGCGCGAACCCGTAGGTTTTGTCTCTGATGCTGCCTTTCGACTCTTTTTGGTCTTTCTTCTGGCCATAAATACAACACTCCCTGATACATTTTGCTTCTTCTACAGATTGTCATGGCTATTGCAGAAAAGAGCAAGACTCAAATGGGGTGATTACACTTTTCCCATACTTTTACTGACATACCATGATTGCCTCGACAAACGATGATAAAATATTTAGGCATCATAGTTTAAGTATGAGACTGGATTCATGGGATTATTTTACGGCCGGAAACCTCATATTCAGACCTGAATGGACTTATTGACGTACAAGCGAATGAACCGGCTTTCCAAAAAGTAATTCTAAGTTGATAACCAATCGATATACATGAGGTAAGACAGGTGGGATGTTGCTATGAAGAATACCGAGGGCGGTAAGAAGTCGAATCTATTTGAAAAAATCAAGGTTTTTAGCCGCCGGCGCAAACTGTGGATTGCTGTGGCCCTGATTGTTGGCACTATTGGGCTATGGGGGGTTAATTCCTGCAAAAGCCGCATGACAGCAGGCCAAGACCAGATGGTGAACCTGGCAAAGGTTACTCGCGGGCCTATTGAGGTGTCTGTCTCAGGAACCGGTACTGTTAAACCATGCAGGCGGTGGGAACTGGCTCCTCGTTCAGCAGGGGAAGTTGTGAGTGTCTTAGTGCAACCGGGGCAGTCTGTAAAGACAGGGCAACCTTTGGTAGAACTGGACACACGTGAACTTGCCATCAAAGCTGATGATGCCGCACTGGAACTGGAACAGGCACGGCTGGCCTATTATGACCTTGAGAAAAGCGTAGCCGGGCTGACAGTAAAAAGTGACAGTGAGGGCGTCATAACCGGCCTGTCTGTCAAAGTGGGCCAGTCAATACCCGAAAACTATCTACTTTGCACCGTACAGAGCTCCAAAATGGAAGTCAAGGCCTACTTCAACACGAACCAGGTAAAAGACATAGTGGAAGGACAAGAAGCGACAGTCTTCTTCATTGAGCTCTTATCCGGAGTGCCCGGGACTGTGACACATGTCAGCGAATCAGGTGTGGCAAAAACAGGAGGAGTCTTTCTGTATCCTGTGACTATTGAAATAGAAAACAAAGGAGCCCTCATGCCCGGAATGTCTGCAAGCGTTGAGGTAAGCACTTCCAACGGCGCGGTAAAGGCGCCTGAAACCACCAATGAGGTATCATGTATAGCCAAAGAAGTGCGCTCTAAGGCCGGTGGGACAGTTAGGCAGATCTTTGCTTCCGACGGAGATCGGGTTCAGGCCGGTAAGGTATTGCTTGCGCTCGAAAATGAAGGGCTCAAAACACAGGCAGAAACACAAAGACTTAAACTACGGCGCGCTGAGACACATCTTGAATCAATTCAGGATGACCTGGCATCCCAGACCGTCAAAGCCCCGGAAGATTGCACTGTGCTTGACGTGAAAGTACGGGAAGGAGACAAAGTGGCTGCATCATCAGTGGTGGTAGTCGTGGGTGATCTCAGGGCCATGGAAATTACTCTTCCTGTAGATGAAATGGACGCTGGAAAGATTGAGGCCGGACAGATGGCTGTTGTTACTGCCGATGCAATCCCGGGCAAGCAATTCTCAGGCAAAGTGTCGGGAATCAGCCTTGAAGGAAAGACTGCAGGGGGCATTGCAAGTTTCGATGCAACAGTACTGGTTGAAGATCAAACAGGGTTGCTCTCAGGAATGACATGTGACGTCAAGATCACTGTAGATTCCAAGAATGATACCCTTCTTATTCCCATTGAAGCGCTGCAATCGAGAGATAACGAGTACATAGTGTGGGTTATACCTGATTTGCCCTCAAGTAAGGCTGGCAAATCAGGAGGAGAGCCGGCTGTATCTGCAGACGGCAGCATCTTGTCTGATGCAGAAGCCGTAACCGTTGAAACCGGCCTTATCAGCTCAGCCTATGTAGAAATCCTCAGCGGGCTTAAAGAGGGAGATACCGTTTTGGTGTTCTTGAAAAGCCGGCAGCCTGGCATGGAAAACATGGGGTTTCACACTCCGGGGTAATATTGTTGTTCAGGTTTATCCCCTCCAAACTTTAATCAGACAAATGCCTGAAGACATGGGGAACATCAGCAAAAACAAAGGGGCGTAATGGTAAATGGACTTCATCACGACCTTGAAAATAGGAGTAGGCGCCGTTTTGGCAAACAAACTTCGCTCTGCCCTTACAATTCTCGGAGTCACCATTGGGATAGCCGCGGTCATCGGAATAGTCGCGATAGCCGATGGTACCCAGCGCCTGTTAACCGGCGAGATCGAGTCTTTGGGATCATACCTTTTGGCAGTAGCAGTAAAAGGGCGGGGCCCTGACAGGGCAATTACCCACAGCGAACTGAACGAGATTATCAGAGACATTCCTGGCATAGCAGGGATCTCGCCCATTATTGAATTCGCCGGAAAAGCAAAATACGGTGCACATCACTTTGATTGCACCGTACTTGGGGTCAACGACCAATACTCAACAGTCCGGGACATCAAAGTAACCAGCGGGAGATTCCTCTCACAAATCGATGTCGCTACAAGGCAAAAGGTAGCCCTCTTGGGGCCGGAAGTCGTCGGTGAACTCTTCAGCCTATCAGATGATCCTCTTGGAAAAGAGATTAAGTTAAACGGCCAAACATTTCAGGTTGCCGGCGTTCTGGCAGCCAGGGGCGGAGGACTTACCGGCTCTGAGGACAATCAAGTTCTCATTCCGGTTACGGCAGCCGAAAGCCTTCTTGGAAGACGCGGGTTCAACGTATTCTTCATTAAAGGACAGGATAATGATTCAGTGCGCCAAATTTTTGCCTCGATTCAAGACCGTCTTTACAGACGCTTCCGGGACGAAAATGCATATGAAATCTTTGATCAGACTCAGCTTCTGGAAATGGTTCAAACTGCCAGCCGGTCCCTGACTTTGATGCTGGCGGGTATCGCCTTTATCTCTCTTCTGGTCGGAGGCATAGGCATAATGAATATTATGCTGGTTTCGGTGGTTGAGCGCACAAGAGAAATAGGACTCCGCAAAGCCCTTGGAGCAACTAATAAGGACATACTCCGGCAGTTTCTCCTCGAGTCAGTTGTGCTAAGCATGATTGGTGGGTTAACAGGGATAATTACCGGCACGCTACTGGGAAAAGGTATTGGGGCCCTCATTAAGATTACAACTGTATTTCCCTGGAAAGGCGCTGGAATAGCCACTGGACTGGCAATAGCCGTTGGGGTTTGTTTCGGAATCTTCCCGGCAAACCGAGCTGCCAATCTTGAGCCAATAGAAGCCCTCAGGGTCGAGTGAGTATGTATTCTCAATATGCACCAGTAACCCGGATGCACCAAGTATCCCGGAGACTCAAGGCTCAAAAGATTCAAATCCGGTCATGAAGCGTGATCTTGTCTAGCCCAGAGACATGACCAAGAGCCCGATTAACATTGCTCCGCTTCCTATGATTTTTAGAATAGATCGCTTTTCGGATAAAAGCCGGGTTCCCATAATAGAACCAATCAGGATGCTAATCTCCCTGGCAGGAGCAATGTAACTTACAGGACTGAGTATCATTGCGGTCAGTACCAGGGTATATGCAAGAGGGCACAGGATTCCTATGCCAACGGCGTTAGTCCAGTTAACCTTCCACTGTTCTACAACCTCTCCCCGGTGTTTCAATATGTAAGGCGTAAGCATTATAAACCGTGTCAAATTGGTGCCCCACTCCATGAGAAGAGGGGGTACCATGATCCGGCTTACAGCAACCTTGTCGCATATTGTGTATGACGCTATTGAAACACCACAAAGCAGAGCGTAGATAACACCGGATTTTGAATCGGACTTTATTATGTCCGCCGGGTTGCCGGTCAGTGCTATTACACCTGCAGCCATCAACCCAATACCGAGGATACCCAGCCATGTAGGACGTTCGCCCAAAAAGGCTATACCGGCAACAGCGGCCAGCAAAGGCCCTGTACCCCTGGAAATCGGGTAGACTACCGACATATCGCCTGTCTCGTACCCTTTATCAAGAAACCTAAAGTAGAAAGATTGCAAAAAAGCAGACAGAGCCACAAACCCNNCCAGATGAAAGCCGTTCCCCCACAAGCCTTCTTCGCCAAAAGGTTCCATGTTGCATGTGCAATTGCTGCGATTAGAATCAACCCTAGTGCAACGCCTGTCATAATTCACTACCTCCAGCCAGCAATTCAATCCGTCCCACTTAACCAATCTTATCCACTATATCACTCTTGCGCCTGCTTTCAAAAGCACCCAACAGGTGAAACG
>MTKW01021091.1_pt1 | contig 18847 bp, 18 predicted proteins | sample 1042761 | NCBI WGS metagenome assembly MTKW01 (sample SAMN06205366, study PRJNA360243) | anaerobic digester metagenome | biome: Wastewater treatment plant; feature: Anaerobic digester sludge; material: sludge; isolation source: anaerobic digester fed with sludge from wastewater treatment plant ... | reverse complement strand
TTCAAATATCGTTACAGGATAAAGTGAAAGAGGCCGCCTCATTTTGAGACAGCCCCTTTTTCGTAACTGCTGTCGTTATCGTCAAATACTGAGCAGAAGTAGTTCAGGTTTTTGCAGCGTCTCTTCGATGAAACGGACGAAGCGTACACCGCTCGCTCCGTCGATGATTCTGTGATCGAAGGAGAGGCTAAGCGGCAGCATATGACCGATCAGAATTCTCCCGTCTTTCACGATCGGCTTCTCTTGAATTCTACCGATACCGAGGATCGCCGATTCAGGGTAGTTTATGATCGGCGTTCCGAAGCTGCCACCGATCGCACCGTAGTTCGTGATGCTGAAGGTGCCACCGCGTAAATGCTCCAGCGTCAGCGTGTTCTCTCTTGCGGCGAGCGCCAGTGCCTGTGTCTCGTTGGCAATCTCGATGATGCTCTTTCGATCGGCGTGAAACAGCACGGGAACGACGAGGCCGCGCTCCGTGTCGGTCGCAATGCCGATGTTGTAGTTCGATTTATAAATAATTTCGCTTCTATCTTCGTCGAGCGAACTGTTGAAGACAGGGAATGCTTTCAGCGCGAGAACGATCGCCTTAATCACGAAAGGCAGGTAGGTTAATTTCACATCCTCACCGACGACCGTCTTCATCTTCTCTCTGAAAGAGACGAGATCACTGACGTCTACCTCATCGAGCGTCGTCGTGTGTACGAGCGACTGCTGCGACGCTTTCATCTTGTCCGCGATCGTGAGGCGGATGCGGCTCAGCGGTTCGCGACGATCCGTGTCTGCTGCAGGCGTTTCGCTCGGGCTGGTGCCCGCTTTCTTTTTATCATCCGCGAATGCGCGAATATCTTCTTTCATGATGCGGCCGCCGGGCCCGCTGCCGGTAATCTCTTTTATATCGACATCGAGATCTTTAGCGAGTTTCCTGGCCACCGGAGTAGCCAGCACCTTTTTCTTATCGCTGCTCGTCTTATGTTCGGATTGGCCTTCATCGGAAGGTGGCAACTCGTCCTGGCTCGAGATTAGTTCACCGACGACACCGGCTTCTTCATCTGTCTTGGCCCGAGGTATATCGGCGTCGAGTTCGACTTTAACAGTTTTTTCCGTTTCTTTCGCCGCTGATTCATCTTTGCTGGCCGAGCCGTCGTCGATCGTAATGAATACCTTGCCGACATGCAAAATGCCTTGTTCTTCGACATGCAGCTTATGAACCTTGCCACTGGCGGCAGCCGGTAAGGTGGTCGTCATTTTATCGGTTTCAATCTCCGCGATATCCTGACCTTCCGTCACCTCATCGCCTTCTTTGACGAGCCATTTGGCGAGTGTTCCTTCGGTAATGCCTTCGCCGATGTCGGGGAATTTATATTCAAACATATGGTGTTCCTCCTAGTAGGCCGCGATCTCGCGGATCTTTTTGGCAATTCTCTCCGGCGTCGGAAGATAATGCTTTTCACCGCGCGGTAACGGGAATATGGTATCGAAACCGGTCAGTCTGGTCGGTGGCGCCTCCAATGACAGGAACGCTTTTTCGTTGACGACGGAGACGATCTCTGCACCGGCACCGAAGCTCTTGGCCGCTTCGTGCACGACGAGAATGCGTCCTGTCTTTTGTACGGACTCGACGATCGTCTCACGATCCATCGGGCTGATTGTCCTCAGGTCGATGATCTCGACAGAGATGTCGTCGATCGTGGAGACGGCTTTTTGGACGTCCGGCACCATTGCCCCCCAGGTGACGACCGTGATGTCTTCGCCTTCTTTTACGATCTTTGCTTTACCGATCGGCAGCGTGTAGGCATCTTCCGGAACTTCCTGACGAAACGCGCGATAGATGCGCTTCGGTTCCAAAAACAGCACCGGGTCCGGATCCCGTATAGCGGAGATCAAGAGGCCTTTGGTATCGTACGGCGTCGACGGAATGACGACCTTCAGTCCCGGTATATGGGCAAACATCGCTTCAGTCGATTCCGAGTGAAGTTCGAGTGCCCTAATGCCGCCGCCGTAGGGTGCGCGGATGACCATCGGCAGATGGCGTTCGCCTCTCGTTCTGTTTCTATAGCGCGAGACGTGGCTGACGATCTGATTGACGGCCGGATAGATGAAGCCCATGAACTGGATCTCGACCACCGGTTTGAATCCGTTGATCGCCATGCCGACGGCGGAGCCGACGATCGCCGATTCGGAAAGCGGCGTATCGAAGATGCGCTCGCTGCCGAACGCTTTTTGCAAGCCTACCGTGGCGCGGAACACGCCGCCTTCGACGCCGACATCCTGACCGTAAACAACGACCGTCTCGTCGAGTGTCATCTCGTTATAGAGCGCCTGCTGCACGGCTTGAACGATATTAATCTTGTTAGACATCAGCGCTGACTCCTTTCCACGAATGCCAGATAATCGGCGAGCTGCTCTTCGAGCTGCGGCGTCATCTCGGCGTAGTGATGCGAGAAGATCTCTTCGATCTCGGTATCCGACGTGTGTTCGATCGACTGATAAGCCGCCATCGCTTCTTCCTGGAAGGAAGTCTTCAAGTGTTCGATATCTGCTTCCTTAAGCAGATCATTTTGCAAAAGATACTTTTCGAGTCTGAGTATCGGATCTCTTTTCTTCCACGGCTCGACCTCTTCATCGGTGCGGTATTTTGACGGATCGTCGGAGGTCGTGTGAGCGCCCATACGGAACGTATACGCTTCGATCAGGACGGGTCCTTCTTTTATCGCGTATTCGAGCGCGGCACGGGTGACGGCGAGGACGGCAAAGACATCGTTCCCGTCGACTTTTATGCCGGGCATGCCGTAAGCCAGCGCTTTGACGGCCAGATTCTTTGAGGCCGTCTGTTTGCTACTCGGAATCGAGATCGCAAATTGATTGTTCTGTATAAAAAATACGTTGGGCGTCTTGTAGACTGCCGCGAAGTTCAATGCCTCGTGAAACTCACCCTGCGAGGTGCCGCCGTCGCCCGTATAGGCGATGACAGCGTCTGACTCACCGCGGAATTTAGCAGCCATCGCGATACCGACGGCATGCGACAATTGAGAGGAGATCGGGACTGAGATCGGCAAGAGGCGGATCTCTTCGCCAAAATGGCTGCCCCACTCACTGCCGTACCAGTACTGGAATATCTTTTCGATCGTCCATCCCTTGATCAGCCACATGCCGAGCTCGCGAAAAGCCGAGACGGCCCAGTCCGTCTTTTTCAGCGCGTAACCGGAGCCGACTTGCGCAGCTTCCTGACCGAGATTCGGTGCGTAAGTGAGAAGACGTCCCTGACGCTGCAGGGAGAGTGCGGCAGAATCGATCGTTCTGGCCTTTAACATCGTCTTGTATAATTCCAAGATCTCTTCAGATTTGAGATCCGGCATGAGATCGGCATTGACGATCTCACCGTTTTCGTCCATCACCTGAATCATCTTATCTTCAAGTGGATTGAACTGTTCAATTAGCATACTTTCCTCCTTATGCGAAGGTTCCAATAGTCTCGTTTCCCCTTGCTTCGGACAGATCGCCTAAAACAAGGACAAACGAGATAAATGGTGTATGCTCCTTTGGTCAGTGCGCCAAAAAAAGTGCCCTCGTGCTGACCAGCCATGGTCATAATACAAGGAAGTCGGGCGAGGATACGTAACTGCTATGCCAAGCGATACAGGAGGTACATTTAGAGAGGTTTGGTAGTCTACATAGGATTAGTTATCTTACGGCATAGCCGGAGTTGCCACGAAAAAAGACAACATCTACCCAAAAACTTCAGACGTACTTCTTTTTTACTTTTTGACGACTGACGATTTTAAGTAAAGCGAACCGAATCCGTCGACTTTTGCTTCGATATCGTGACCGTCGACCAGGTGTTCCAGTAGGCGGATGTTCTTCACACGCGTACCTTGACGGATCACGTCTTTGCCGAGCTTCAGATCGCGGATCACCGTGACATCGTCGCCCGTGTTGAGCGCATTGCCGTTGGCATCGCGAATAATCAGGGCTTCTTCAGCCATACGTTGGCTCTCGTCCGTCCATTCATGAAAGCACATCGGGCAGACGTAGAGGTGTCCATCGGAATAGGTGTGATTTTCTTGACAAGCCGGACAGGCGGGAAGACTCATTTTATGACCTTCTTTCTCATAGGATGTAAGATTACTATAGCAAATACGTGAGAAATGATAGTGGTCGCTCTAAATATCGGAGCACTAACGGCGTCGGAGCAACCAAAATCACATTTTGAATTCGCTTATAATACAGATAGGCAATCGGACTATGGTTCGAGTGAGGATCAAGACAGATGATGAATAAAGACATTTCCGTCAGCGTGATTATGAAGCCGGCTCGCAAGGTGATCATCAAGCGGGCAGAAAAGGCGACCGATTATTTCGATTACTGTGTCGAAGTCGGCTGCAGCGTGTGGCAGACCTTGAAGCGCATTGATTCGATCAGCCCGGAACCGGTGTGTCTAAGACTTCCTAAATCATTGATTTCGCCCGGTACGAGTGCGTACGTGCATGGAGCAGAAGTTGCGCCTGACTTTTCCGCTGACATTCCGGACGGTTACGACGCGATCCGTTTGCCCGCATGCGAGTACCTGATGTTTCAAGGAAGCCCGTTTATAGAGGATGAATTCGAATCAGTCATAGAGCAGGTGGCGGATGCCATATCGTCCTTTGATCCTTCGAGCATCGGATATCAATGGGACGAGGACAACCCGCGTATCCTGCTTGAGCCGATCGGCAGCCGCGGCTTCATTGAGATGGTTCCAATAAAACGTCTGTCGACATAACACACCAAGCTCAGTATTACTTTTTGTAACTCCTTCCTCTTAATGTATATGTGAAGCACCTTAAAATCACATATGTGATCGATAACTGGTCCGACGTAATAAAGGGCTATAAAGCTGTTGTAAAAGTCTGGACATTTTCGTCTGGAGGATTTTCTAATGAAGCGTCATTCGACGAACTATTTCAATACATTTATCAAGGTAGCCGAAGATTGTCCCGTTGACAAAGCGGAGATTCCACCGGAGAAACAGCCGAAATCGGCAGTCCGTAAAGAATACGAGTTGCTGTGTGAAAACCCGTACAAATATACTTCCGATGAGGTTTTGCTTCTGACCAAAGGTCAAGGGCAATCGGTAGAGGAATTCTTTTCAAAAGGTCGGCCGTGCTTTCGCACATCGGCTTTGACCAAACGGTACGGTTGGGGTATTCATTGCGACGATTCCGGCAGGATGGCCATTTTTGCGGCTGAATCTCCCGAATACGACAAGTTTATTCGTGATACTTCTCTTAAGGTGATTACCGCTGCGCGCAACAAACGACGCTGATCTTTTTTAAGCTCCTGCTCGACCGTTATTGACATATGTCAGATACTGTGATTAACTGTGATTGATGACATATGTCATTAATTTGATGTAAGGAGGTATTCATTATGCCAAACAGAGATGGAACGGGGCCGAGAGGTTTCGGTCACATGAATCGCGGACATGAGTGTCGGCGCGGCATGAGGGATGAACGGCGTGGCATGCATTGTCGTAACGCTGGACAGGGATCTCGCCACCGGCACAGGATGTCTTCGCAGAACCATGCTGATTGCACGTGTGGATCGCGATCACGATACGGTCGACAGTATGCCGAAGAATAAAACTAAAAAGACGATATCGTAAAACATGAAGTAACCTGAGGACGCTCGGGTACTTTTTTTGAGGTGAAGATGGCTAGACCAAGGAAGTGGCGGAATGTGTGCCGACTGCCCGAATATAAACATTTCGGCCCCCTGTATGAAGATGAAAAATCAGAGCACATCGTTGCGATGTCCGTTGACGAGTTTGAAGCAATTCGCCTGATCGATCTCGATGGTTTCACGCAGGAAGAGTCTGCCGTGCAGATGAATGTCGCTCGAACGACCGTTCAAGGTATCTACCAGGAGGCGAGGCGAAAGCTCGCTGATGCGTTGGTAAACGGAAAAGAGATTCTGATCGACGGTGGCGATTATCATCTATGCGACGGTCGGGGCGGCGGATGCGGTCGTGGGTGTCGAGGGCGAAGGCGCGGTCGAGGAGGTAGCATGAAATCTGACCGACTGATTTGACGTAGCTTTTGATTTACTGTTAAACAGATTTGTTAAATTCATCATTCTTATTCTCGTTTCCATTGATCTCACATAACACCTTTTGGTTCATATGGCTAAATTTCGTATATTGAAGGCACTGACACTAACAGTTGCTTCATTGTCTCCATATTTCGTGTTTTATCTTGCCAATTTGTGAAAAGACCACAAGTAATTTCATTGACACAAGCCTAAAAGCTGTTTATGCTAACCTTAACTTTATTTTTGTGCATGTTCAGTAAAACGTTTTACCAGCGTGCATCAATATTTCAAAAGGAGAAAAAAATGAAGAAAAAAGGATTTGTGATTGTACTTTTGGTGCTAACGCTTATCTTGTCCACACTCGTAGCTTGCGGTGATAATAAACCGACAGGTACGACTGCTGGTCAAGCAACCGATCCTGCGCCGACGGATTCGAAAAGTCCGGAAACGGATGCCGGAGCTTCAGGTGAAAAGGTCAGCGTGTGTGTTGTCTATACGGGCAATTTGGGCGACCAATCCTACAACGATTCGTGTAACATCGGGGCGATGAGAGCCGTTGAAGACTTCGGTATCGAACTGAAAAACTTGGAAGGCACAACGCCTGACGAGTGGGAACAGAACTTTATCGCTGCCGCAGCTGCCGGCTATGATCTCGTGATCTGCTCTTCGTCAAACCTACAGCCATACCTTGAAAAGTATGCAAAAGACTATCCAGATGTGAAGTTCGCCATCATTGACACAAATGTCGACGGCGATAATGTTGTGTCGGTAAGCTTTGCGCAGAATGAAGGTTCTTTCCTAGCCGGTGCAGCAGCCGCGATGTTCACGACGAAAACCGATATCCCGGGTGTTAACCCTGAAAAAATCATCGGCTGGGTCGGTGGTATGGATATTCCGGTACTCTCCGACTTTTTCATCGGTTATGAGCAGGGTGCGAAGCATGTCGATCCCGACGTCACTGTACTGCAGTCGTTCGCCGGAGTCTGGACTGATCCTCTGAAAGGTAAAGAACTGACACTCGGTCAGTATGAGCAAGGTGCAGACATCGTCATGAACGTCGCCTCTGGTACGGGCGCTGGTATTCTCGAAGGCGCAAAAGAAGCAGGCAAATACGCCATTGGCGTTGACTTGAATCAGGACAACGATCAGCCGGGTAGCGTTCTGACCTCGATGATCAAGCGCGTGGATAACGCTTGCTACTTGATGATCAAAGCAGTCGTTGAAGGAACGTTTGAAGGCGGCAGCAAAACATATCTAACGCTTAAAGAAGGCGGCGTGGGTCTTACCGATTTTGCAGTAATGAAAGAAGCGCTCGGTGATAAATTCCCCGAAGATATTGTGACAGAAGTGCAAAAACTTGAGCAGCAGATCATCAACGGTGAGATCACGGTTGAAAACTTCGAAGGTTTCGGTAGCAAAGCAAAGTAGATTATCCAGTCTATTCAATATTCATGATTTGAACCCTTGAAGGGTAAAGCCAGTTAAATCACTGGCTTTATCCTTACAAGGAGCCTTTTAGAAGGAGTTCACGATGGACAATTACGTGGTCGAAATGAAGGGCATCAAGAAGAGTTTCGGACTGGTTCAGGCGATTAGGGAGAGTGAATTTACGCTGAAGAAAGCGGAGATCCATTCTTTGATCGGTGAAAACGGTGCCGGAAAATCAACGATGATGAAATTGCTTTACGGCATGATTCAGCCGGACGAAGGCGAGATCATTGTTTATGGCAAAACGGTCCAAAATCTAGATCCGAAGCAGGCGATCGAAATGGGCATCGGCATGGTTCATCAAGAATTCATGCTGATTCAGGATCTGACTGTCCTAGAGAACACGATTCTCGGATTCGAGCCTCGTAAAGGCTCCAGGATCGATTTTGCCAAGGCGCGTGAAAACGCGATGCTCTACATTAATCAATATGGACTGCTGGCCGATCTCGACAAAAAAGTACATGAGATTTCGCTGGCAGAGGCACAACGTGTGGAAATCATTAAGACGCTCTTGCGTGGTGCCGAGATTATCATTCTTGACGAACCGACAGCTGTATTGACTCCGCAGGAAACAACGGCACTGTTCGAAATCCTTAACACATTGCGTGATGACGGCAAATCTATCATTTTTATCTCTCACAAGTTGAATGAGGTTATGGAGATCTCCGATCGGATCTCAGTTATGCGACAAGGAACTTACATAGGAACCGTCAATAAATCGGATACCAACACGCGAGAACTTGCTCGCATGATGATCGGTCGAGAAGTGTTTCTTGACATTGAAAGGCACGAACAAAAGACCGGTGACGAGATCTTGCGTGTGGAGAATCTGTGGACTTCAGGTGAGAAAGAAGCATCTAAAGTTAAGGAGTTAAGCTTAAGTGTGCGCGCCGGTGAGATCGTGGGCATCGCCGGCATCGACGGTAATGGGCAAAGCGAAATGGTTGAAGCCATTTGTGGCTTACGTAAAGTCGAAAAAGGTCATGTCTATTTAGATGGCGAAGATGTCACGAATCGCTCGCCTCATCAGCTGAGACAGGCAGGACTTGCACACATTCCAGAAGATAGAAACACCAGGGGATTAAATCGCACGCAGTCAGTCGAAGATAATCTTGTGGCAACGAGAATAGGTGAGCAGCCCTTTACTCGTCACTCCGTGATCAATAGAAAAGCCGTCAGGGACTATGCGCATAAGTTGATCGAACGCTTTGATATTCGACCGCCGGATCCGGTTGCGTTAACTTCGGCCATGTCTGGTGGAAATGCGCAAAAAGTCGTTGTGGCGCGTGAGATATCAGATGCGGAAAAGTTGCTGATCGCTTCCCAACCGACGCGCGGCGTTGACATCGGTGCTATTGAGTCAATTCGTAGCTTGATAGAAGAAGCGACTGCTACAGGTGTAGCTGTATTACTCATCTCCGCTGACTTGCAAGAGATCCTCTCGTTGTCCGACCGCATTTTAGTCATGTACGAAGGACGCATCGTTGGTGAACTATCAACACATGAAGCAAATGAAGAAAAGCTTGGCCTGTTGATGATGGGCGGCAGTGATAAGGAGGCGGTCTGATGCCACAGGTTAATACAATGAAACAAAACGTGTTGCGCATCTTGTTCACGATCATAGTGGCCTTGTTTATCGGCTCGATCGTGATCATGGCGATCGGTGAGAATCCACTGACTGTCTATGCCGCACTTCTGCGCGGAGCTTTCATGGGGAGACTTGGCATCGGCCAGACCTTGGCGATGTTCACCCCATTGCTTTTGACCTCGGCCGCGTTTGCGGTGGCGGCGAAAGGTGGAGCCTTTAACGTTGGTGTTGAAGGTGAAGTCTATCTTGGCGGACTAACAGCCGCATATATTACGATCTACTGGACCGGCGTGCCTAAACCTCTTTTATATATTCTCGCATTCGCCGGCGCTACGTTGGTCGGTAGTTTATGGGCGCTTATTCCGGCGTTGTTAAAAGCCTATCTGAATGTGAGTGAGATCTGCGTCACGATCCTGATGAACAGTGTCGCTATCTACCTGACATCGTTCTTCGTTTCAGGCCCGATGAGTGCAGGAACTGCGATCTCACAGTCCAAAGAAGTCTCAATTCGTCTCAATCAGTTTTTGCGACCGTCTCGGTTAAATATCGGCTTCTTCATTGCGATCGCAGTATTCATACTCCTTGTGTTCTTGGTTAGACGTAGTAATCTCGGGTATCGAATTAATATGGTCGGAACCAATCCGCGCTTTGCTGACGCGATGGGCATCAATTCCAAGCATACATTTATACAGGCGATGCTCATCTCCGGTGCGATCGGTGCGATGGCGGGCTGTATTGAAGTACTCGGAGTGCATGGTTCCTATCTGGACAATTTTGCACTCGGACTTGGTAGTAACGGCATGCTGGCGTCATTGATCGTTGATAACAACATGCTCGGCATTCCTTTCATTGCCTTCTTCCTTGCTATTTTGAAAAACGGAGCCATGGCAATGCAACAGGCGACTTCAGTACCGAAATCGATCGTCGACATGATTACGGCGCTGTTCATCATTATTGCGACGATGAACGTATTTGCCAGTAAGATCCGTTTACCTAAACGGCCACATCTGACTGATCATCGTCGAGATAGCATGGAACGTCCGCTCGTTCAGGCAGAAGCTTCGGTAGAAAATGCCGAATCTGGTAAGGAGGAGTAACGATGGATTGGGGTAAGATTTTCAATATTTCGCTGATCTACGCGATGCTCCGATCAGCTACACCATTGATCTACGCAGCGCTCTGCGCGTCGATAACGCAACAAGCCAACATACTCAATGTCGGTACTGAAGGGATTATGTTGACCGGCGCTTTCTTTGCTGTGGCGATCAGCTATCTTAGCGGTGCGTGGTACCTGGGTGTCATCGCTGCGATGCTTGCCGGTGTATTTATGGCAGGCATCATGGCAGTTGGACATATTAAATTTAAAGCCGACATCACGGCCATCGGCATCGGCGTTAATATATTCGCGCTCGCATTGACCAAGTTTTTGCTGAACGTCGTGTTCAATAAGAGCGGCACATTCTCCGATCCGGCGATTAAACCGATTCCTCGAGTTCGTATCGCTGCGCTCGATCAGGCAGGCGAAGTAGGTCGATTATTCAATGGATGGGCCGTTACCGAGTGGTTCGTGATCATTTTGGTGATCGGCATGTCGTTCCTGCTCTATAAGACTATTTGGGGACTTCGTTTGCGTGCGATCGGCCAACATCCAGTGGCGGCTCAGTCAGTTGGTATTCACGTCAACTCTATGAAGTATAAGGCGATGATCATTTCAGGCTTGATCGGTGGTTTGGCCGGTGCACATCTTTCGCTCGGTTATAGTGCTTTGTTCACGGAGAACATGACGAACAACCGAGGTTTTATGGGCGTTGCCGCTATGTACTTTGGTGGTGCTGATCCGTTTAAGACGACACTTGGTTGCCTTGTCTTCGGCTTTTCTGATTCTGTCGGTGCAAGACTTCAACCTTACGGACTGTCTTCGCAGATTGTGTTGATGATGCCATATCTCGTGACCGTTATTGTGTTGGCTATCTCGATGTATGCTAGATTGCGTCGCATTGAGCGTAAGAAGAGCTCGCTATTAAAGCGGGTACCTGATAGTAAGTGAGGTATTTGTGAACGATCTAAGAAAGATTCTGGAAACGAAGAAGCCACAGTATCTCGATTGGTTCAAAGAGCTTATTGCACTTGATACGCAAGTCATCGGCCACGGTATTGATGGCGGCAAGGAGCAAGCCGGACAACGATTTATGGTCGGTCTGCTTGAGAAGTTCGGAGCCAATGATGTCGTCGTCGACCAGATGCGTGAAACGATTATTGAAGAAGCGATTGAACGGTACGATGAGGGGAATCCGGGACACGAATATGAAGAACGTTGGAATGTATACGGTACATTCAGAGGATCGGAGACCGATCAGTATCGTTCTATATTGTTCAACGGACATATTGACACGATGCCTCCCGGCGATGAATCGATGTGGACGCATGGCCCGTGGAATCCGGTTGTTTATGACGGTAAGGTCAATGGACTCGGTGCCACGGATATGAAGGGCGGACTCCTCGCTCCGCTTCTCGCTGTCGATTTGTTGAAAGCGGCAGGACGTAAGCCAAAAGGCGATGTGAAAATCATATCGGTTGTGGACGAGGAAGGTGGTGGCAACGGATCAATTCAGGCTGCGATGCAAGGAGTGAGCGCCGATGCTGCAGTTGTTTGCGAACCGACTAACCGAGGACTCATTCTGGCTCACATGGGATTTGTCTTTTTTTCGATCCGTACGGAAGGGCTGGCAGTACATTCGGGGGATAAGTTCAAAGGTGTCAGTGCGATCGAGAAAATGGGCAAAATAATAGCGGCATTGCATGAGCTCGAGCATGTTTGGCTTGCGAAATACCGTCATCAACTATTGCCTTCACCGAGTCTCAATGTCGGCGTTATTGAAGGCGGATCTGCCGGATCGACTGTGGCGGCTGATTGTACGATCAAGATTTGCGTCCACTACATCCCGGGACAGATGACGAAAAAGCAAGTAGAAGATGAGATCATTCAGGCGGTTCGCCTGATTGAAGCGTCCGATCCATGGATGGCTGATCATCCTGCGACAATCGACGTATATCAGGCAGGCGGTGGTTTCGAGATGGATCCGGCGCACGTGTTGGTCGATACGTTTAAAGACGTCTACCGGCAAGCGACAGATGAAATGGTGCCGATAGTAGGTTCCCCGGCCGGATGCGATTCGAGAATCTGGTGCAATATAGTGCAAATTCCGACGATCCAATATGGGCCTGGACGACTTGAAGAGTGCCACGCTATCGACGAGTTTCTGACACTGGATGATTTCTGGCATGCAATTTTAACCTATGCCGGATTGATAGATGCATGGTGTAATCAAAGAAAGGAATAAGGAACACATTATGAAGAAAGTACTGTTGGCGGGTGAATCATGGATCACCCATACGACGCACATCAAAGGTTTTGATACGTTTTTTACCTCGTCTTACGATAGCGGCGAGAAGTTCTTACAAGAAGCGCTGGAAAAGGGCGGATATGATTTTACTTACATGCCCAATCATATCGCGATGCGCGACTTTCCGTACACACTCGAAGCGCTTCAGGCATACGATCTGATTATCCTGTCCGACATTGGCGCAAATACGCTTCTCTTACCAGATCAAGTATTCGTGAGAAGCGAGACCGTACCTAACCGTTGTGATCTTCTCACCGATTACGTGCGACAAGGTGGAGCCTTACTTATGATCGGTGGATATATGACCTTTTCGGGCGTCGATGCGAAAGGCAAGTGGCACGACACGTCCGTGCAGGATGTGCTACCGGTCGAAGTGCTGACGATCGACGACCGAATGGAGCATCCTGAAGGTATCAGACCGCAGACGATCGCACCGGATCATGAAGTGCTGGCGGGTTTACCTAAGGAATGGCCTGCAATCCTCGGCTATAACAAAACGCTCCCGCTTGAAGGTGGCGTCGTTCTTGCTGAAGTGGGTGGCAACCCGTTCATTGCCGTGCGTGAAGTTGATAAAGGACGCACTGCAGTAGTAACGACAGACGCCGCACCGCATTGGGCACCACCGGCCTTCTGTAGCTGGGAGTACTATGACAAGCTATGGCAAAACATTACAGCCTGGCTGACCAAGTAATTGAGCTTTAGTTAGATCAAGAAGGCGGGTGCATCTTTACACAGATGACGCCCGCCTTTTGTTTACATTGATAACTCTTCAGAGCATACTTAAACTATGGCGGTAACGATTCGAGATATAGCAAAAAGAGCGAACGTTTCGGTGACGACTGTCTCCCAAATTATGAATGATAAAGGGAGTCGCTTTACGAAACGGACACGTGACCGGGTACTCCAGACGGCTAAAGCAATGAATTACAGGCCTAATCGTTTGGCGGCTAGTCTTATAACGCGTCAAACAAAGACACTCGGTGTGATCGTCCCCGATATTCGAAATCCTTTCTTTAGTGCGCTTGCGCACGGTATCGACGAGCGCGCCACTGAACTTGGCTGGTCGATCTTTCTCAGTAACTCCAGCGATTCACATGAAAAAGACCTGCACTTGATCTCCGTCATGAACTCACTTCAGGTCGATGGCATTTGTTTTTGCCTGGCGGGCAATACCGATGAACAATCATTCCTCGCGTGTTACCAAGAATTGACGGACGCAGATATCCCTTTTCTTCTTGTGGATCGCTACTATGAGATTGACGATATGCAAAATGTCCTGACGCTGGATCACGAGAAGGCAGGCTACCTTGCTACGTCACATCTTTTAGAACTAGGGCACAGGCGCATCGCATGCATTACAGGCCCCTTACATTTGGTTGACGCTAGAATGCGCCTCGTTGGTTACGAGCGTGCTCTCGCTGAGTATGACGTTTCGATTGACGAAACGCTAATCTTCGAAGGCAATTACCGGCAAGAATCAGGGTACCGACATGCAAACTGGATCTTAGATACCATGCCGGATGTGACTGCTTTTTTTGCTTGCAATGACTTGATGGCACTCGGCGTCATGGATGCGATCGAGCAGGCTGAAAAGATTATTCCAAATGACTTCTCGGTTGTCGGATACGATGATGTTGTATCTGAGTATTTCAAAAGGTCACCATTGACTAGTATCTATCAACCGGTCGGAGATCTCGGCAGGAAGACCGCTGATATCATCATCGCCAGAATAAATGGCGCGGAGGCGACATTAAAAGTGGACTTGACGCCTAAGTTGCAGCGTCGAAAAAGCACTGCTCCGTTGTTGTAGCCGGAATTGAGCGCCGATGCTTACTGCCAAATAGAGTTCATAAAGAAAGACATCAGATATCATTCTTCGCAACGTGCTAGAATAGGCTCGTCTCAGATGGTTCTATACATCTGGTAAACATGTGAATGCATGGAGGAAAAGAATATGAAAGCAATAGTAGATCGCGATACGTGTATTTCCTGTGGCCTTTGTGCCTCGATTTGCCCGAATGTCTTCGAGATGGATGATGAGCAGATCGCAACAGTCATCGTCGATACGATCGCACCTGAAGATGAGGCTAGCGCTCAAGAAGCGGCAGATCAATGTCCGGTGGCGGCCATTACGATTGAAGAGTAATTAACGGATTTCTCTTAACGTGAGGTGCTGACCTCATCTTGCGGTTCGAGCAGACCCTCTCTTCCTTGAACGGAACGATAGAGCATGTTCACCGTAAAGAACATCAAGATCAATATGACAGCAAGAAAATGCGGGAATAGTCCGTAGAATTTTTCCTGTGCAATCAAACCGAAGAGCGGGGGAACAAACGCACTGCCGGCGAAAACGCTGGCCATCTGTACGCCCATAATCGACTGCGAGAAGCGGCTACCGAAGTGCGCCGGTGTCGAATGTAGCATGCTCGGCACAATCGGTGCAATGCCGAGCCCGACTAAAAAGAGTGCAGTGAGCAAGAGACCGTTTGACAGGGTGAAAAACAGCATGCCGATGCCGATCGCGATCAGGACCTGGCCGTATTGAATGAGCTGTCTGTCACTTAATACGATGCTCAAAAATCCTGACAGAAACCGTCCGACCATGATCCCGCTGAAGTAGAGAGTTATCCAGCCGACGGCCGTTTCTTCCGGAATATTTCTGACGAGCACTAAAAACGTACTGCCCCAAAGTCCAACAGATGCTTCAATTCCACAGATACCAAACAACGCGATTAACGTCTGTTTGGCTCCGGGCAACCGTATGAGTTGCCGCAGCGGTAGGATGTGGTGTTCCGTGATGCCGTTTTGCGACGGTACCTCAGCTGCGCGGCGCCAGAGCGGCAACGCGATCAGGAGCACAACGAACATGACGAGTTGGATAAACGCGATCGCAAGATAGCCGCTCTCCCATGTATGCCAGCGTTTCAGGCTGAGTGCCATGATAACAGGTCCGAGTGCGGCTCCGACTGCCCAGAAACTATGCAGCCAGTTCATGTGGCGCGCTTTGTAATGCAGGGCGACAAAACCGTTTAGCCCCGTATCGATGGCTCCGGCACCGAGGCCGAGCGGAATCGCGAGCAATGTTAAAAGCCAAAAGTGCCCGGAGACGGCAAAACCGATCAAGGAGAGGGCAGTTAATATCTTGCTGGCGGCGATAACCCTCCCGGTACCGAAGCGTCTGATCAGGCGGACGCTGGTGAAGCCGGAGATAATCGTGCCACCGGAGATCAGCATCGAGATGATACCGGCGCTGTTGACCGGCACATTTAATTTTTGATACATGATCGGCCAGGCACTGCCCAAAATCGAGTTCGGCAGCCCCATGCTGATAAAAACGGCAAAACTAAGTACAAGAATGAGAATCAACTGTTTGTCTCCTCCGGCAATCTATTATTCGCGATTTTCTACTCTGAAGTCAGCGGCTATACCATACTACATGCGTGCGAAAATAGCATGGTAGACAGTAGACAATAAAAGAGCCGTGCCGCAAGTGTGCGGCACGGCTGACATAAAAGAGGTCGGTCTCGAGGTTATTCGACTTTTTCTTTCTTCGTCGCTCGCAAAGCCTTGCTGAAAGCAACCATCGCGAGCACCATCACAATCGCGAATGGGAAGGCCGCTGCGATCGAGGCAGTCTGCAGTACCTGCAAGCCACCGGCCAGCATCAGCGCGTAAGCGAGAGCCGACTGGATCAAGCCCCAGGTGATTTTTGTTTTCGTGTCCGGATTCAAATTGCCGTCGCGACTCAACATACCGAGCACGAAGGTAGCTGAGTCGGCAGATGTAATGAAGAACGTACACAGTAGGATGATCGCCACTCCTGATATCAGCGAGCCCCATGGCACGTGTTCCATCACGACGAAGAAGGCCGTTTCGGTTACTTCGATCGCTTTGGCCGCAATTTCGGTGCCGACATTCATGCCGGTCGTACCGAAGATGGCAAACCAGACGAATGAACCGAGCGCCGGGACGATGGTCACACCGAGAATGAACTCGCGAATCGTGCGTCCTTTCGAAATGCGTGCGATAAACACGCCGACGAACGGTGCCCAGGCGATCCACCATGCCCAGTAGAAGATTCGCCAGCCGCCGATCCAACTGTTGTCACCGAATGCCGATATCGCAAATGAGTCGGGGATCAGTCTAAACAGATACTGACCGAGGCCGTTGACGAATGAGTTGATGATCTTCAGTGTCGGGCCGAGCAGGAAGGTCAGCAACATCAAGATGCCTGCCAACATAATGTTCGTGTTCGATAGCCACTTAATGCCTTTGTTCAAGCCGGTGATGGCTGAAGTCATGAACAACGCGGTGACGATCAAGATGATGATGAGGTTCACCGTATCATTGACCGGAATGCCGAAGAGGTAATTCAGGCCGGAGTTAATCTGCAAGACACCAAGTCCCAGCGATGTCGCAACACCGGCGACCGTGGCGAAGATCGCCAGAATATCGATCGCTTTACCGATCGGTCCGCGCACCCTCTCTTCACCGAGTAACGGGATGAAGATCGAGGAAATGAGCCCCGGTTTGTTCTTGCGAAACTGCATGTAGGCTAGCGGGAGCGCGATAATCGTGTAGTTCGCCCACGGATGGAGTCCCCAATGGAAGAAAGACGTCACCGTGGCAAAATCCGCCGCTTCGGCTGTACCGCCCGCCATGTTTAGCGGGTTTATGAAATGATTCAGCGGTTCGGCCACGCCCCAGAAGACAAGGCCAATGCCCATTCCTGCGGAAAAGAGCATGGCGAACCAGGTGAGGTTTGAGTATTCCGGTCGTGAGTCGTCGGCTCCGAGCCGGATTTTGCCGTATCGGCTGAAAGCGACCGCGAGCACGAAGACGACGAATGCGAACATCGTGATCAGGTAGAACCAGCCGAACTGCGTGGTGAGAAATTCAAATACACTGTTGGCCACATTGCCGAAAGAGGCAGGGGAGATGATTCCCCAACCGGCGATCAGGGCGACGACAATCAGCGAGATGATAAATACAGGATTAAATCTCTTCATATAGTCTATGTCCTTTTCGTCAGATCTTGACTTTGTACACCGTCTGCTCCTTTGCGTCATCGGTCAGCGCATCAAGAGCCACCTCAACACGGTGTTTTCTGAGGCGATGCTGCGCTTCTTTTGGTGTTGCCGGATCTCCCAAGGGATACGGGATTGAAATGGTCGGTACGATTTTGTTGGCGCCGACTGTGACGGCGACCGGAATCAAGTTGGCAAGCTGGACGACCGGCATGCCCGTTTTTTCGATTTCTTTAACGATCGTTGCACCGCAACGAGTACACGTCCCTCAGGTCGATACAAGCAGAACGCCGTCCACTTGATCCTCCTTCAGGTGTTCATAGATTTCTCTGCCCATGCGGGCCGCTTCGCGTTGCGTCGTGCCGGTTCCAACCGTTGAATAAAAGTAGGGATGCAAAGAACCGATTTTTCCTTCTTTGACAAACTCCTGCATGACATCGAGCGGTAAGATTACGTTCGGATCGGCATCGGCCGCAGCCGGGTCGAACCCTGCGTGAATCGTTTTGAATTCGCCGCTCTTCAAACGGTCCATATGATCGATACGGTATCGTCCCCAACGCGTGGCTGACGCTGACTGGATGCGATCCGGATTATCGACCGGCACAATGCCGCCCGAGGTGACGAGAGCGATCTTCGCTTTTGACAGATCCTTGATCGGCGGTGCGATCGGAATCATGTCACGCGCGCTGATCGGCAGTTCCGTCTCAAACGGCTCGCCTTTCAGTTTCTTGATTAACATGTCGACGCCGCGATCGGCTGCCGTCACGGGCTCTTTCAACCACACCTGATGGCGGATGCCGCGCGGGAAGTAGCCTTCTTCGTCTGCGGGACCGGTGTCCTCACCGGCCAAGAGCTTATTAGCATAAGCGGCGATATCTGCGACATTCTTGCGCATGCTGGTCGCTGACGGACCGCCGATAAAGATCGGCATTTCCGATTTGAACATCTCGACGCCGGGATTCTCCTCGTGCATCGATGTCAAAACTGGGACGCCGAACTCCTCTTTGACCGCCTTGCAGATCGTGCCGCAGGCGACGCCGTAGCGTCCCGCTTGAAACGCCGGTCCGGCGATAAAGATATCGAACTCCTTGTCTTTGAGAAATTCGAGAATCGTGGCAGTCGCCTTTTCCGTGTCCGTGCCCATCGTGTTGTCACCGCAGACGACGGTGTGCGTCACTTTGGCGTCTTTCAGGGCTTCGTTCAGCGCCATACCGGGACCGACCGAACCTTCTCTGATTTCCGGCTGGTGATCCGCTTTGTCTTCGCCTCCGATA
>MTKW01009643.1_pt1 | contig 18863 bp, 19 predicted proteins | sample 1042761 | NCBI WGS metagenome assembly MTKW01 (sample SAMN06205366, study PRJNA360243) | anaerobic digester metagenome | biome: Wastewater treatment plant; feature: Anaerobic digester sludge; material: sludge; isolation source: anaerobic digester fed with sludge from wastewater treatment plant ... | reverse complement strand
CCCACTTGCTCTAACGCAGCCGCTAATATCAATGTGCCCAAGGGCCCGTCGGTTTCCCAGGCGGCTGCCCTCCCAATATAGAAGCCACTGCATAAAACCACTCGGCGAGCGTGGACCAACGAGTTGGCGGCCCCAGCCAATGCTTCCGGGCAGGATAGGGCTGGTATGCGGCGGTGTCCCGGATCGAAAGTTAATAGTCTAGCCAGTTCCTGATAGCTGTTCTGCATATCCGTCACCAATCCTTTAGCAGTTCCTCGTTACGACGATCGGTTACCAACATATGGCCTGGAGCGTGGGTAATCATTAGTGGCGGTTTGCTGGCCAAGGCGGCCGCCTGTGGTGTCACACCACAGGCCCAAAAAACAGGTATTTCGCCCGGATAAATAGGCACCGGTTCACCATAATCAGGGTTGTCCAGGTCTTTTATCCCGATTAAGGAAGGGTCTCCCAAGTGAATGGGGGCCCCGTGCACTGCCGGTAAGCGGCTGGTAATGATTGTCGCTTGAATTGCTTGCTGGGCTGACATGGGGCGCATACTGACCACCATTGGTCCTTGGAAACGCCCGGCCGGATGGCAGGCAATATTAGTGCGATACATAGGTACATTGGTTCCTGCCTCTATATGGCGAACTGGAATATTGGCTGCTAAGAGCTCGGCCTCGAAACTGAAACTGCAGCCGATTAGGAAGCCAACAAGATCATCCTGCCACAAGGAAGTTATGTCCAAAACCTCATCCACCAACTGGCCATAGCGATAAACCCGATAGCGAGGCAAGTCGGTCCGCAGATCGGCCTGAGGCGCAATCCGCTTCAGTAAGGGGTTACCCGGGTCGGTTACCTCTAATACGGGGCAAGGTTTTGGGTTTGCCTGGCAGAAACGGAGAAAGTCGAAGGCCCAATCGGCCGGCAAAATGGCTAGATTAGCCTGAGCGAAGGGCCCGCAAAGGCCGGCGGTCACATTAGTCCACTTGCCTTCGCGGCAGGCAGTACGAACGTCAACAGGTAATTGGAACGGCAATCTCTTCACTCCTAGCGGATGCCGCTGACGGTTGTTACTTCAATGCCTGCGGCCTTGAGTTTTTCTACAAAGGGATTGATGCCTACCAAATCACTACTGATATGACCAGAAACTATTAGCTGCCCTTTTGCTTCCTTACGTAGGCGCTGTAGATCGGCGTAAGGAATGTGAATGTATAAAACGGTCGGAATTCCGTGTTCGAAATAGGCATTGGCTACGTCGTAGCCACCATTGGTCAGTGCGCCATGGGCCACAACTACCTTCTTAGCCGGAGCCTTCGCATCCCCGATGGCGATGTCGATTTTCGTAAAGGCAGTGCTAAATTCTGGGAGAGCATTCAGTGCATCAACCACATCTCCCAAAGTGGCATTCTCATTGCTCGCTAGGCAAGCATCAACGGTTTCTTGCATGATGCGACGGCCCAGTTCATCTAGAGGGCAGTGGATATTCATAAAAGGCATATCCAACAGCCGGGCAATTGAGGGATAGTGATCATGGTTAGCCGATTGGAAGCCGGCCGCCATGCTCTGGGCCCGGGGCATCACAGCTGCTTCAGCTGCCTCGCGCGGAACACCCGCCTGGGTCAACAGGTCGATATGACGCAGGTATACTTTCCACGCTGGTATGGCTGCTGTTAGGGGTGGATGATGGGCGATCACCGCATCGTACCCTAGTTGNNCCTGCCCCTGATGATAGATGGCACTGTCGCCCGGAATCTCGTGCATGCCTACCATGTCTAGGGCCATTTGCATAATAGCTTCTGTGGAAAACATCTTCTACACTTCCTTTCCCTTAGTGAGACTAGCCGCCATGTTATCTATTCTTGCTTCTGAGAGCAAATCCTGCGGGGACGAAGGCAAAGTAGTGGTTCTACAAATGGGATGGGGGAGAGGGCCCTTGCTATGATTAGATATGGTCAGATAGAGTAGAATGAGTAATAAATCTTGTTTAGATGAGGATGATTGGGATGGGTACCATCGCTGTTGTAGGTGCCGGACCCGCCGGAATGTTGGCGGCTAGGCAAGCGGCTCTAGGAGGAGCCCGGGTAATTTTGTTGGAAAAGAACGATAGATTGGGTAAGAAATTGGTCATTACCGGCAAAGGACGCTGCAATGTGACCAATGACGCCGATCTAAATACACTGGTTAAAAACATACCGGGAAATGGACGTTTTCTCTACAGTGCTTTTACTACCTTTGGTAGCCGGGAGTTGCAGCGCCTTTTAGAAGAGCATGGAGTTCCGCTCAAAGTAGAGCGGGGGAATCGGGTGTTCCCAGAAAGTGATCGTTCTTTTGATGTGGTAGACGGTCTGCGTCGGGCATTGGAAATGAGTAGAGTGGAAGTGCGATTCAAAGCGATGGTCAGCCGGCTACTGGTGGAAGACGGACGAGTGGTGGGATTGATGGTTAACGATCGGCCTTTGGACTGTCAGGCTGTAATTCTTTGTACCGGCGGCGCTTCCTATCCGGCCACTGGCTCCACCGGTGATGGTTATCGGCTGGCAGCGGAAGTGGGGCACACGATCGTGCCACCGCGGCCTGCTCTAGTCCCACTAGAGACAGTAGAAGACTGGCCCAAGTCGTTAACCGGTTTAGCCTTGAGAAACGTGGAGTTGACCATATGGCAGGGAAATCGCAAGCTGGCGCAGGAGTTCGGAGAGCTACTTTTTACCCATTACGGTATCAGTGGGCCCATCGTCTTGACGGTTAGTCGCTGGGTGACCCACAGTAAGGGATCCCAACCCCTTATCGCCAGCCTCAATTTGAAGCCAGCTCTGTCAGAAGAACAGCTGGATCGGCGTCTCCAGCGCGATTTACAGAAGTATCAGCGCAAAGCCATTAAGAATGCCCTTGACGACCTTTTGCCGAAAAGGCTGATCCCGGTAGTAATTGCTGCAGCTGAGCTGCCGCCGGAGAAGCCGGCCCATCAAATTACTCGGGCGGAGCGAATGAGGTTGGCCGATTGTCTGACGGCTCTCCGTCTAACTATTAAAGGTCCCCGTTCGCTGAGCGAAGCCATCGTCACTGCCGGCGGCGTTAGTACAAAGGAGATTGATCCTAAGACAATGCAATCCAAACTGGTTACCGGTCTCTATTTTGCCGGCGAGGTAATCGATGTGGATGGCTATACCGGCGGCTTTAATCTGCAGGCCGCCTTCTCTACCGGCTACCTGGCAGGAGAAAAGGCGGCGCAACAAGTGGGACTAAGATAGCAGGATAATTCCTCCTATAAAACGAACCTTTGTTTTAACAAGATTTGTTCTGGAGTGAATTATCTATGTTAGCAAAGGTGTTTAGTGCTTCCGTATTGGGTGTGGATGGCTTTCTGGTTGAAGTGGAAGTGGATTTGTCACCCGCCCTTCCTTCCTTTGAGGTGGTAGGTTTACCCGATGCGGCGGTGCGTGAGGCAAAAGAACGGGTGCGGGCAGCCATCAAAAACTCGGCCGGCCAGTTTCCTCGCGGTCGGATCACGGTGAACCTGGCCCCCGCCGATTTGCGCAAAGAGGGGACTGGTTTTGACTTGCCGATTGCTTTAGGGTTACTGGTGGCCGATGAGCAATTGGCGCCCGAGACCCTTGAGGGTAGCGTATTTGTGGGTGAGTTGTCCCTTGATGGGAGTGTCCGACCGATTCCCGGAGTCTTGCCCATGGCTATAGCCGCCAAAGAGCAAGGATTTAGGCGGCTATATGTTCCTTCTGCCAACGTCCAGGAGGCCTTGTTGGTGCCTGGTCTGGAGGTTTTGGCCGTTCCCGGCCTTTGGCAGTTGTGCCAAGCTCTGCGAGGAGAGGGCAATCTGCCCCTGCCCGATCTTGTACCGCAAGATAACAGGGAAAAACATGATGCTTTTGATTTAGATTTTAGTGATATACGGGGCCAAAAGATGGCCAAGCGGGCCCTAGAGGTGGCGGCCGCCGGCAATCACAATGTGCTGATGATTGGGCCTCCCGGCTCGGGTAAAACCTTGTTGGCACGGCAATTACCCTCAATTTTGCCCAGCATGACTCAGGGCGAAGCGCTGGAGGTGACTAAGATCTACAGCGTCAGCGGTCTGCTACAAGGCCGCGAGGGGCTGGTGAGCAAAAGGCCCTTTTGTGCACCTCACCACAGCATATCCTACGCGGGCCTTATCGGTGGCGGACGGGTGCCTAAGCCGGGGCAGGTAAGTTTGGCCCACCATGGTGTTCTTTTCTTGGATGAACTGCCCGAGTTTCCGCGCCGGGTACTGGAACAGTTGCGCCAGCCCTTGGAAGATGGAGTCGTGCATATTGCCCGGGCGCAAGCCAGCATTACTTATCCTTCCCGTTTCATGTTGGTGGCGGCTATGAATCCTTGTCCTTGTGGTTTCAATAATGACACTAGCCGCGAGTGCACCTGTTCAGAAACGGAAATTCGCCGGTACCTAGCACGGCTGTCGGGCCCTTTGTTGGATCGCATTGATCTGCAAATTAACGTGCCCCGTTTAGAGTACGAGGAAATGGTAGGTCAGAAGGACGGTGAGTCTTCAGCTGTCATTCGGCAGAGGGTGGAAGCGGCTCGCCAGAGGCAATTGTATCGCTTCAGAGGGAGCACGATCACCTGTAATGCGGCTATGAACACACGGGCTCTGCAGCAAAACCTCAAATTACACCCCGACGGGGAGAAGATGATGCAAACGGCTTTTTCCCGGCTGCAGCTTTCAGCCCGTGCCTACGAGCGCATCCTAAAGGTGGCTCGTACCATTGCCGACTTGGCGGAAAGTGACCAGGTACACGCACACCATGTGGCTGAGGCCCTCAGCTACCGAGCCTATGATCGTCAGGGGATAGGGTAGTCAGGTTGATTGGTAGAATATGTTGCTAGTTGGGCGATTGCTCTGTTATAATGGGTGCCAAATCGAACAAATGTAGGGGGTAAGGGTAATGGGGTAGCGGAAGCGGCCTATTGGTTAGCAATTTCTCAGTGGCCTAAGATCGGTTCACGTCGAGCTTGGTATCTGAAGGAAGTGCTGGGCACGGGTGCCGCGGTTTGGCAAGCCGATGGAGATACGCTGCAATCCATTTTGGGGCTTAAGCCTGAAACTATCGCCAGGATACTAGATGTCCGTCAGCGACAAAACCCGGAGGCCATGTTGGAGCGGGTGGAGCAAGCAGGAGCATGGGTGCTATCATTTGCCGATGAAAACTATCCTGCATCCCTGTTGCAGCTCTTTGATCCGCCAGTCGTTCTCTTAGGCTGGGGACAGCCTTTAGTTACCCATGCCCGGCATTTGGCTGTGGTTGGCTCTCGTCGTATGACCAGTTACGGCCGCCGCATAACCAACGAACTGATTGCTGGCCTAGCCAGTTCCGACGTAGTTATAGTTAGCGGTTTAGCACTGGGTATTGACGGTGAGGCCCATCGAGCTGCCCTGGCCAACGGTTTAGTTACATGGGCTGTTTTAGGCAGCGGCTTTGGTCATTTGTATCCCCCGCAGCATAAGGAACTGGCGCTAAGTATTGTGGAAAACGGGGGGACTTTACTGAGTGAATATTGGCCCGACACCAAACCTGAACCCCATCACTTCCCGGCCCGCAATCGGATAATTGCTGCTTTGGCCGATGCGGTATTGGTGGTAGAAGCGGATCAAAAGAGTGGTTCGCTGATTACCGTTGACCATGCCCTTGATCTGGGAAGGGATATTTGGGCTGTTCCCGGCAATGTAACCAGTAGATTTAGTCGGGGCACGAATAACCTGTTACGCCATGGGGCTACTTTAATAGCGAGTAGTGAAGATATACTGGCTGAGTGGAATTGGGGCGTGCGGGCAGCCGATGATGAGGGAGAAGTGCCCCCTTTGCAGGGTGCCAATCAATTGGTGTATCAGGTAGTGGGGCACCAGAATACTACTTTGGAAGAGATTGTGGAAGCTTCTGGGTTGACGACGGCGGAAGTGCTGGCTGCTCTTATGGAATTAGAGTTGGGTGGCTGGGTGGAGGCTGCGGCTGCCCAGAGTTATCGACGTACCCCTGTGAAGACTTGAGTTGGGGTCGGATTATTAAGCGACGGACGTCATAGATTAGGTATTAACCTAATCTTGCTACTTGGGGGGTTAGTAATTATGGCACAAAATCTAGTAATAGTAGAATCACCGGCTAAGGCGAAAACCATTAGTAAATACTTGGGTAGACGCTATACAGTAAAGGCATCTGTTGGCCATGTTCGCGATTTGCCTAAAAGTCAGTTCGCTGTGGATGTGGACAACGGGTTTAAACCTAAGTACATAACCATTCGCGGCAAGGGACAAGTTGTCAAAGAATTGAAGGCGGCTGCTAAGAAGGCCGATAGGGTCTTTCTAGCTACGGACCCGGATCGCGAAGGTGAGGCGATTTCTTGGCACCTGGCTCAGGTGTTAGGTATCGAACCCGATTCTCCCTGCCGGGTGACCTTTAATGAAATAACTAAGAATGCAGTAAAAGAAGCCTTTAAAGAACCAAGACCCCTGGACTTGAACTTGGTGAATGCTCAGCAGGCTCGTCGCATTTTAGATAGAATTGTTGGGTATCGTCTGAGTCCTTTACTATGGAAGAAGGTGAAGAAGGGCTTAAGCGCGGGCCGTGTGCAGTCGGTGGCAGTTCGGCTCATCTGCGATCGGGAGGAAGAAATCCAGAACTTTCGCCCGGAGGAGTACTGGACCATAACAGCAGAATTGCAGACCGATAAGAGAGAGAAGTTTACAGCCGAGTTTTATGGCCGTGGCGGGGAAAAGGTGGCTTTAACAAACTGGCAAGAGACAGAACAGGTACTAAGACAGGTGCGACAAAGCCCCTTTGTTGTTAGCTCGGTGCGGCGCAGCGAACGCCGCCGCAATCCGGCAGCGCCCTTTACCACCAGCACTCTGCAGCAGGAGGCGTCACGGCGGTTAGGGTTTACGGCTAAGAAGACCATGCGGTTGGCCCAAACCCTTTACGAGGGAGTAACGGTGGGTAAGGAGGGGGCCGTCGGCCTGATTACCTATATGAGAACCGACTCTACACGGGTTTCGCCGCAAGCCATCAGCGAAGCGGAGCAAGTTGTTGCCAACCTTTTTGGTGAGGCTTATGTCAAGACTCGTCAGTATGCAGGAGGGCGCCGGGCTCAAGATGCTCACGAGGCTATTCGGCCCACTTTTCCTACGCGAACTCCGGAAGAGCTGAAGCCCTATTTGGGTCGCGATGAATTGCGCCTCTATCGCCTAATTTGGGAGCGCTTCCTGGCTAGCCAGATGGCTCCTGCTGTTTATGATACGGTGGCTGCTGAAATAGATGCGGGCGGTTATACTTTCCGCGCTAGGGGTTCGCAAATCAAATTTGCCGGGTTCCTTTTGGTCTATAAAGATGTTAAAGAAGACAAAGGCAATGACAAGGAAGGTTTACTACCTGAGCTGGCTGAGAAGCAAGAGTTGTTGCTGGCCAGGCTGACAGAAAAGCAGCACTTTACTGAGCCGCCACCCCGCTATAACGAGGCTGCCTTAGTTAAAACCTTGGAAGAGCTGGGTATTGGGCGGCCTAGTACCTATGCCACCATTATCGACACCATCCAGAGTCGCGGGTATGTGGTGCGCGAGCAGAAACGGTTCTACCCAACGGAATTGGGGCAGATTGTGGTTGACTTGTTGAAGGAGTTCTTTCCCAAGATTATTGATGTTGAGTTCACCGCTGCTCTAGAATCGCAATTGGATGAGGTGGAAGACGGTACCGCCGACTGGGTTGCCGTATTGGAGCATTTTTATCATCCCTTTGAGCAGGACTTGCGGCATGCGGAGCAGGAAATGCAGACGGTTGATATCGCGCCCGAGGAGTCGGATGTGGAGTGTGAACTCTGCGGGCGGCGTATGGTCTATAAGACGGGCCGTTATGGTCAGTTCTTAGCTTGCCCCGGTTTCCCTGAGTGCCGTAATACTAAACCCTTGATTAAGGACACGGGGGCCACATGCCCCAAGTGCCAGAATAAGCTGGTGGAGCGGCGAAGCAAGAAAGGAAGGCTATTTTACGGTTGCCTAGGTTACCCCGAATGTGATTTTGTGGTCTGGAATCGGCCAGTTGGTGAAAAGTCATGTCCCCAGTGTGGCGGGTTGTTAGTGGAAAAACAGAGGGGTGGAAAAAAACTATATGCCTGTATTAACCAAGAGTGCAGGCATGAGGAACAGGTGGAGCAGGATGGCTAAGCAGAAGAAAATTACAATAGTAGGAGCCGGTTTGGCCGGAAGCGAAGCAGCCTGGCAAGCGGCGGAGCGCGGTGTGGCAGTTACCCTATTTGAAATGCGCCCAAAGAAACTAACCCCTGCCCACCACACCGGCTTGGCAGGTGAGTTAGTTTGCAGCAACTCGCTGCGGGCTTTAAGTAGAGATAATGCGGTGGGTTTGCTGAAAGAAGAAATGCGGCTGATGGGCTCATTGATTATGGAAGCGGCTATGGCTAACCGAGTGCCAGCCGGTGGGGCTCTAGCTGTTGATCGCATGGGTTTCTCTGAACATATAACAGCCCGTCTGCAGGCTCACCCTCTAATTGATATGGTGCAAGGCGAAATCAGTGAATTGCCTACAGAAAGACCCTTAGTTATTGCTACAGGGCCCTTAACTTCCCAGCCTTTAGCCGACGCACTGCAGGCCGTTTTAGGCGAGGGTTATTTGCATTTTTATGATGCGGCCGCCCCTATAGTTATGGCCGATAGTATCGATTGGGATAAAGTGTANNGGCTTTTCATAAAGCGTTAGTTGAAGCAGAGACGGCTCCTCTAAAGGAGTTCGAGCAGGGTATCTATTTTGAAGGCTGTATGCCGATAGAGGTGTTGGCCAAACGGGGTCCGGATACGTTGCGCTTTGGCCCCATGAAGCCGGTGGGGCTGCCTAATCCCCGAACCGGGCAGCTGCCCTATGCGGTGGTGCAACTGCGCCGCGACAATTTGGCTGGCACCATGTACAACATGGTAGGATTTCAGACCAATTTAAAGTGGCCTGAACAACGGCGGGTATGGCGTTTAATTCCAGGGTTGGAGCAGGCCGAATTTGCCCGTTATGGGGTAATGCACCGGAATACCTTTATTAATTCGCCCCAATTGTTATTGCCCACCCTGCAGTGGCGCGGCGATGAGGGGGTGTTCTTTGCTGGGCAAATGACGGGGGTNNTACATTACGGCCGAACCGAAGAAGAACTTCCAGCCCATGAACGTGACTTTTGGGTTGTTCCCCCCATTGGCTAAACCGCCTCGTGGTAAGCGGGAGCGGGGAGCTGCCTATGCGGAGAGGGCATTGCAAGAATTAAAACAGTTTTTGGATAATTGCTCGGTATGATGTTGCTGTGTGTCACCGCCTGTGCTAATATTTGAATGGAGATGCTTTTATGGAGGAAATGCTTGATCGCTTTTTGCGCTATCAGCGGGTGGAGAAGAATGCTTCCGTACATACCATCAACAATTATCAACGAGACATATTGCAATTCATTGAGTTTTTGTGCGATGATGTAATTGAGTCGACTGAAGTAGACAAGAATGACTTGCGACGCTTTTTGGCCCATTTGCAACAATCAGGATACGCTCGCTCCAGCATAGCTAGGAAGCTTTCAGCCTTACGTTCCTTTTTTCGTTTTCTGGTGATGGAAGGTTGGTGCGCCCATAGCCCTTTAGAGCAAGTGAGCACCCCCAAACAAAGGCGTCAACTGCCTGATTTTTTGTATGTGGATGAGTGCTTCAGTTTGCTACAGGCACCGGATGATAGTGCCTTAGGAAAAAGGGATCGGGCCATTCTGGAAACCCTTTACGCCGCAGGTATCCGCGTGAGCGAGTTGGTTGGCATGTCGCTGCACGATGTGGATTTTCGGCAAGGGTATTTGCGCGTCCTGGGCAAAGGATCGAAGGAGCGTATCGTGCCTCTAGGCAGGCCTGCTTGTCAGGCGATCGAGCGCTATGTGAAGGAGGCTAGGCCCCTGTTGGTCAAACCTGGCCACACTAAAGAGAATGCTTTGTTCTTAAACAAGGCTGGCGGCCGACTTTCCGATCGTAGCGTTAGGCGGTTGGTTGATAAGTACGTGCAGCAGGTGGCTTTGCGTCGACAGGTCAGCCCGCACACCCTAAGGCACTCGTTTGCCACCCACATGTTGGAAAATGGCGCCGATTTGCGGAGTGTGCAGGAGCTCCTGGGGCATGCCAATGTGTCCACAACACAACTATATACCCATGTCACACGGGAGCGCTTAAAGACGGTCTACAAAGAAACTCATCCTCGGGCTTAGGGGGTGCTACCATTGTTTTCAGCGACAACCATTGTTGCTGTTCGCCGTGATGATCAGGTGGCTATGGCAGGCGATGGTCAAGTTACTTTAGGCAACAGCACTATTGTCAAAGCAAGGGCTCATAAGGTGCGTCGGCTCTATCACGACCAAGTGCTGGCAGGCTTTGCTGGCTCGGTGGCCGATGCTTTTGCTTTATTTGACAAGTTTGAGACCTGCTTGGAACAGTATCGAGGTAATTTGGCTCGCGCAGTGGTCGAATTGGCAAAAGAGTGGCGTACCGACCGGGTATTGAGAAGGCTGGAGGCCCAGCTGTTGGTGGCAGACCGGGACCGTGTTTTCTTAGTTTCCGGATCAGGCGAGGTTATTGAGCCCGATGATGGTGTGATGGCCATCGGTTCAGGTGGCAGCATGGCGTTAGCTGCGGCGCGGGCTCTATTGGCATTTTCTGACCTGCAGGCCAGCCAGATTGCAGAACAGGCCTTACACATTGCCGCTGACATCTGCGTCTATACCAACCATGAGATCACGGTGGAGAAATTGGAGGCGAAGTGCTAAGTGAGGCTAGAACCGCGTCAAGTTGTCGCCGAGTTGGATCGCTTCATCGTTGGACAGGCTGCCGCCAAGAAGGCGCTGGCTATCGCTTTGCGTAACCGGGTTCGCCGCAGCCAATTGCCTCCAGAGCAGCAGGCTGAAATTAGCCCCAAGAATATTATGTTGATCGGCCCTACGGGGGTGGGTAAGACTGAGCTGGCTCGGCGTCTGGCCGCCCTTGTCAACGCCCCTTTTGTTAAGGTTGAGGCAACAAAGTATACGGAAGTGGGCTACGTGGGGCGCGATGTGGAGAGTATGGTGCGAGACCTGGTAGATAACGCGGTGCGTTCCGTTAAGAAAGAAAAGTCTCAAGAAGTGGCGAGTAAAGCGGAAGTCCGGGTGGAAGAGAGGATTTTGGCTGCTATGGTGCCTTCACGGGCCGCCACAAGCAATCCCTTTGAAGCCTTGTTGGGCATGAGGGATGTGAAGCAGCCAGAGGATAGCGAAGAAAACGCTTCTCGCAAAGCGCAGAAGGAAGATTTGCGGCGCCGTTTACGGGCGGGAGAGTTAGAAGACCTGCTGATAGATATTGAGGTCAGCGAGCGTCCCACCGCCATGTTCGACATGTTTGCTAACTCGGGCATGGGCGATTTGGCTAATGGTATGCAGGAGATGCTGGGAAACCTTTTGCCGCAGAAGAAAAAACGTCGGAAAGTTACAGTGCAGCAAGCCCGCGCTTTATTCCTGCAAGAGGAGATTGACAACCTTCTAGATGCAGAGGAGATTGCCCGCTTAGCCATTGAGCGCACCGAGCAGATGGGCATTATCTTCATTGACGAAATTGATAAAGTGGCGGGTAAGCACAGTCAGGGCCCGGATGTATCCAGGGAGGGGGTGCAGCGGGACATTCTACCTATTGTTGAAGGATCTACCGTTGCAACAAAATATGGGCCGGTTCGTACTGACTATATATTGTTTATTGCTGCCGGCGCTTTTCACGTTAGTAAGCCTTCTGACTTAATTCCAGAGCTACAGGGCCGCTTTCCAATCCGAGTGGAGCTGGATAGTTTGGCAGAAGCGGATTTGGAGAGAATACTGGTAGAACCAGAAAATGCGCTCTTGTCGCAGTATAAGAATCTAATGGCGACGGAGGGTATTGAGCTGGTATTTACGGCGGATGCTGTAAAAGAGATTGCTGGAGTAGCCCATCATATTAACTCCACCAACGAAGACATTGGTGCTCGACGGTTACATACCGTAATGGAGCAGGTCATGGAAGAGATCGCATTCGATCCACATGCCTTTGGGGGTGATAAAATCTCCATTGATGCAGAATATGTGCGGGGACGCCTGCAAAGTATTTTACGTAACGAAGATCTCAGTCGATATATCTTGTAAGTTTAAGGGGGTCCAATGCAAATGAGTACTAAACTATTGGAGAATACCAGGAGATTGACGCGCATTTTACAGCAATCAGCTGGTGAGGCAGTGCGCTTTACCGATGTAGCCCGTGTATTTTCAGATGTGCTTAATGCCAATGTCTACATCATTAATACCCGCGGCAAACTACTAGGATACGCCCTCCGGGATGATTATGAATGCGATATCTTATCCCGCTACGTACGCAGTGGGCGCTTCCCCAGTGAATATAACAATCAGCTGATGGCCACCGATACACCCATCGTCAATTGCCGTGAATCGGATACCTGTGTTTTCGATAACGCTCCTTGTGAGTTTTCGGACAAGTTGGCCACCATTGTACCCGTCATCGGGCGTGGCCAGCGCTTAGGCACATTATTATTAGCTCGTTTTGACAATCCGTTGGACGATGCGGATCTAGCTTTGACAGAATTTGGTGCCGCTATTCTAGGAATGGAGATTTTGCGGGCCAAGAGCGACGAGCTAGAAGCGGAAGCAAGGGAACGAGCTGTGGTAGAGATGGCCGTCGATGCCTTGTCTTACTCCGAGCTGGAAGCCATCGAGCATATTATGCGGGAGCTGGGTGGCGAAACCGAGGGACTGCTGGTTGCTAGTAAAGTAGCAGACCAAGCCGGGATTACCCGCTCGGTTATCGTTAATGCCCTACGGAAATTGGAGAGCGCTGGAGTCATTGAGTCCCGCTCCCTCGGTATGAAGGGCACCTTCATTCGCATTCTAAATGATAAACTGATCGATCAGGTTTTCCGGCGCAACAAGTAAGTCCTGTGGAGAACTAAGCCAGCTGCAAGTCTTGCGGTTGGCTTTTTTCGACCCCTTTTTACTGTTCGTGTAAAATAAACTGGTGAAGGTTAACAAATTTGCCGAGAAAAAAGAAGGTATTTAGCAGCTTTTGTCGAAACCAAATAGCGGGGTAAATACTGTTGTTCATCTGGCCATATCGTGGAGAGTTCAGCTTTACGATGATGGCCTATTTTTCATTGCCAAAAAAGGGGGAAATGCGTGGTGAATAAGGTTGCAACATCGGCATTATTAGAACGGGCTCTAGCTGCCGCTAGTTTGCGGCAGAAGGTGTTAGCTAACAATCTTGCCAATGTCGATACGCCCGGGTTTAAGAGGTTTGATCTGGCCATGAGAGCTGCTCTGCGCCAGAATCTCGACTCTCCCTTAGAACACTCGATTTATCGCCAGACGGGTACCAGTCTGCGCCTTGATGGTAATAACGTGGATGTGGAGCAAGAAATGACCTATGTGGCAGAGAACGAGGCCTACTTTAATACCGTGGCCAACAGCCTCATTAAGCAGTTGGCGACGTTGCGGTACTTGATAACCGAGGGGAGGCGGTAACCCATGTTAGGTATTTTTAATATCAGCGCTTCCGGGCTGAGCGCCCAAAGGCTGCGCATGGATATCATCGCTGACAATATTGCCAATGCCTCCACGGTACGCCCGCCAGGGGAGGTCCCCTATCAGCGTCGATATCCCCTCTTTGCTGCTAAGCAGGACAATAGTTTTGCTGCTGCGTTGCAGCGTTCGACGGAAAAGGTGGGGCAGGGAGTGCGGGTGGTGGCTATTCTTGAGGACAACGTTACTCCCGGAGAACTGGTCTACCAGCCGGAACACCCCTATGCCGATGAGCAGGGTTATATCCGCATGCCAAATGTAAATATCATGCGGGAAATGGTGAACATGATTTCCGCCAGCCGGGCCTATGAGGCCAACGTAACTGCCCTCAATGCTACCAAGGCCATGGTAACAAAAGCATTAGAGATAGGTAGATAGTCATGGAGATCAGGATTCAGCCCCTAGGGCCCATTAGTAGTCGGGAAGCTACGACGAGAACAAACAAGAGTGATGATGTAGGTTTTGGCCAATTACTCAATGGCCTCATGCAACAGGCGGTTAAGCAGCAAACAGTTGCGGATAATCTCAGTGCTCAGCTGGCTCTAGGTGAAATCGACGATGTGGCAACAGTCATGATAGCAGCTGAGAAAGCAGCACTCTCGTGGCAATTGTTGCAGCAAGTTCGTAACAAGTTGGTAGAAGCTTTTCAAGAGATTATGCGCATGCAGGTATGAGATATAGTGCTGTGTGTAGCAGGGATTGGGGTGGCTAAATGAATATACCTGTTCAAATTACAAGATTAACTGAAAAGTGGGAGCAACAGGCACCCCAGTGGCGTCAGCGTTTCATCCTTATTGCCGCTGTTTCTGCCGTAGTACTCATCGGACTATTGTATATCGCCTTTCGGCCCAACTATGTAACCGTTTTTCATGGATTGACTTTAGAAGATGCCGCCGCCGTTACAGCGGAATTGGAGTCCAAACGTATACCTACTAAGCTAGAGAATGCGGGAACGGCTATCGCTGTGCCCCGCAAACAGGCCGATTTGGCCCGCCTAGAAGCCGCTGCTGCCGGCTTACCCCGAAGTGGGCGAGTGGGTTATGAACTGTTCAATAAGAGTAGTTTCAGCATGACTGAAAGTGAGCGGGCCTTGCAGCAGCAATTGCTCCTAGAGGAGCAATTGGCCCTGACTCTAAAGAAGATATCTAACATCCAGGATGCAGAAGTGAAGTTGGCTTTACCGAAGGAGAATATTTTCCTTGATCCCAAAAGGCAAACGGTGGCCACCGCTTCTGTTTGGGTTAAATCAACTACCCCCCTTGACTCAGGCCAGGTAGGCGGGCTTGTCCACTTGGTATCTCGGGCAGTGCCTAATTTGGCCCCGGAGAATGTGACCGTCATTGACGCTGACGGTCGAGTGCTGAATTCGGGCAGTGACCAGGTCGGCCCTAGCTATACGGACCAACAGAGCCGACAACAGGCGCTGCAGCTGGAGTTGGAAAGAAGTATTACCACCTTGCTGGGCCAGATTTTTGGGGAAGAAAATGTGGCTGTGCGAGTGGCAGCCGAGTTAGACTTCGATCAGCGGAGCACGCAAACAGTGCGCTTTGAGGCNNCAGTCGCCGTCTGGAGGAACCAGCAGTAGTGTTTCGGAAAAGCGGCAGAGGACGATCGCCTATGAGCTGGATGAGATTCGTGAGACCATCACTTACGCTCCGGGGGCTATTAAACGCCTATCGGTTTCCGTAATTGTGAATGAAACTGACCGGGTAGTCGATGCGGCCAAGGTACAGGAGGCCGTTCAGGCTGCAGTCGGTTACGATGCGGAGCGGGATGATGTGGTGTCGGTGCAAACCATGAGCTTTATTGGACCGGAAACTCCACCGGTAGTAGTGGCACCGCCCTGGTACAGCTCGCTGGGGGTTCAAGTCGGTATCGGAGTCTTGCTGGCCATCATAGCTTTACTGGTGGTGCGATCCATCGCTCGTCGCAGACAGCGGGTGCTGCTGGAAGAGCTGCAGATGGCCCAGGTGGCGGCTACTGTGGAACCAGAAGCGGAAGAAGAGTTGCCCCAGCCGCAAGAGGACAAGTCGGAGAGCCTGCGTAAGCATCTGGAAAGAGTGGCCCGACAGAAGCCGGAGGATTTTGCCTTCCTAATCCGAACCTGGCTGAACGAGGAGAGTTGATAACATGCGTTTTACTGGTTTGAATGGACGCCAAAANNATGCTGACTCTGGAGATTGCCAATACACGCCGCATAACTCCGGAAGAGCGGCACATGGTTCTGGAAGAATTTTATCAAATGGCTTTAGCCCGTGATTATATCTCCCAGGGCGGAATTGAGTACGCCCGCGACGTGCTGACTAAAGCCTTGGGTGACGATAAGGCTATCGATGTAATCAATCGTTTGACCGCATCTTTGCAGGTAAGGCCCTTTGAGTTTGTGCGCAAGGCCGACCCTACGCAATTGCTTAACTATTTGCAGGGCGAGCACCCGCAGACTATAGCATTAATTCTCTCCTTCCTACCGCCGGAACAGGGAGCTGTCATTATCTCTTCCTTGCCCCCAGAGGTGCAAAGCGATATTGCTAAACGTATTGCATCCATGGAGCGCACTTCACCTGAGACTATTCGTGAAATCGAAAAGGTGCTGGAGAAAAAGCTGTCTACCCTAGTGGCGCAGGACTATACTTCTATCGACGGACTGGAGACGGTGGTACAGATCCTTACCCGTGTAGACCGGGGTACAGAGCGCACTATTCTGGAATCTATGGAGATACAGACGCCCGAGCTGGCTGAAGAGATTAAGAAGCGTATGTTCACCTTTGATGATATCGTCCTGTTGGATACTCGTGCCATACAGCGGGTCTTGCGGGAAGTTGATAATAAGGATCTGGCTTTAGCGCTTAAGGTGGCCAACGAAAACGTCAAGCAGCTGATTTTTGACAGTGTGTCGAAACGCTTTGCTGAGATGTTGCAGGAAGACATGGAGTATATGGGGCCAGTGCGTCTTAAGGATGTGGAAGAAGCTCAGCAGAAAATTGTGGGCATCATTCGTCGCTTGGAGGAAGCCAACGAGATTGTTTATAGCCGCGGAGGTGATCAGGTAATTGTCTAAGGTGCTTAAAGCCAATGAACTCACCATTTCCGGCTTTTGGCGTCCCGAGCCTAGGGAGTGTGCCACAGAACCGAGGATTAACCGGGTCGATCTGGCCCAGCGCAAAAGGGAGATAGAAGAATATCTGCAGGTTGCGCAAGCCCAAGCAAATCAGATGCTGAGCGAAGCTAAGGCTGAGGCCGATGCCATTTTGGCAGGAGCGGAAGCAGAAATGGCCCGACAGCAAGAAATTGGCTATAGGGCGGGCTATGCGGAAGGGCTAGCAGCCGGCCAGCAGGCGGGGGAAGCCGCCTGGCAAAGCAAGCTAGAAGAGCTAGATTTGTTACGACGAGAACTCGTAGCTAAGGACGCCGAACTCTTGCAGCAGGCAGAAGAGGAAGCCCTGTCTCTCGCATTAGCTCTCGCCCAGCGAGTCATTAATTATAAACTCACCCGCGAAGACGCGGCGGTACAAGCTGCTCTGCGGCAAGTGCTTAGTTTAGCTAAAGGCTGTCGTGAAGCCCTGTTGCTAGTAGCCGAGGAGGATTTTTCCCATCTTTGGGAACAGCGTACCCAGTGGCAGCACCTGTTGCCGGGAGTAAAAGAGTTTGACCTGCAGGTAGAACCTAATTTTACAAAAGGAGATCTATTACTGGAAACCAATCAGGGTTCTGTCGATGCCCGAGTTGATACGGTCCTAGAAAGGGTGGCGGTCGAGTTCGGCCTTGAGGAACAAGAATGAACCTAGGAGCTTGGCAGGGAAAACTGGAGCAATTTTGCCCCTACCGCCTGCTGGGAAAAGTGACTCGTATAGTTGGTCTGACCATTGAGTCTAGCGGTCCCAAAGTGCAGGTGGGGGAACTATGCCAGATCAAACGCACCGATGATTCCTGGGTGCCAGCGGAAGTTGTAGGTTTTAGGGATGATAGCGTCTTGTTGATGCCCTTAGGGGCTGCCGATGGTCTAGCCCCCGGTTCCCTTGTGGAAGCCACTGGCCGCCCGCTACAAGTGGCTGTTGGGAAGGAGCTGCTGGGTAGGGTGCTTGATGGTTTGGGTAATGTGCTGGACGCGGGGACGCCCATTTCTGGGGAAACTTATTACCCGCTGATGGCCGATCCACCTCACCCGCTGGCACGGCCTCGGATAGACCAAGTCTTGTCCACTGGGGTACGGGCTATTGACAGCATGTTAACAGTGGGTATCGGTCAACGTCTGGGCATTTTCGCCGGCAGCGGCGTAGGCAAGAGTACCCTGCTGGGAATGATCGCCCGTAACAGCCAAGCCGATGTTAATGTGATTGGGCTTATCGGCGAACGGGGCCGCGAGGTCGTGGAATTTATTGAACGAGACTTAGGCCCCGAGGGCATGGCCCGCTCGGTGGTGGTGGTAGCCACATCGGATCAGCCTGCTCTCGTTCGTTTAAAAGGAGCTTTTGTTGCCACCGCTATAGCCGAGTATTTTCGTGATCAAGGCCAGAATGTCATGCTAATGGTCGACTCGCTGACCCGTTTTGCTATGGCCCAACGGGAAGTAGGCTTATCCATCGGTGAGCCGCCCACTAGCCGTGGTTATACTCCTTCAGTATTTTCCCTCTTACCTCGTCTCCTGGAACGGAGTGGGCGAGCCGAATCCGGTTCGATAACTGCCTTTTATACGGTCTTGGTGGATGGTGACGACATGAATGAACCGATCACCGATGCGGTGCGGGGCATATTGGATGGTCATATAGTTTTATCCCGCGATCTGGCCAACCGTGGTCATTATCCCGCCATTGATCCACTGGCTAGCATTAGTCGTCTCTTTACCGAGTTGGCTCCTGGGGAGCAGCTGGAAGCGGCTAATCAGGCCCGGCGTTTGTTGGCTGTGTATCGAGAGAATCAGGATCTGATTAACATTGGTGCCTACAAGAAGGGAGTTAACCCCGAGATAGATGAAGCAATTGACAAACTGCCGGCCATTAATGGTGTGTTGCAGCAAGTAGCTACCGAAAAGGGTAACTATGAACAAGCGGTCGCCGCATTGTTGCAGGCAGTCGGGGGGTAGAAAGAATGGCTGTGTTTCAATTCCGCTTAGCGCAGGTCTTGCGCCTGCAGCGAGCGATGGAAGATATGGAAAAACGAGAGCTGCAACAGCGACTAGCGGCATTGGCCCACGCCGAGGCGGCACTATCGCAAGCGCGAGCGCAGCGTATTAGCTTTGTAGGGCGCCTGCA
>MTKW01003257.1_pt1 | contig 18879 bp, 18 predicted proteins | sample 1042761 | NCBI WGS metagenome assembly MTKW01 (sample SAMN06205366, study PRJNA360243) | anaerobic digester metagenome | biome: Wastewater treatment plant; feature: Anaerobic digester sludge; material: sludge; isolation source: anaerobic digester fed with sludge from wastewater treatment plant ... | reverse complement strand
TCTGGACTATCAAGGAGTTAATGACTTTCAGGATACCAATTCAGTAATATGCGTACACGATCCAATTTCCTAAATTATTTATAGATGATAACTTAAAACTTTCGGTAACGTCCAGAAAAGCCATAATATCGTAGCCGTTACGTATCCTACTATCGTTACTCTACGTCCATGCGGATAATCTTTTCAAACAAAGATTTTTGATCAACTCCCCTATCTCGGTAGTGCGAATATGGACTGCATAATATGGGATGAACAGCAAAATAATTTTATACCTTTCCTTCAGACACATCTCCAATGCTCCTCTTCGCCCATGTGGGCCTTGCCCTGGCCACTGCCCGCCTCAGCAGCCGACTGGATCTGATGTTTCTAGCCCTGGGATCCATGCTCCCCGATATCCTGGATAAGCCCTTAGGCCTGCTGGTATTCGGGAGCGCGAATATGGGAAGAACATTCGCCCATACCCTTCTTTTCCTGATCATTCTGGCAGCTATCTCTTTTCATCTGCAGGATATCAAAATGGCCTCCCTCACCTGGGGGGTTTTGGTGCATCTCATCTTGGACTCCATGTGGAGCTCTCCTATCATCCTCCTCTGGCCGCTTCTGGGTGGATTTCCGAGCGCCCCCTATATGGATACATTGAGCTACTTACAGATGCTTCTCACGGGCCTGGAGGATCCCGGAATCCTTATCCCTGAGCTGCTGGGCCTAGGCTACCTGCTCATCCTTATCTATCAAAAAAGGAGCTTGATTCTGGCAAAAGCACAGATCTGCGAATAATTATAAGTATTAGGAACTTATATAATTTTTTGAGATGATATGTTATGAGGGAGCGAAGGAGCAAAGATCAGATCGTAGTAGAGATCTTGCATCTGTGCGAAGACGGGGAGAATATAACCAGAATAGTCTATCGAACCAATACCAGCTTTGCCATCGTTAAGGCATATCTTCACATCCTCATGAAAAACAATCTCCTGGAATTTATTGAGGCCTCCCCCCGGCTCTACAAGACAACGAGAAAGGGCCTGGAGATGCGAGACCGGCTGGAGGGCCTCCATAAGCTGATGGAGGGTCTCAAGGTTTAGGCTGATCTATCAGCGAGGGCCTCGCATCGGCATTATGGGACTGCGCAGGCCAGAAATCTATAAGACAGGGGGCATGCTGATATCTTTTACCTCTATATAAGCTCAGGGATGTCCACCATTGCTGGACCTATAGAAAAATTTTGTAGGATACGGCCGTCCTCTGAGATAAAAATAGCCCGTATGGTTGGTATAACGGCTAGCTCCCTTAATTTACAAATAGATTTTTTATATATAGTTCTCCCGCTTTCAAGGGACATCTTTAAATATCCATAAAGATAATCCATTTCCAGTCGGTAACAACCAGGCATGGAATATTGATAACCAAACCAATAAAGAGAGATATGATATGCTTTCATCGATGTTGAGTACAGTCAGCAGCACCATGAGTGCGACTGCAGCAGCCAGTGCAACCAGCACATTGAGCGCCACCAGCTCCATGAGCACCACCTCTGCGGTAAGCACCTTTGCCACAGTAGGTGTCGCCGATATCAGCGTTGTGAGCGTCCTGTGCCTCATCGCTCTCCTGAGTGCCTCGGAGATATTATCTGCCTCATCCTACTGGCACAGGCGCCTCTCCACGCTTCTTAACATCTCAATCGCTCCCATGGTCATAACCTTCTTCTTAATTGTAGGCTATAAGGTTATGGAGGTCATCGGCGGCTAGAAGGACCTGGCCGTTGCTGATTGCCTCCTCCATGATAACTTCTATTGTGTTTTTATAAATCAAGACTGTATTTTTTTCTTTATATCATCCCTTTTACATCTTCCCTTTTACATCTTCCCTTTTACATCTTCCCTTTTACATCTTCCCTTTTATATCTTTTATCTTCCATACTTTTTTCTTTCATATCATTTCTCTTTTACATCATTTCTCTTTTACATCTTTTTTTTTCCTGATAAAACTCAAATGGTCAAACGTGCCCTAGCCTCTTCAGGGCATAAGCATAAAAAAGAAACAGGAATAGAGGCCCGATGATCAAATAGGGCAGCATCTCCTGCTTGAGGGGAGCGATGAGGAAGAGAGATATATTGGTGATCCCGTGGGCCAGGGCGATTATGGGAAGGCTCTTTGAGAACCAGAATAGAATCCCAAAGGCCAGGCCGGCTATAGTCACATAGAATAGCTCCAGAGGCACGCGGTAGCCACTATGCATGAAACCGAATATCAGACTGGTCAGCAGCAGCCCTGACACAAGGCCGATCCTCTCCTGGAGCACCGTCTGCAAGGCCGATCGGAAGACGAACTCCTCCACCACCCCCACGAATATGATCATGGTCAGGACTAAAATGAGAATGTCCTGGAGATCATTCTCCACTGTCAGCATCTGGGGCTTGAGAACCAGATACTCCCCCCACCCCAGGACCAACCCCAGGGATACGGATAGGGGCAGATAATACCAGAACCTCTCAAAGGTCAATCCCGCCTCCTCTCGGGTTATGAATCTCTCCTTCAGTATCAGGTAGATGGGAATGAACATGGGAGCATAGACCATAACATAGGAGTGGAGGGTCAGATGGAAGAAGACGGGCATCGCGACATTCAATAGCCGGAATAAAGGCAAGAGCATGAGGGCGGGGTAGGTGCGGTTCCTAATGAATATCGATGATAGGCTGAGGAAGATCAGGTTCAATGCATGAATGTACATTGCTGCCTCAGAGTGGCCGAAGAAGATCAGAAGTTCGGCTGACATTATTAAAAATACGGGAAATATCAGGTCCAGATAATATCTCTCTGCGTTCTCAAGCTTCATGTGATTGGCCAATGATTGCCTAAAAGATTTAAGATATTCCCTCGGATCGGTTCGATGCAGCCACGTGAGGTGGCCCTCCTTCTGCCTGGTCCTGAGGGGGATGAAATGCGAAGGATGTAAATAATTTGCAGCCTGAAAGGATAGCATGACTCTTGTCTCCCTCTCTTTTGAGGTCCATCAGCCAATCCGCTTGAGGAAGAACTTCTTCTGGGACGGCTACCTGAACCGGCAGGTGGTACCTGATTTATCGGCATACTACTTCGATGAGCCAGAGAACCGGAGGATCTTCGACCGGGTATCTGACAAATGCTACCTGCCCGCCAACCAGGCCATCCTGGAGGGGATAAAAAAGCTCAAGGAGATGGACAGGCCCTTCAAGGTGGCCTACAGCTTCTCAGGGGTATTCCTGGAGGAATGTCAAAGGTACCGTCCGGATGTCCTCGACTCCTTCTCCGGCCTGGTGGAGACGGGAATGGTAGAGGTGATGGAGCAGACCTACTATCACAGCCTGGCCAGCCTTTATGATGATCCCGGAGAGTTCATCGAGCAGATCAAGATGCATCGGGAGCTGATCTGGGATATTTTCGCCCTGCGGCCCACGACCTTTGAGAACACTGAGCTGATCTACAGCGATCAGATCGCTGAAATAGCAGACCGGATGGGCTATAAAGCCATATTCACAGAGGGGGTGGTTGCAGATCCCAATTATGTCTACCGCCCGCCAAACACCAGCATCAGCCTCCTTTTGCGAAATTACCAGCTCACCGATGATATCGGCTTTCGCTTCTCCTCTCACAACTGGGAGGAGTACCCCCTCACTGCAGACAAGTACGCCTACTGGCTGTCAGCAGTCAGGGGCAGATGCATAAACATCTTCTGCGACTACGAGACCTTCGGCGAGCACCAGTGGACAGATACCGGGATCTTCGAATTCCTTCGCGCCCTGCCCGAGCAGATTCTCCGCCATGAGAGCCTTCAGTTCGCCAAGCCCAGCGAGATAGCCAGACTCATTCCACCGGAGAGGGAGATCTCAGTAGAGAGGCATGTCTCCTGGGCGGATCTGGAGAGGGACACCAGTTGCTGGCTGGGGAATGCCCTTCAGCATGCCTGTTTCATCTATCAAAAGAGGTTGGAGGCCCCGGCTAAGGAGAGCAGAGATCCCGATCTTTTGGCCATCTGGAGGATGCTCGGGCTCTCCGATCACCTCTACTATATCTTCACCCATGGAGGGGGGCCGGGCGAGGTGCACAGCTACTTCAGCCCCTATAGCTCTCCTTATGATGCTGCAGTTACCTACTTTGCCGTCTTATGCGACCTGCATGGCCGCCTGAGCAGGAAGACCCATCTGGCCGACTCTCCCTTCCGTTTTGCCACCGGGATAGACCAGTTCACCGGCGAGTTCGCCTGGACGCTGATGGGCCTGGAGGCCATCTTGGGCCAGATCCCCCTCCCCTCCCTGGAATACCATAACGTCAAGGGCGATTATGTCCTCTGGGCGGAGACCAGCCTGGGCGACAGAGCTCTGGCGGAGAGGCTGGCCGGGATGCAGAAGCTCAAAGGGAGAAGGCTGAGAGAAGGCCTTATCCAGGCGGTGGCAGCTTCGCTGGCCGGGGAGGGTGATGGAAGATGACTGCAGGATCAGATCGACCCTTCCGGCCATCGGACTACTCTCAGGGCACCTCGCGGGAGTGGCTGGTGGCCAATGGTCTGGGCAGCTATGCCTCCTCGACAGCCAACTGCAGCAACAGCAGAGCCTATCACGGCCTTTTGGTGGCGGCCACCGATCCGCCTGCCGGGCGCAGGCTGCTGCTCTCCAGCCTGGACGAGGAGCTGGGCGAGTACCGTCTGAGCAATCATCAGTACCCAGGGGCGATCTATCCCCAGGGCTTCACTCACCTGCGGGAGTTTGCCACTGATCCCTTCCCCAGGTTCTGCTATCAGATGGGCCAGACGACTCTGGAGAAGAACGTCTCCATGGCCAGAAATGAGAACAGCACAATCATCAGCTACAGGATCAGGAAGTACTCAGGGCGGCTGTGCATCGTTCCTCTGATCCACGATCGCAGCTTCCATGCCTCAAGCGAGCTTCCCCCTATGCATCAGGAGGCCTGGGAGAATGGAACGGCAATCATCTCCCAGACCCGCTTTTTCATCTTCTCTGACCTGGCCCGCTATATCCCCCAGGAGAGCGTCTACTACAATTTCGAGTACGAAGAGGAGCGTCGCCGGGGCCTGGGCTGGAAGGAGAACCTCCTCTCCCCCGGTCGTTTCGAGATAGATGTGGCTGGAGAGGCCGAGTTCGCCATCATCGCCTCCACCTGGAGGAGAGAGATGCCCGACTGGAGGGGGGATCTGGATAGGGAGAGGGAGCGTTTGAGATCATTGAAGGCGCCCGTGCCCTCTCTCGCCCGGGCGGCAGACAGCTTCCTGGTGAAGAGGGGCAATGCTCTGAGCCTCATCGCCGGTTACCACTGGTTTGATGACTGGGGAAGGGATGCCATGATCGCCCTCCCCGGCCTTCTCCTCACCACCGGCCGATTCGAGGAGGCAAGGCAGGTCCTCAGATCCTTTGCCAGGGAGATGAAGGACGGGGTATTGCCCAACGACCTTGGGGCCCGGTCCTATAACACCGTCGACGCTTCTTTGTGGTTTATCCAGGCAGTGGGCAGATACTATGATGCAACAGAAGATCTGGAGTTTCTGGCCGAGCTTTGGCCGGGGCTCTTAGAGGTGGTTGAGAGGTACTCCCGGTCGGGCGAGGACTTCGGAGCAGACGAGGATGGCCTGATCATCTCCGGTCCGGCCCTCACCTGGATGGATGCCAGGGTGGAGACGAGGCCTGTCACCCCCAGGAGGGGGAAGTGCTGCGAGATAAATGCCCTCTGGTACTCCGCCCTGAGGAGGATGGAGTGCTTTGCCCAGGCTCTGAGGGTGCCCCTGGATCCGGGGATTGCTCAGCTTGCAAAGAGAGTTCAGAGCAGCTACCCCCGGTTCTGGAACAGCGAGAACGGCTGCCTTTTCGATGTTATAGATCATGAGGACGCCTCCATCCGCCCCAATCAGATCATTGCAGCAGCAATTCCCGATCTTCTGCCTGATGTGATGAGAAGGAGCATTCTGGAGGTGGTGGAGCGAGAGCTGCTCACCCCCTTCGGCCTGAGGACCCTCTCCCCCCGCGATCCCCGGTATGCTGGCCGGTATTCTGGAGGCCCTTCGGAGAGGGACAGCAGTTATCATCAGGGCACAGTCTGGCCCTGGCTCATCGGCCCCTATATCGATCTCCTCCTGGCGGTGAACGGCAGGACGGCCGAGGCTCTGAAGAGCGGATTGGAGGCCTTAAGGCCGCTGCTGGATCTGGCTGATGAAATGGGCACCATCCCCGAGATCTTCGATGGCGATCTGCCCCAGAATTCAGGGGGATGCTTCTCCCAGGCCTGGTCGGTGGGGGAGCTGCTCAGGGCTTATAAGGAGCTGCAGGGTTGAACGGATATGCCTGAAGAGACATCTCCGGCGGAGACGATGAGATCTTGGCGTTTGGGATGAGGGAGCAGGTCAGCCCGGGTACACATTGCATAAGCCCAGGTTTTAGGGGAAGGTTGGGATATATCTGGATTCTGGCGGAGGATATCCGGGCAGATGTGGGCTGTGAGGTGGCCGCGCTCTCTCTTTATGCTCCGGCCTTGGACCTCAACAGCAGAAGATCGCCGGGCTCCTCCTCCGGCTGTTCTAGATCTGCAGTGAGCAGACCAAAGGCAGAAAGGGCGAGGTGAGGATACAGAAGCTTATTTAGAGTGCATTCATAGCTGGGAATGCTCGCATAGTCTTGACGAAGTTCCTGAATTGACGAAGTTCCTGAAAGCATGCAATTTTATTAAGGGATAGGTATTCTTTTCTGCCAGAGGACCTGGAATGGAATGATTCCATAATCCAGAGAAGAATTCGATTAAGTGCGGGGGACGGGATTCGAACCCGCGAACACCTGCGTGACAGGGCCCTCAACCCTGCTCCTTTGACCTGGCTTGGAAACCCCCGCTCGAGATATCGGTTATAGACCGGCTTTGTCTTGGCCGATCCAGGGCGTTAAGATAGCTCTGTCAGCTTAGCATTCAGATCAAGAGCCCTTATCTTGATCTCATCTGCAGCCTTGGCCACAAGATCTCTGGCAGGAATCGATCCACTGCTTTCGATTGAGATCACGAAGGAATCCCGAATGGGCTTGAGATCAATTGCCGCGGCCTCACAGATGCCAATACAGAGCTTGCACAAGGAGCATTCCAGTATATTTGTAGCTTTCGCTCTGCCCTCCTCTATTACCAGGATATTGCGGGGACAGACCTCAACACACAATCCACATCCGTCGCAGGCTTCACCGATCATTATGCTGGGCAGATTCTTGTAGCCGCACAGAGTGCCTGCATTCCACTTGGAGTGCTCTTTGCCCACTCGCTTGGTGGCATAGCCCTCCATCACCAGCTTCTCCCCCTCGCCCAACACCACCAGGGGGATCCTCTCGAAGGCCGGCCTTACACCGGGATCGGTGAACTGAATGTCCTCGGAGTAGACCATGCCGGGGCCTTCTTTGGAGATCATGAAATCCACCCGGCAGCCTGGGCAGCCTGTACCGTCGCACTGACAGTCCTCCGGCTGGGAGAGGAAATCCAGCTCCTCTGCCACCAGCGGAACCTCCCCCAACCTCAATGCTATCTGCTCATCGAAGAGGACGGAGGTGTTATCATAAAGGCTGATCTCATCTATTGCCAGTATTGGAACCTCGCTCATGCAGGTCCGGCGAATGGCATTGGCGAATGCGGCGCTAACGCCGCTGAGGAGAAACCGGATCCGGTCCTCCCTCAGCTCAATCAACTCGAACTTCAAGCTTTACACCCTTCGACCCCTCTTCCCCCCTCTGGGCTTGGTCCCGTCGTGAGGTATGGGGGTCGCATCTTCTATCCTGCCGATCCTCAGCCCTGCTCGCGCCAGGGCCCTGATGGCTGCCTGAGCGCCTGGTCCTGGAGATCTCTGCCGGTTCCCGCCGGGGGCACGCACCTTGACATGCACTCCGATGATTCCCTTGTCCTTCACAGCATCAGCGACCTGCAAGGCCATCTGCATGGCTGTATAAGGTGAGCTCTCGTCCCTGGCTGCCTTGACCACCATTCCTCCAGAGATCTTGGCCAGAGTCTCCGCTCCAGTCTGGTCGGTGATGGTGATGATTGTGTTGTTAAAGGACGAGAATATGTGGGCAATGCCCCATTTTCCTTCTGCCATTTATCCTTCCACCCTGGGTGTTCTGGATGCCCTCTCCGGATGGCCTTCATTGGCCATGGGAGAGCCCATGTAATAATCAATACGCATCTCCTCGCCCCTGGGCACGAGGTAGCCAGGAACATCCACCCTCCTTCCTGACACCTGTATGTGGCCGTGGACGATGAACTGCCTGGCCTGCTTCAATGAGTTAGCCAGCCCCTGCCGATAGACCTGGGTCTGCAGCCTTCTCTCCAGAATGTCATTGACCTTCAAGGATAAGATGGCGTCCAGATCTCCGTCCTCTTTGAGCATTCCCAGCTTCTTGAGGCGTTTGAGGACGGCCTGAGCCTGAGGAGGCTCCTCCCCCAATGAGACTGCTGCCAGGAGCTTTCTGCTTGCCTGTCTGTACTTCTTGAGCACTGCCTGAGCCTTCCATAGCTCCCTCTTATTCCGCAGTCCGTAGGCCTTAACTACCTCCACCTCTCCTGCGATCCTCTCCGCCTGCCAGGGAGTACGTGGCCTGGCATACATCTTCCGGCTCTTGCCCGGATATCCCATCTCCTACCACCTTCTCCTTTTTATTGCTTGGCAGCAGCTCCTTCTCTTCTTCTGCTGACGCCCACAATGGCACCCGTGCGTCCAGTGGACCTTGTCCTCTGGCCTCTCACCCGCAGGCCCCTTTCATGTCTGAGGCCCTTGTAGCTCCTCATCTTCTTCATGAGGTCAAGGTCTTCCCGGAGGGTCATATTCAGTTCTACGCCCATGATATGGATATCCTTGCCGGTCTCAATATCGCCACGCCGGTTGACCATCCAGGCGGGCAGGATATCGATGGCATCCTCCTCCACGACCTTCTTCAACTTATCGATCTCTGCATCGGGGAGCAGGCCGAGGGTAGCTGTCGGGTCCACCCCTGCCCTCTCAGTGAAGATCTTGGCGCATCTGCGGCCTACACCCTTGATGCCCGTCAGGGCCATGTGGACCTGCCTTTTGCCGTCCAGGTCGGTATTCAAAATGCGAACTATATGCCTGAGCTCTTCATCAGAGCCCTTCTTAGGCTTCTCTTCAGCCTTCTTAGGCTTCTCTTTTCCTGCAGTTGGTCTTGCCAAATTAGTCCTCCAGGGAACTTTATTCCTCTGGATCAGCCCCGGGTCTGAGCCCGACGCCGCCCGCTTAACACATTGTGGGGCGAATCAATCCAATGAGCCAAAGTGAAGTTATGCTTCTCGTATAAAAGACTTATTAGGATCAGGCCTCTTGGGTCAGGCTGCTTGGATCAGGTTGCTTGCAATTCCAGCTCGATCTCATTATCCTTGGCCCACTCCCTGAGAGCATCTCTCTGCCTGGCGTTCTCATAATCATACCAGGTCTGAAGAAGGCCTCTCTCATCAAACAGGTCTTTGAGCCGTCTATATGCCCCGCGCCGGCCAAAGATCCTCCGAACAGTATTCAGATCATCAGGCAGATGCTCTTCTGCAAATTCGATAACGAGCATCTGTCCCAGGTTGAGTTCGTTCTTATGAGGGATCGGTATGAAGTGATCGCATTCGAACTCATCCTCGTCCTTTGGATCATCCCATTCGGATTGATAGTAGATCTCGCCATTATCAAGGCACAGGAATGCTCTATTCATACCGTACTCGGCCGAACATACATAAAGGAATGCATTATGAATCTCGTCGAAGGTGGTCATATCCATTCTCTGATCTTTTAAATTTGCCTATTTCCTTTTTTCCATACTTCCTAACTGATCTGAAGCTCGATCATCCTTTTTTATTCCAACGGCCTTGAAGAATGTATAGCAGAAAACGCCATCCTCTTCTGCCGTCCGGTATAGATCCCTTATCCCCTCATCAAACGTCTCCGATTTTATCATCCCCGACCCTATCGCCGCTTCGCGGACCCCCTCGATCATGGCAGTGAAGGTGTTCCTGGTGAAGCCCTCCACCATCTCCGGCCGGCTGGAGTCGGCATAGACCATGCGAGGAGAGACCCGGACCGATCTGAAGCCAGTTTTAGAGAGCAGGGGGTAAAGCTCTCTTCCAATCATAGCGTTTCCTCCAGACATTTTCTGCAGCTCCACCAGGGAGGCGATAGCTCTTTTAGCGGCAGTGCTATCAGGATAGAAGTATGCTGAGCCGTGGTCCCCCTCGATCACTGTGATTGTGCCCCCGGGGCGGATGAACTCCTTCAAGACTGTGACAGCCTCTGCTGGCCGGGGGAGGTGCTCGAGGATAAAGCAGAGGAACAAGTGGTCGAAGGATTGGGCCTCAAAGGGAAGATGGAATATATCCGCCTGGAGAAGATCGACATTCTCAAGGCCTGCCTCCCTGGCCCTTCCTCTGGCCTGGAGGAGGAAGGTGCGGGATATGTCCAGTGAGATGATTGATGCCCCCGGACTGTTTTGGGATAGGGTTAATGTCTGCGCCCCCACTCCGCAACCCGCCTCCAGGACCCGGCTGCCAGCAGGATAAGAGGTATCAGAGTGGAGCAGCTCGACCAGGGTGGAAGCCTGATCCTGCAGGCGTCTGCTCTCTTTGGGATCATAGCCGTGGACATATGCACTGCCCATAAAGCAGATGATATCCGAGGTTTGTATTAATCTTAGCGTTTGTATCGATCTTAGCTGTCGAGAGGCTGCATGAGGCAATAGAGTCGAGCAGAGGAGATATATCCAATATCGCGATGGAGATATATGCCGGGCAGCTTGATATTTAAACCAGGCAGCGACCAGGGATATTCTCCTATCTCTTTTTTGGGGCAATGCAAAGAGGTTATAAGTATTTCATTTAATCATTTAATAATGTACATCTAATCAATTGATCAGGACAGGTGTGTTAAATGACCAAGACTGCAGTAATCATAGGCGGAGGGATTTCCGGGATATTTGTGATGAAGGATCTCCTGGAAAAGAAAACAGCGGCGAAGGAGGATCTCAAGATCGTCCTCATAAAGCGGGAGGAGAGCGGCTGGGTCTCCGTCTGCGGACTGCCCTATGCACTCCGCGGATGGTATGAGATAGAGAAGGTTGTGATCAACAAGCCTGAGTTCTTCACAGAGCAGGGAGTGGATTTCAGGACTAATACCGAGGTCGAATGGATAAATACCGATGACAAGACCTTGAAGCTGAAGGAAAAAGAGACGCTCAAATACGATTATCTGGTCATTGCCACAGGGAGAAAGCCGGCTCTTCCTGAGGTTATTGAACAGTCAACTCTGAAGAACATATTCACCCTGAACAGCATGGAAGATGCTCTTGAGATCGAGGCTGCCATCAAGTCCGGAACTGTGAAAAACGCCCTTGTTCGCGGGCGGGGGATAATTGCACTGCAGGCTGCTGCTGCGACCTCTGCCAATCATATCAAGACCACTGTCCTTGCAGGTCCTCCCTCATTGCTTCCCGGAGGCCTGGATCCTGATATGGGCGATATGCTCAAGGATTGGATGCAAAATCAAGGGATAGAGTTCATACTGGAGAAGAAGCCAATAACTGGCCTGAGAGAGGATAAAGGCACTGTCAGCTCTGTTCTCATCGGCGAGGATGGTGAAAAGGAGATCCCAGCAGAGATGATTGTGATCGCCAAGGGGATGAGGCCGAATGTCAGACTGGCAGTGGAGGCGGGAATAGAGACAGGGCATACTGGCGGAATTATAACCGATAGCACACTGCATGTCAAAAAGAGGGGGAGCTACCTCAAAGAGGTCTATGCCTTGGGCGACTGCATCGAGGTCATAGATGGCATCACCCTCCGCCCGCGGTTGAATCAGCTGGCTTCTACATCTGTTGTCCAGGCGAATGTCATCTCAGACAATATAATCAGTGATATCGAAGGCAATCCCTGTCTGTATTCCTCTTACGATCCGTGCGTGGGGCCGGTTGTCGCCGAGATTGCGGGAATGAATTTTGGATCGGTGGGGGTGACCACAGAGGCAGCAGAACGAGCGGGCATTAAGACGATATCCGGAAAAGCAACCAAGCTGACCAAGGCCAGATACTTCCCGGGGGCCAAGCCTCTCACAATGAAGCTGATCTTTGATGCCTTCTCCATGAAGCTTATAGGGGCTCAGATGATCTCTGAGGTTCCGGTCTCAGACCGGGTAAATGAGATGGCTGTGGCCATAAGAGCCCGTGTTACAGCAGAGGATCTTGAGAGCACAGAGAGATGCTTCGACCCATCCTTATCTCTGCTCGTGGATGTGACAGTGGATGCCGCTCAGGAGGCTCTGAAAAATAAATTGGTCTGTTAGCCTTCAGATCGCAGCTGGCATAAGCCGGGATGGGCAGGCTGGCTTCATCCCGCCCATAAGCTGCATATCTTTCATTTTTTCCCGTAGCAAAACCAGTTCAGCTTAACTTTATCTCCCTTGGGAATAAAAAGAGTTCGGGCTGATCATATCCAAGCAGCTCTTCTCTTTTTTCACATTTCGTCTCCTCCTTTTCTCATTTCTCTCATACTACAGCCTCCCCTTTATATGCCTGATCTCCACTGCCACTCCTCTTCTTGATGCTACCATCTCCCAGCCGGACATCTTCGCCCGGCCAACCCCGAAGGCCTGCTCGCCGATGATGATAACCTCATCCCCCGGCCGGATCTCTTCATCTGCGCCGACGACCCCTGGAGCGAGCAGCGAGCCACGGGGCAGGAAGTCGCCTATCCTGACTGCATATCTGCCCAGCGGCTCCAGGCGTTTTGCTCCCTCCATGGAGAGAGCCATGCTGCCGTTTATGGTCCAGGTGGCCAGAGGCCTTTTTTTCTCATCCTGAATCTCCCTGCCCTTTACCATTATCTTTCCCGCCAGCAGGGCATCGCCCGCGCCTTGGCCCAAATAGAAGTCGGCATGAGCCCGGTAACGCAATAGCCGCAGGTCCGGCAGGCGAGCTACATCGCGGCAGGCCTCTTTTACTGCTTTGGCGAGGCGGGATAGGGCTGAAGCACCGGTCCCCCCGCCGGTATAGATGGCATCCAGGCCCGACTCTCGCACTGTCTCCTCCAGCTCTCCCTCCAGGTGGGCGACTATTCTCGTATAGCGATTTCTTTTCAGGTAAGCCTCCAGGCAACCGATCAGCCAGGCCCTCTCCTCTCGATCCCAGCGGCCGGTGACCGGCACATCGTAGCTGGCAGCAGGATAAGCCTCCTCCAGTTCCCGCGGCACCAGGGCCAGGGGCGAGGTGAGTATCAGCTCATGCAGATAGCGCCTTGCGGGCCCGATGGCCTCGGCGAAGAGGCGGTGCGATCGGGAGGTGGAGTAGGGCTTCCTGGCAGAGCAGGGCAGGAGCAGCAGCACATCGCTCTGCGGGGCTTGATATCTCTCTAAGACCCTTTCTGCAAAACGGGTGACCTCCACCCTCTGCAGGGATTCGGCGCAGTTGGCATAAAAGGTGCTGCGCCTTCTCGTGGGCGTCCTTTTCTCCAGATAGCAGTGCTCTCCATCCAGGAGGCGCAGAGCAGCAGTCTGGCCGGGAGTCACCCTGACCTGGCGCTCAACATACTCTCTGATGCTCTGAGAGCGAACCGCCTCCCTGACCACCAGCAGCTCCTCCTCCAGCTTCAGCAGGTTATGGGCGGCGAATAGATCCCTCTCCTGGCCGGCGGCTCTCCTCTCTTCCTTTCCCTTCAGCTCAATGCTCTGGCAGTGGGAGCAGAGGCAAAAGAGCTCACTTTTCCCTTCCAGCTCCTTGGCAGTCCAGACACCATCACGGGTATGGTAGCGGCCCAATAGGCCATCTGCTATCATCCTGGTGCCATCAATAAGATCAACTCCCAGGTAGATCAGAAGGGCCAGATTGGCGGGCGTGGCCAGAGCAGGGGCATAAAGGGCACTATCTGGTGGGATCTTCTCCCTAACACTGATCGCCGCCTCCACCAGGTCCCGGGGATTTCTGAGGCTTCCAGCATTGCCCATTAAGTAGACATCGGCATCCTGGGGCGTCCTCTGGCTGAAAGGATAAACAAGCACGCCCTTCGGACCATCTAAATCCAGAGCTGGCAACTCCAGGGTCGGCTTGAGGTGCAGTGCTGAGGGAACATACGGCAAGATGGCCAGCTTTTTTTCATTCTTCAGCTCCTTTAAGCTCTCCTGAGCAGCTATGGCCTCCTCCAGGGAGCCATAGCCAAAGACGCTCCCCACAGAGAGATAATCCTGGGGGATGATGATGCCGGGAGTGCTGATCTGCCTCTTCAGGAGGAGCCTTCCCATGCGGGCTGGGCCGTCGCGTCGGAGAACCTCGAAGTACCTGGTCATAGCTTGTATGCCTCGCTTGCAGATGCTGGATGTCTTGGAGTTGGAGCATTGATCTCAAACATATTATCAGCAGACAATGACTTAATCGTATAAAAAAGGGGTTAGGGTCGTTTTTAACCCTATGGTAGCCGGCCACGGGGCTTGTCTGGATTGCTCTGGATTATTCAATCCTTATGCTGAACCTCGCCTCTGGATTGGCCGTCATCAGCTCTCTCATGTTCCTCTCCGCCTGCTCTTTGGCGGCGCTGTCGGCCTGCTCCGGCACCTCAGCATTAAAGGGATAGGTCTCAGCCAGCTCACGGGGGTAGGGCCCGAAGGGCGGCTTGTAGAGCAGCATGTTGTCGAAACGGGACGAGTCAGCAGCGGGATCGCTTGTGATCAGCACCTCACCCTCCAGGGAGATGCGACCGATCCTGCGGGCGTAGCGCAGTACCTCCGGGCGCAGACTGGCCTCCTGGCTGGTGTAAAAGAAGGTGGACTTGCTGGCCGTGTCCAGCCTCTCCAGCCACTGCCCCTCCCGCCCCAACCTCTTGAGGCCGTCCAGCATTCGGGGGTGGGAGCGGCAGCGTGCCTCGAGGAGATCCCAGAGCGAACCCTCGCGAATGCTCTGCCGGACGAGCTTGATCTCCTGCAGAGAGATGTAAAGGTTGTGGCGGGCCAGCTCTTTCTCCCTTTGGGGGCTGTCCACCAGCTCCTGGTGGGTATATTTCTGGCAGACGGGACAGGAGCAGGGAAGATACTTCATCTCCGCCAGCTTCCTCGTTCCATGGACGGTCAGATAGCGACCCTCTCGGGCATAGAGAGCATAGGCGGCGGAGTCGAAGAGGTCGCAGCCCATAGCAGCCGCCAGGGCAAAGATCATTGGATGTCCCGCTCCGAAGAGATGGACGGGAACTCCCGATCCCAGGCCTTTCTTGGCAGCGACAACAACATCCACCAGATCCCTGAAGCGGTAGGCCTCCATCAGAGGCACCACCCCTCCCACAGGGTAAAGATCGAATCCTAGGCCCCGGGCAAACCTCCCCGCCCTCTCCCGCAGGTCGGGATAGGTCGATCCCTGGACCGGTCCGGCCAGCAGTACCTCTCTTTTCAGACTGGCTGCCTCCTGGAGCCTCATCTCAGTGGTATTCAGCTCCAATTCCGCCCTCTCCCTGGAGACATCAGGAGGGGTTGGTATGTCCAGGGGCACAGATATATCCGATTTTATGGCAAACTGAAAATCAAGTATCTCCAAAGGCAAGACATCGATGTCGCCGTATACTGAGAGCTGAAAGGCTCCCGAGTCAGTCATTATCGGGCCGGAGAAGCCCAGGAGATCATGCAAGCCACGCTCTATTGCTTTGATTCTCAATTCCTGATCCTGGTTTATAATGTAGCTATTGGTGATAATCATCCCCGCACCCATCAAGGCCAGCTCCTCCGGGGGGATTAAGGGGAGATGGGGGTTGACCACTGGCATTAGAAGAGGGGTCTCAACATTGCCATGGGGGGTGGAAAGCCGGCCGATCCTTCCGGCCAGATCCTTATGCAGTATCTCGAAGCGGTCCGGCATATCCTGCCCAACGCCAATAAGGAATAAATAGGTTGGGTCAATCATCGGAGAGATGGGAAACTGAATAAAACAGGATGGATTAATATGAGAAATATAACTGCATTGATTGCTCTGATCTGCTTAACGGGTTTAACGGCTGCCCAGGGCAGCTTCCTGGGTGAGGGCTATAGCTCCAGTCAAACCGCCTTTTTCAATGAACCGAGCACATCGACCTTTGACCCCTTTGTGCAGACCTACTGGAGCAGATATGTTGCCGCCGAGCAGAACCAAAGCAGCATCAATTTGACAACTGAGATGGGCATGTGGATGAATCACTTCCCATTGCTGTTCAGCACCCCTCTGGATCTCAGGTCCACCAGTTTCAAGAGCAATGTTACCACCCAGGGCCTCAGTGAAAAGGATAAGAAGAGCCAGGCTCTGAAGACAGAGGTATACCGGGAATTGGGCCTGAATGAAGTCTCCTCATATAGAGCCGACTCCGGCATCCTTGACACCAGCAGTGGAACTGGCATGCCGGCAGTTGACGCCTCAGAGAAGGTGGTTGCTCAGAGTGTTATGTCCTTCTTCAACGTCTGAGATGAGAACAGATAAAACACAAAAATAGACGAACAGGAAAAGCTCTGCTTATTCCTGCACCACTAATTTCCTTTTCTGGAGGCGACTGTATATGGCAACAGTCCGCCGGCAAGGAGAATCATCCTCTGCCTTCCGGAGAGGTTCATCTTCAGAGCCAATGCTTGCTCGCTCTGTTCTACAAGGGCGAGGACGCTCTCATCCCCCCTCTCTAATGATCTGCGAATTGCAGGTATTCTGATTCTCGTATTTTCCGGGAGAATCTCCCAGTCCGACTCCTGTTCAAAGGTGAACGGCACTATGCCAAAGTTGACCAGATTGGCGGCATGTATTCTCTCTATGGACTTGGCGATCACTCCCTTCACCCCCAGGTACATGGGACACATGGCGGCATGCTCTCGGGAGGAGCCCTGGCCGTAGCTAAGGCCGGCGACAATCAAATTGTGGCAGCCCTGATCGCGGAGAGAGGAGGCGCGAGAGGCGAAATCCCTGTCCAGCGGCTCGAAGACGAACTCAGCATATTTGGGAACATTGGAGCGGTACTTGAGTCTGGATCCAGCAGGCATGATGTGGTCAGTTGTTATCAGGTCTCCCACCCTTATGGTCACACATCCTGTTATATCCTCGGGCAGGGGTTGATTGACAGGAGGTTGGCCGATATTCGGGCCGCGGCAGATGGTGGTCCCTGCCCTCAGATCCGGTGATGCCGGTGGGATGATCATCCGGTCATCGATATGGAAATGATCGGGCATCTGGACTGCTGGAAAATCCATGTCCAGCTCTCTTGGGTCGCTCAGCCTGCCGGTGAGGGCGGCAGCGGCAGCGACCACCGGGCTGGTCAGATAGACATTGGCGCTGGGGGTGCCGGATCGGCCCATGAAGTTGCGGTTGCTGGTGCGGACGGAGATGGAGTTGGTGCAGGGGGACATGCTGTTTCCGATACAAAATCCACATGAGGCCTCAAGTATCCTCGCCCCGAATTCTATCAGGTCGCCAAGGGCGCCGTTCTTCGCAATGGCGCTCAAGACCTGTCGCGATCCAGGGGCTATCCCTAAAGAAACACCTTCAGGAAGCTTCCTTCCCTTCACCATCCTGGCCACGGTCATCAAGTCCACATAAGAGGAGTTGGTACAAGAGCCGATCATCACCTGATCCACAGGAAGGTCCAGATCTCCAGCACGAACGATATTCCCCGGGCTGTGGGGGGCGGCTGCCAGGGGCTCGATCTGCTCCAGGTCGATCTCCAGGCTGCGGTCATAGAGGGCCTCTTTGTCTGCGACAAGGGGTTTCCATTGGCTCTCCCTCTCCTGAGCAGCCAGGAACCTTCTGGTCTGCAGGTCGCTGGGGAATATGGATGTGGTGACCCCCGTCTCTGCCCCCATATTGGTGATGGTTGCCCTCTCCGGCACTGTCAGGCTGGATATGCCATCGCCGGTATACTCGCAGACGAAGCCCACGTTCCCCTTCGTGCTCAGGATCTGCAGCACCTTTAGGGCCACATCTTTTGCTGTGGACCAGGGCTGGAGCTTGCCCGTAAGATGCAGCTCGATCACTCGGGGAGCTGTGAGGTAGTATGCTCCTCCTCCCATAGCGACGGCAACATCCAGCCCGCCCGCGCCCATGGCTAAGGAGCCCACCCCTCCTGCGGTGGGGGTGTGGCTGTCCGAGCCCAGAAGGGTCTTGCCCGGGCGGGCGAATCTCTCCAGATGTACCTGGTGACAGATGCCGTTTCCAGGGCGGGAGAAGTATATTCCATATCTCTTCGCGATGGACTCCAGGTAGGCATGGTCGTCAGCGTTCTCGAATCCCACCTGGATGGTATTGTGATCGACATAGCTTACGGAAAGCTCTGTGGCGATGTCAGAGAGCCCCATGGACTCGAACTGAAGATAAGCCATGGTGCCAGTGGCATCCTGGGTCAGAGTCTGATCTATCTTTATGCCTATCTCTTCGTCCGGCTCGTAGGAGCCATCTACAAGGTGCTCTCGCAGGATCTTCTCCGTCAAGGTGTAGCCCATAAAAGACCTCCAGTTGATTCATCAATAAGCAGGTGTAGAGGATGATTATATCGATACTCGCGACTGTGATATTAATACTCGGCGATGAGGTACTCGAAGATAGGGTACTCGAAGATAGGGTACTCGACGGTGGGGTACTCGGCGATAGAGTGCTTGATGATGGGGCAAAAAGGTTATATATCTCTGAGTTATTGGATGGGTTCGGCCCGCCTGAAAGGGCAGGGTTACAGGTCCTGTAGATATTGGTTATGGGACCAATGATACAAGTTTGGTCTGAGGTTGTCCCTGCAACTTCTCCGCCTCAAAAATCCGGGGCCGGGGGAAAGAATTAAATACCGCAGATGACTACCTTAATGGGCCGCTTAGGCATCGCATCCACAAGGCTGCGACTCTGATTCCATGATGGGTCGGAT
>MTKW01004183.1_pt1 | contig 18906 bp, 15 predicted proteins | sample 1042761 | NCBI WGS metagenome assembly MTKW01 (sample SAMN06205366, study PRJNA360243) | anaerobic digester metagenome | biome: Wastewater treatment plant; feature: Anaerobic digester sludge; material: sludge; isolation source: anaerobic digester fed with sludge from wastewater treatment plant ... | reverse complement strand
AGGGCCGGCGAGGTGCATGGAATCGTCGGTGAAAACGGAGCTGGGAAGAGCACCTTTTGCAACCTGCTAACCGGTGTATACACACCTGACCAGGGCAAGATTCTTTTTGAAGGCAAAGAGGTTGTATTCACCCATCCCAGCCAGGCAATAGATATGGGAGTCAGAATGGTGCACCAGGAGAGGAACTTAGTGCCCTTCTTGACTGGAACTGAGAACATCTGCTTAAACAGTGAATCGACGAGCTGGGGAGTTGTAAGGGCTGAGGCAGAAAGCGAAAAGGTCGCAACTATAATGAAGGATTATGGGATTAATGTAGATGTCGACATCCCAGTTTTCAGGCTTAGCCCATCAGATCAACAGCTGGTTGAGATAATGAGGGCAGTCTTGTACGACCCCAAGGTTCTCATACTTGATGAGCCGACTGCCAGTCTGGGTGATGAAAGCGTTCTGACGCTGTTTGGAATAATCAATGAGCTAAGAACGCGCGGTATAGGGATAATCTACATCTCCCATAAACTTGAGGAAGTCTTTTCGCTCTGCGATAGAGTGTCGATATTCAGGGACGGCATGAAGGTTACTACAGAAGAGAAGGACAGCCTCGATAGGGACCGGTGTATTAGTCTGATGGTCAACAGAGAGCTGAAATCCAGGTACCCTTCAGTGGTTCCGCACCGCATGGAAGAGAAGGCTCTGGAGGTAATTGGTGCAAGTGACAAGGAGTCTTTCTTGAATGACATCAACCTAGAGGTGCACAAGGGCGAAGTTGTTGGCGTATACGGGTTGGTTGGGTGCGGTCGGACAGAATTGGCTGAACTCATCTATGGATTGAGGCCAATCGAGAGTGGGGAAATAGTTATTGCAGGTGGAGTAAGCATAAGCCCTCAGGATTCAGTTAAGGATCGCATTTCAAAGGGCATATGGATGGTCCCTGAGGATCGAATGCAGAGCGGTCTGTTTGGCAACTTCAACCTTTTGCATAATCTGAGCATTTCGTTCTTGGAGAAGGTCTTGAACCAGCTAGGTGTGGTTAACACTGGTAAAGAGAGGGCATTGGCTCAGGACGTTGCAGATTCCCCAAAACTTGAGCTGAAATACGTAAGCCTAAATCAAAGCCCTATGAACCTTAGCGGGGGCAACAAACAGAAGGTATTGCTTGGACGTATGCTAGTGCAGGATTCCAGAGTGGTAATCCTGGACGAACCCACCAAAGGCATCGATGTTGGTGCCAAATATCAAATATATCAGATGATTAGGTCTCTGGCCGAGGAAGGCAAGGGTGTCGTATTCATATCCTCCGAATTACCGGAATTGACCGGCGTATGTGATCGGATCTGCGTGATGAAGGCAGGACAAGTAGTTGGGGAAGTTGCACGGACCGATTTCGATGATGAGCGCATTCTCTCTATGTGCTTCTAGGCTGTTTGATGAACTACGTGTTATTGGGGCACAGGCTACCTATGCTGTATGGCTGTAGGTCTGTGTTCAGTGTGGCAGAGTTGCGTATGCGTGGAGAGAGTGAAGCTGCCGAAGATACATGTTGAGTGGCATAAGTGGTCATGATTTAGGGCCTGCCCTGATGTGGTGACGTGGAGGGATGGACTCATGGCTGAGTATCTTTTGGGCATTGACAGAGGTACGACAAACGTAAAAGCTGTACTATTTGATTTGGATGGCAATGAAGTCAAGAAGGCATCTAGGGCCTCTGGCGAGATCCGCAGGCCATTTCCGGGCTGGAACGAACAGGACATGGATTTGATCTGGACTCGCACTAGAGAGGCAATTCACGACCTGTTCGATGAAGATATAAGGCCTGAAGATGTAATTGCTGTAGGCGTATGTGGTCAGGGCAATGGGGTATTTCTGATTGATGGACAAGGCAACCCTGTGCGCAATGGCATACTATCTGTTGATACGAGATCGAAGAACATAGTAGCACAGCTGAATGAAGAAGGAATCGTCAGCCGGTCGGGGGAGGTTACGAAGTTTCCGCTATCCGAGGCGAGTCCAACCAGTTTGCTGAAATGGCTGAAGGAGAACGAGCGTGACAGCTATGACAAGGCTAAGCACTTTTGCTTCTCCAAGGATTGGGTCAAGTACAAACTTACCGGTGAGATATGCACTGACCAGTCGGATGCTGGAGGGGCTGGGCTAATAGATGTCGCCAAGGGTGAATACTGCGTAGAGCTTCTCGACTGGCTAGAGATAAAGGAATGCAAGGAGAAACTGCCAGCCATAGTTCCAACGTGGGAGGTTTGCGGACGCGTCACAAAGCAGGCCTCTGAGGAAACAGGCTTGGTAGAAGGCACTCCTGTTGTTTCAGGGGCACACGACATCGCGGCGTGCTCTTGGGGCGCTGGAGGCACGAATGAGGGGCACCTTACCATTATAGTCGGCACATGGGGGCTGAACATGGCGGTTCTTAACGAACTGGATGTCAACCAATCGTTGAATGTGCCGGCGTTTTATCATGCTATCCCTGACCGTTGGCTAGCGACAAATGGCGATGGAAACTCCGGAAGCAGTCTGGACTGGTTCATTAAGACATTCTGTGAGTACGAAATGGCCGAGGCGGCAAGGAGGAGCGTTAGTGTTTACGAGGTCATAGAGGAGCAAGTTGCGAATGTGCCGCCGGCGCCCCTGCTCTACCAGCCGTTCATTTTCGGGATGCGTGGAGCGGCTCAGGCTAAGGGTGGGCTTCTCGGGATGGGTGACTGGCACACAAAGGCCGACATACTAAAGGCAGTCTACGAGGGGATCGCGTATTCGCACGCCATGTACATTGAGGCGTTGCAGGAAATCGTCAATATCGAGACTGCGTTTCTAGTCGGAGGAGGCGCTCAGAGCAGGATCTGGCCTCAAATATTTGCAGATGTCATGGGGTTCCCCATTAGCGTGCCGTCAACCGCGGAGGTCGCATCGAGGGGTGCTGCATTGAGCGCCGGAGTTGGTGCTGGGGTATTCAAGAATCATGCCGAGGCCAACTTGCTGCTGGATGTTAAGAAGCAATACATGCCAGATGCTGAGCGACACGAAAAGTACGTTGGAATATGCAGGGCGTTCAAGCGGTCCATAGAGGACTCGACTGGCGTATGGGATGATCTGTGCGATTTAGCGAAAGTCGAATGAAGCTAGGTTTCTCAAGAACAATGCTGTAAGTTGAGCAGACATAACGCATGAAGGGTGGGAATATCGTAGCGGGACGCTGCGGTAGGCAACATGAACATTAAGCAGGAAAGATTGAGAAGAATCTTCAACAGCTCTACTGGCAATACGGTGGTAGTGCCCATAGATCATGGTGTGTTTGGGGTTCAGCAGCACCTGGAAGATCCAGTTCTGGCTTTTGAGCGCTTTGCTAAGCTGGACATAGACGCAGTGCTCGTCAATTTTGGACTATTGAAGCTTATCAGAGAGAGAATTGAGGAGTTTGAGCGCCCAATAGGAGCAATAATGACAGTGGACTACAACCACGTATGGAGTCCCTGGAAGAAGCCTATGGATGAGACTGAGATCATAGGACACTGCCGGACGGCAACAGTAGAACAGGCTGTAAAATACAATGCAGATGGAATCAAAGTATTCTTTGCCCTGGGCTTGGAGAAGGATGTACAACTACAGGTCATGAAGAATGTTGCAGACGTCATTAGTGAGGCTGACAAGTATGACATGCCTGTGATGGTTGAACCTACTACGGATGGGCGATTCATAAGTCCAGAGCATAAGAATGATCCCAAGATTATTGCAGATGGATGCAGAATTGCCATGGAGCTAGGCGCAGACATTCTGAAGGTGCCTTATCCGTATGGAAAGCCCAACGGAAAAGATACATTTGAGTCGGTGTGTGTAAACTCGCACCTGCCTGTGATAATGCTTGGTGGGCCGAAGAAGGACAGTGTGAAGGACATACTGAATATCGCCAGAGATGGCGTGGATGCTGGAGCTCGAGGCACGATATTTGGCAGGAACGTATGGCAGAGGCCGGCAGATGAAGCTGCAAGAGTCATTCATGCGCTGCAGGATATTGTACATAATGGCGCAAGCGTGAAGCAAGTAATGGACAATTACAATCTTAAGTAGAACAAGACTGTATGAGTTGGCAGTGTAGCTGTTCAACAGCGAGCACTGTCTGGATGTTGCATTGTTGCTGTCACAGCTAAGTCCTCCAAGGAGGCACCATGCTATGTCAGCAAAGCGTGTAAGGTATCTCGGAGTTGAATAGTGGTGCCAACGCGTCCGGAGTAGTTCAACTAGTCCGGACGCGTTGCTGCGTTTAAGGTGACCCTCAGCAAGTAAACGATCGCTCTGCAGTCGCAATGTGCATACATAGCACTATTCTGACGCCGAAGGCGTGCTGGCAGTGCAGTTTCGGTTGCCCGCCCGTCCCCGTGTTGATCTAAAGCCACATCCTGCGCATTCCAGGCCTTTTGCATTGCCTTTGAAAAATCTTTACCCTCGTCGAGACAACATGAAGGATTTTCGGTAGCTGTGCAGTATTAGTCTTATTAATAACTAGTTATCTATTTAACTAGTAAATTACCAAAAACGAGTGTTTGCCAGGTGCTGCATGGTCTTACACCGACTGTTAAGGTCTCATGCTGCATATCCTCAGTTGCTGCACGTGCTAACACTTACCTATGGGAGTGATTAGCCCATATGGCGCTTAATAGGTACTCATCGGTACCACTGTACCGCCAGATTAAGGACAAGATCGTAAGTGATATCGAAGATGGTGTTTGGAAACCGGGCGACCTGGTTCCATCAGGTCCTGAACTCAGCAAGAGATATGACGTGAGCGTCGGGACGGTAAGAAGGGCGATGGAAGAACTCATGAACGAAGGAGTTCTAGTCGCTGTTCAAGGCAAGGGAACCTTTGTTGCGCGTCCCAAGGTCAGCATTAAGCTCCCGTACTTCCGGGGCTTTACCAAGGATATGATCCTGCGGGGCCATATCCCTGAAACCAAGCTGGTAGGAGAGGGAATCGTGTCTGCCGGCTCTATGGTAGCCAAGGCCCTTCGAGTTGAAGCCGGGTATCAAGTCTCCTATTGCGAGCGGCTCAGACTGGCCGACGGCGAGCCGATACTCTTTGAGATTTCTTATCTTGACCCGAGGAGGTTCCCCGGACTTAACTTTCCAAAACGAGGCCATCAATCTCTTTACGCCGTTTTGGAGCAGGAATATGGGGTGGAGGTTGTCCGCGCGGAGCAGACGCTTTATGCGGTAGCCACGACTCCCAAGCAAGCAGAGATGCTTGGCGTATCCCCGGGATCACCCGCATTCAGGCTGGTCAGTGTGGAATACGATTTTGCGAACAAGCCGGTCCAAGCCACCGTAGGCACATATCGCGGCGATAGATACACGCTGGAATTCGAAAGAATACGTAGAGCATGAGTTCTGGCACACAATCAAATAGCTCGCAAGGGCCGGACCTCTATTTCCATTAACACTTTTGGGGGCGTCTCTCAAAAAGGGTTCAATTGACGATACATCTCATGTACTAAATGTAGTAGCTATTTCTTTGCGGTAACGTACCAAATAGGCGATGCCACGCACTTTGCATGGCGGAACTGATGCAATTGGACTCTTGAGGCCCCCAATTTCTTATGTACATGTATGGATGCAACCAGCGTGCGTCGATTGATGGCGCTGTCTTGCGATGGAGAACTCAAGGGGATGTGAAGATGTGACGACACAGGCTATCGTAGAAAACGCGCGAAGCACTGAGATCCTGGACGAAGTGGATGTACTTGTGGCTGGCGGAGGCATGGCAGGCGCGTTCGCGGCCATCGCTGCAGCAAGAGCTGGAGCTAGCACAATCCTTGTGGAGCGTGAGGGCGTTCTCGGCGGTGTGGCCACTGCCACCCTCATGTCAAGCATAGGGAACATGATCCTTTCAGGTAAAGGCGAACCCGTTGTGAAGGGAATTGCCTGGGAGCTGATACAGAAGCTTGTACGGTGTGGAGCCGTATCGCCTGATTGGATGAGCAGCGATGTTCCTGGGATAACCCTTGATTCAGAGTGGCTAAAGGTCGTTCTGGCTGAGATGGCGCTGGAATCCGGCGTGAAGGTTCTGACTCACGCATATGTCACCGAGCCGATCATGGATGGCAATGTAGTCTGTGGCGCGATAATCGAAAGCAAAGCCGGCAGGCAAGCGATTCTGGCGAAGGTTACTATCGATTGCACTGGCGATGCTGATCTTGCAGTAGCGGCAGGAGCCCCCTACGGTGCAATGAAAGACGGCAACGCAAGTCTGCTATTTAAGTTGGATCGGGTAGATCTTGACAGGCTGCACAGGCATTTCCGAAAACATCCCGATTCCTTTCCTGACATGTGCGACTCCACCCGGGATTTCGCCCAGTTCGAGCGCGCATGGCTCGACCACGGAATATGGTTCTTCCCTCACTGGGGCGGCAAGAAGTGGGACATATTCCAAAACGCCATAAAGAGTGGGGAGTTCGTTGCTGAAGCAGGCGTCGTGAAACATATGGACGTATGTGGGATGTATGCGGTGAGGGGCACAGATTCCGTGGTCATCAACTCTAACTACGTCGATATTGACGGAACTTGCTTTGATGCAGCCGACCTTGGCCTCAAAGAATTGAAACTGCAGAAATCCTGCTACTATGTGGCCGATTTCATGAAAAGGCATGTGCCTGGGTTTGGTGACTCGATACTCTCTCAGATAGGGCATGCAATGGGCATCAGGTGTTCAAGATGGATTCTGGGCGAATCCCCAGTCAAACGGAGCGATGTCGGCAACAATGACGGCATGTCAGTGATACGGCCTGATGCCGTAGGCTGCCTCCCCTGTCGAGACCATGCCGGCCACACAGGCAGTTGGTACCGGAACTACACATTCGACATCCCGCTTGGCTGCATGATGCCTAAGAAAGTCGAGAACCTTCTAGTAGCAAGCGGCAAGTCAGTCTTCACAGAACCAGCAGGGATAATCAGGGGAATGAGCTACTGCATGGTGTTTGGACAAGGCGCGGGCGTGGCAGCCGCAGTTGCTGCGCGCAAGGGCAAGACAGTCCGGGATGTATCCATCCGAGAGATTCAACATGTTCTGCTTGAGCAAGGCGTTAATCTTGGAGACGATGCCATGCTCCGCAAGAGAGGGCTCATGGTTCACGTCGCCCAGTAGATCCTCCGAGAAGAGTCCAAATAACAGTAAAATCCAGAGGATTCCAGGCAAGGCCGTCGAAAGACTTAACTAACAACTAGTTATCTATATAACCAAATAACCAACAGATTAGAGACCATTGATGCAATATACAAAGATTGGTGCCAGCTGCAAAGGGCAGTTGCACCGGAACGGGAGGCGCTTCTATTGAAATCGTGCTCGCCATGGAAGAAGCTTCATGGAATAGTGACTCCGCTCGTCACACCCCTTGCGGAGGATGGATCACTTGATAAGGAATCCCTCATTCGGCTCCTTAACTACCAGATTGAAAGCGGAGTCCACGGGATCTTCATATTCGGCTCATCAGGCGAAGGACCCGAGCTGACCGACTTGCAACGCGATCAGATGATGGAAGTGACTTCCGAGACTGTGGCCAGGCGCGTCCCGGTCATCGTAGGCGTTATGGACAACAGCACGGAGCGGGTCATGGAGCGAGCACGAAAGGTTGCCCAGTATGATCTCGACGGCATTGTAGTAGCTCCACCTTTTTACCATATGAACAGCCAGGACGAGATCATGGATCATTTCCGAGCAATCCACAGTGCGATCGATCTTCCTGTATACGCATATGACGTCCCTGTTCTCATCAAAGTCAAGATTAGCCCCGAAAGCATAATAACCCTGGCTCAAGAGGGCGTCATAGCCGGCTTGAAGGATAGCAGCGGCGACTACACTACACTCCGTTCTATAATCATCAACACACGTGATCTTCCTGACTTCACCATTCTCACAGGCATGGAACTGCTCACCGACATAGGTATTCTAATGGGGACCGACGGAGGAGTTCCAGGCCTTGCAAACGTAGCCCCTGCGGAGTACGTGGAGATGTACGACGCTTGTATGGCCGGGGAGTGGAACAGGGCCAGAGAGATTCAGGAACGACTGGTCAGGCTGATGACCCTGGCCAGGGTAGGAGTTGCGGGAGCCTCAGGTTCTGCAGGCGCATTGAGCGGGTTCAAAGCTGCCCTCAAGTGGAAGGGCGTGCTTTCGACTTGCCGGATGATGCCCCCCATGAAGAGCCTGGATGATGAGGCCCAGAAGAAAGTCAGGGAGATCATGGTGGAAACCAATTTCCTGTAGATCGGAGTTGCTGAAGCTGCATTCTTGCAGCCTGCATTCTAGGTTGACCAACATGCGAAAGGGCGGGTGGAATTGGGCCTTACTATCAAAGAAGCAGCAAGAGATGTCGCAATTATCGACGAAGTGGATGTGCTCGTGGCAGGAGCCGGAATGGCAGGCACAGCAGCTGCAGTTGCGGCTGCCAGGGCAGGTGCCAAAGTCGTCCTTGTTGAGCGAGAGGGCGTACTGGGCGGTGTCGCAACAGCGACCCTCATGTCAAGCATTGGCAACATGGTTCTCACCGATAGCGGAGAGCTGATTGTAAGAGGCTTGGTGAAGGAGCTTGTGGACAGGCTCGTTAAGCATGGAGCCGTATCGCCTGATTGGATGAACCGGGATGTCCCTGGGATCACGCTGGATTCAGAATACCTAAAAGTTGTCATGGCTGAGATGGCCATGGAGTCTGGGGTCAAGGTGATCACTCATGCTGTAGCTGCAAGCCCCATTCTCGAAGGCAACGTGGTGAAGGGCGCGATAATCGAGAGCAAAGCCGGAAGGCAGGCAATTCTGGCGAAGGTGACTATAGACTGCACCGGCGACGGCGATCTGGCTGCATTGGCCGGCGCACCGCATTCCACGTCAGTGCTCCATGGCAATGCAAGCCTCCTCTTTAGAATGGAACGGGCCGACCTTGACGAGCTGTACCTACATTTCCGAAGGCATCCAGAGACGTTTCCTGCTTGGTGCGATAATGTGGTGGACTTTGCCCAGTTTGAGCGGGCATGGCTTGACCACGGAGTATGGTTCTTCCCGCACTGGGGCGGCAAGAAGTGGGACCTCATGCAGGACGCCATAAAGAGAGGCGAGTTCGTCGCTGACCAGGGAATCGTGAAGCACCTCGACATAGTGGGCATGTACGCAAGGCGTGGCAATGGATCCGTCGTCATCAACTCCAATCAGGTGAAGATCGACACATCTAAGTTTGATGCTGCAGACTTGTCACTGCGCGAACTCAAACTTCAGCAATCCTGTTTCTATGTGGCTGATTTCCTGAAGAGCCACATTCCAGGATTCCAGGATTCTTTCGTGTCACAAATAGGCCATGCCATGGGGATAAGGGGTTCGAGGTGGATCCAGGGAGAGACAACGCTGACCGATGATGAAGTAAATGCTTCCGCCGGCCCGCCGGCCCTCAGGCTCGATGCCATAGGCTGCATGCCGTGCAGAGATGACCAGGGGACCAGTGGATGGTGGTTCCGCGGATACACGTTTGACATTCCCTTTGGGTGCATGATTCCCAAACGTGTAGAGAACCTCTTGGTAGCGAGCGGCAAGTCAGTGTCTACATCCCCGGAGGGCAATATCAGGGGCATGAGCTATTGCATGGTGTGCGGTCAGGGCGCAGGAGTGGCAGCAGCATTGGCATCCAAAGAGGGCCAAGTGGTTCGCAATATTGATATCAAGCAACTTCAAGGAAGTCTGATTGAGCAAGGGGTCAACCTTGGCGACAAGGCTACCCTCTCCGTGCGTGGACTGGCCTAGCTGCCAAGGAAGAAGCTTGCCCTCGTGACGTAGGTGGTAGTGTAGGTCACGTTGCTCGACAACATGGCCTAAATTCAGCAGAACATACACAAGGAGGAGAAGTACGTTGCAGAAGAAAGTCGTATTCAGATCATTAGCACTAGCAGCTCTTCTAATGGTGGCACTTTCAGCTTCGGCCGCTTTCGGAGCCGAGCCCAAAGTGCTGCTGATTGCGCAAGACGTGATGTATGATGCATGGAGACCTGCCTGGGCGAGCAACGGTAGCTGGATGTTCATCTGGGACACGCTTATTGGAAACGATAGCAACTTCAACCCCAAGTATCCTAACCTCGCTGAGAAGTGGGACATTCTCGATGGCGGGAAGCGATTCGTTTTCCACCTGCGCGATGACGTAAAATGGCATGACGGAGCCAAGTTTAATGCCAAGGACGTTAAGATGAGCATTGAAAGACAGGTCAATCCATCTTTGGTCCCGCTGCCTGAGTATGTGACCCCCTTTACCACCCTGGTCGGATATGAAGATTTCGTGGAGGGCAAGGCATCTGGAATCTCCGGAATCAGAGTAATCGACGCGAACACAATCGAATTCCGGCTCACAAGACCCAATGCTCTGTTCCTCAAGGGAATTGCGATTACCAGCGTTTTGCCTGAGCATATCCTTGGCAAGGTGCCGATCAAGGAATTCTGGAGCCACTCCTACTGGACGCATCCAATAGGAACCGGAGCCTTCAAGGTTTCGGAGTTCAAGCCCGGCCAGTACATGGTCCTCGATGCGTACAAGGATTACTATCGTGGAGTGCCCAAGATCGACAAGATCAACATAAGGAAAGTCGACGTTCAGCTCGCTGCTCTAAGGGGCGAGGCCGACTATGGTTGGGTTCTTTCCTACGAACAGGCCAAGGAATTGGGGAAGGTCAAGTCGATCAATGTATTCCCCGTCGACCAGCAGTATGTCAGATTGTTCAGGGTGAACCTGACAGCAGGGCCCACAGCGGATATCAACTTCAGAAAGGCCCTGATGTACGGTCTTGATCGCAACACAATCATCGAAAGCTTCTTCGAAGGAACAGCTAAGCCTGTAGCAGGCTACATGGGCGCCGGATACTGGCACAACGATAACCTGAAGGAACTCCAGTATGACGTCAACAAAGCCAAGCAGTACCTTGCGAAGTCCAACTACGATGGACGCAAGATCGAGATTCTCTACTACTACCTTGACCAGCAGACCCGAGACCTTCTGACTGCAGTACAGTACTACTGGAACCAGCTAGGAATCAAAGTCGAGCTGAGACAGGTGGATGGCGCAACAGCAACAGAGCTCGTGCAGCACAAGCGGACATATGATCTGTGCTATGCAGCGCGTGGGTACTTCGACGCATCGCAGCCGCTGGCAGACCTCACGAGTGATTCGGCAATCAACTTTGCTGGGTACAACAATCCTAAATACAATGCCCTCATTGCAAAGGGCCTTGAGACTCTGGATGCTGAATCGCGCAGGAAGATCTACTGGGAAGCGCAAGAGCTCCTTTACAACGATGTAGTTGTGTTGCCCCTTTACACACCCTGCATTTACATCTACCAGGGCAACAGGCTGCAGATCCCGGTTAGGTCCACTGGCCCCTGGTATCCATATGACCTACAGTTCCACAATTGGGATATAGCCCAGTAGCCTGAATCGGTTCATTCTGAGCTTATCCAAATGGAGACTGGAGCGGGGGAAACCATGGTTTCCCCCGCCCACTTGAAACGGTGGTGGTAAAACATGTCACGGTACATCGCGAAAAGGCTATTGGGCGTAATACCTACGCTGTTTGTAATCACAATACTGGTCTTCTGTTTGCTGGAGGTAGCGCCTGGTGACGCCGCAACTGCCTTGGTCAGCCCGAATGCATCTGCCGCCGAGATTGAGATGTTCAGGACGGAGCTTGGACTCGACAAGCCTGCCTATGTCAGGTATTGGTACTGGCTTCGTGAGGCCTTGCACGGGAATCTTGGGTACAGTTACATCTCTGGAATGCCTGTAGCTCCTACAATAATGAGCAGGTTGCCTGCAACCCTGGAGCTTGCTGCGGCTGCATTGCTCATATCGACCATACTTGGAGTAGTGTTCGGCATGATTTCTGCCCGGAAGCAGGGCTCATTTTCCGATTATTTCCTGTCTGTCAGCGCTTTGGTGTGGATCTCTGTGCCGCAGTTTTTCATAGCATTATTGGGGCTTTACGTATTCGGAGCCAAACTGGAACTCGTCCCCATAGGGGGGAGAACAACACCCGGGGTTGCAGAGTTTTGGGATCGCATGCATCACCTGGTGCTTCCCGCGATAACCATGGGACTGTGTTTGACGCCTGCTCTGATGAGATATACGCGTTCAAGCATGCTCGACCAGTTGGGCCAGCCATATGTCGACACTGCCAAAAGCAAGGGTTTGTCAGAGAAGAGAATCTACTACGTGCATGCATTGCGCAACGCTCTCACTCCAATCCTGGTGCTTCTCTGCTTTCGGCTTCCAGCATTGGTTGGAGGATCTGTATTCATAGAAACATTGTTCTCGTGGCCCGGCATGGGCACGTTGTTCCTGGATTCTGTGCACTCGCGAGACTACCCCATGATACTTGGCGTGCTTCTGATTACAGCTAGCGCCGTCCTGGTAACGAGTGTGCTTGTGGATATTGTCACTGCACTGGTTGATCCCAGAATCAGATATGAATGAAGCATGGGAAAGCTGCGGCAGTCGTTTTGGGGGGAGTTCCAGTGAAGTCTAAGAAATTGCATCGAAAGAAAGACGTGCGCCGACGCAAAATTAGTCGCTTAAGGCGGCGCCTGCTTGAGAATGGCTCATTCAAGCTGGGCACATCCATGTTGATTCTCATGATTGCTCTGGTGCTTATTGGACCGTTGGTTTCTCCATACAAGCTTGACCAAGTTGATTTTTCGTCCATGAATCAGGGACCATCACTCAAACACTGGCTGGGCACTGACAGACTTGGAAGAGACCTTCTGACCCGGCTGCTTTACGGAGGAAGGATATCACTGCTTGTCGGCTTTCTAGGGGCTACCGCTTCCCATATCATCGGCGCCTTTCTTGGCGCGTTTTCGGGATATGTGGGCGGAAGAACAGACAATTGCTTGCTCAAGATAACTGAATTCATAAATTGCTTGCCAGCCACTTTGGTCACCCTTGTTCTGGTGAGCATCATGGGCCCAAGCCTTGTCAATCTCATTCTGGTCCTTACCTTCTTTGCCTGGACCGGTCCGTACCGAAGAACCCGTGCACAGGTCCAGTCACTCAAGGAGCAGCAGTTTGTTGAGGCTGCAGAAGTACTGGGAGTGCCCAGAACCCGAATCATAGCGAGGCACATCCTACCCAATGTCCTTGCCCCGCTGGTGGTCAGCTACACCCTGGTGGCAGGTTCGATGATCCTGGAGGAGGCAGGCCTCTCATTTTTGGGGTTGGGAATTCAGCCGCCAACGCCTTCATGGGGCAACATGCTTGTCAGTGCTCAGAGCCTTGATGTACTGATCAGCAAACCATGGATATGGATTCCGCCTGGGATAATGATCTCAGCCACTGTGTTGTCTATCAACTTCCTTGGCGATGGACTGCGTGATGCTATAGATCCGCGAAAAGCAGACTGAAAAGTGGGATGCCACGGCGTAGACAGGGTAGACGTGGGGGGAGATGTCTTGGAGAAGGGCAATATTCTTGAAGTCAAGAATTTGAGCACATATTTCAGACAACGCGATCAGGTCATAAAGGCGGTTGACGACGTATCCTTCAGCATCAAGCAAGGGCAAGTGCTGGGTTTAGTCGGTGAGAGTGGCTGCGGGAAGACGGTTACTGCTCGGTCCATTATTCAACTGCTGCCGAGCGCACAAGCTTATATAGCGGGTGGCCAGGTATTTTTCAGGTGCAAGGACGGCCGGGAGATCGAGCTTACCGGCTCTGAAGTATCTGAAAAAGATATGAGAAACCTCAGGGGCCCGGAAATCGCTATGATATTCCAGGAACCTATGGCCCATCTGAACCCGGTTTTCACCGTCGGCTATCAGATTGGCGAGTCTTTGGCGCGGCATAGGCATATCAAGCAGGACGAGCTCCAGAGAGAGATAAACGATGCCCTAAAGGCAGTTCGGATACCGAACCCGTCGAGGATAAGAGACAGCTTCCCATTTGAGCTTAGCGGAGGAATGTGCCAGAGGGTCATGATTGCCATGGCTCTTTGCTGCAGACCGCAGATGCTTATTGCAGACGAACCCACTACAGCTTTGGATGTTACGATCCAGGCGCAGATACTCAGGCTCATGAAGGAGCTGCAAGAAGAGTACGGAATGGCGGTTCTCTACATCAGCCATGACATGGGAGTCATAGCTGAGAACGCAGATGAAGTTGCTGTAATGTACCTTGGCAACATAGTAGAGCAAGCGCCTGTAAAGGAGATATTCCGCGCGCCATTGCATCCGTACACGCAGGGGCTTCTGAAATCCATCCCGCGTTTGGGAGCCACTGAACTGGCGACAATTCCAGGCGAGGTGCCAGGGCCGTCCATGATACCTTCCGGTTGCAGGTTTGTGACCAGGTGCAAGAAGAAAAGGCATGAGTGTGAAAAGCAAATGCCTCCTGCTACTGTGGAGGATGGACACATGGTACGATGCTGGCTCTATCGGTGAGGTGAAATCGTATGGGACTCAATGTTCAGCAAGGAGATCCAATACTTGAAATCAAAGAGCTCAGGAAGTTCTACCCCGTAAGGCGGAAATTCGGAGGCGGCAAGGGACGTTATGTCCATGCCGTAGACGATGTGAGCTTGACCATCGGCCGCGGCCAGACCCTGGGACTTGTCGGTGAAAGTGGATGCGGGAAGAGTACCATAGGGAGATGCATAGTCCGCCTGACCAAGCCCACCCGAGGGGAGATACTCTTCCATAGCGGAGGCTCTACTGTGGACCTGGCAAAACTGGAAGATAGGGATCTGCAGGCCATGCGCACTAAGATACAGATGGTTTTCCAAGATCCGTTTTCATCAATAAACCCCAGGCTCACGATAGGCGACACACTGGAAGAGCCGCTACAGGTTCATGGACTCCGGGATTCTGCCGCAAGGCAAGACAGAGTTGTAGAGCTTTTGGAGATGGTAGGGCTAAAGGGCGAGCACACAGAGCGTTTTCCCCATGAGCTCAGTGGAGGGCAAAGACAGAGGATCTGTATTGCACGCGCTCTCAGCGTCAATCCAGAGCTTGTAATATGCGATGAGCCAGTTGCCGCCCTCGACGTTTCTGTTCAGGCACAGGTTCTGACCATGCTTAAGCAGCTGCAAAGGCAACTCAATCTCAGCTACTTGTTTATCAGCCATGACTTAGCGGTCGTGAATTTCGTAAGTGATTACATTGCAGTGATGTACTTGGGGCGCATTGTGGAGATAGCGCAAGCAGATGAGCTTTATGTGAAATGCGAGCATCCATACACTAAAGCCCTGGTTGCCTCAAGACCGATACCCGACCCGGAGCAATCCAGGAAGCATTATGTGATCAGCGGGGATGTGCCGGACCCGTCGGATCCGCCGTCTGGATGCTACTTCCATACAAGATGCGACTACGCGCAGGATGTATGCAGGCACGAAAGGCCACAGCTTCGCAAGGTTGGTCCAGATCACATAGTCGCATGCCATCTGGTGAATTGAAGTAGGTGTTAGTAGCAATGGATGAAGAAGATGTTGTTGAAAGACTTCGAGGGAAGCTGATAGTCTCATGCCAGGCATTAGAGGATGAGCCTCTCCACGGCAGCGAGCACATGGTCGCCATGGTGAGGGGCGCTATTATGGGCGGAGCAGGAGCGATCAGGGCGAACAGCCCCCAGGACATCGCGGCGATCAGAGCTGTGACAGAGTTGCCCCTGATTGGTCTCTGGAAGCGAGTATATGATGGGTATGAACCGTACATTACTACCACAATTGGTGATGCCCGACAGATTGCTGACGCCGGGGCCGACATCGTAGCTGTGGATGCCACCGCAAGGCTTCACCCTAGCGGCCTTGGGGCTGAGGACCTGATCAGATCCATCAAAGCTGAAATCGGAATTCCGGTTATGGCCGACATATCCACACTTGAAGAAGGGATCAATGCGGAGCGTGCCGGTGCTGACATAGTGTCCACTACTTTGTGTGGCTACACATCGTACACTTTGCTTCCTGAAGATGCAGGTCCGTCCTTCGATCTTCTGGAAGAGCTTGTGAAGCACGTAGAGTGCCCTGTAGTCGCGGAAGGCCGGATCTGGACACCGGAAGAGGCTTGCATGGCGCTGTCTAAGGGAGCTTTTGCAGTCACTGTGGGAAGCGCCATAACCCGGCCCCAGCTGATTACGAAGAGATTCGCCCAGCAATTGTCAAGGCACTGGGCTGCCATGTGCTCTGAAACCGAGGTTTGAATCAGAGTTGTGGAATGATGTAGCAGGATGAATTGAGAGTGGGAGGATTCAAATCGTGAGGGAAATGGCCGCACCTGAGGTGTCGCTTGAGCTCAATCCGGGGCCCGAGAATCCCAGGAACTCAGAAGGCGCAATAGCGGAGCTTGCCGACGGAAGGCTGCTCCTTGCGTACACGAGGTTTTATGCCGGATGTGCGGACTATGCTCCTGCTGAAATAGCCTGCCGATTCTCGCCGGATTTTGGAGCCACATGGGACGATGAAGACAGAATCATCGTGGCGAATGAAGGCGAATCAAATGTGATGAGCGTAAGTCTGCTCAGACTGGCCGGCGGTGGATTGGGCCTTTTCTACTTGGTTAAGAACTCATGGGGAGACTGCATGTTGTATCTGAGGAAGTCTTTCGATGAAGGTCGGACGTGGGGGGAGAGGACATGTTGTGTGCCCGACCCCGGCTACTACGTCGTCAACAACGACCGTGTCATCCAGCTCTCCACCGGCCGCTTGATAGTACCTGCCGCCTGGCATCATTGCGTGGACGGAACAAGGGAGACCCATAGCTCGCAGGCAAAAGCCATGGCTTTCTTCTCAGATGATGAGGGGGAAACATGGCGCCGGTCCGAAAGCGTGCTGGAGGTAGCGATCCCCGACGATGTTGCAGGCTTCCAGGAGCCGGGAGTCGTAGAACTCCGTGATCATTCAGTATTGATGTGGATGCGAACGGATCTGGGCTCCCAATACATGTCGCATTCACACGATGGCGGGGTTACGTGGAGCGAGCCATGTCCTTCCAAACTCATGTCACCGCTTTCTCCGGCAAGCATCAAGAGAATCACTTCCACAGGCGACCTCCTGTGCGTATATAACGACCATTCCGGAAAGTTCCCATATAACGCCTCAGAAGACCGAACCCCACTTGTGACGGCGATCTCATCTGACGAGGGCCGGACATGGAGAAACCACAGGCCGCTTGAGACGGATTTGGATGGATGCTACTGCTATACAAGCATGACATTCGTCGGTGACCAGGTGCTGCTGAGTTACTGTGCAGGAGATTCCCGGGTTGGAGGGCTCAACAGGCTAAGGGTCCGAGGGTTTAATGTTGATTGGCTCTACTAGCCCGGATGCGCCAGGGGCGCCGGAACAATGGCGGGCTAGCATGTCGCGACCATAACAGGGAGGCAAAGGCATGCCGGAATACGTACTTGCTCTTGACATTGGCGGAACCAAGACTATCGCCGGGCTTGTAACTGAGAAGGGCGAGATCTCCACGTCCTATCAAAGAAAGACCCATAGCAGCCTGGGGGCGGGCAGCGTGGTGGATGCAGTTTGCGCAGTGCTGGATGATGTCTTGGCCGGCTGCTCGCGGGATGGCCTGAGAGGTTTCGGAGTTGCTACTGCAGGCTGGGTTTCTCGCACGTCAGGCAACATTTCCTACGCAACCGATGCCATACCCGGGTGGAATGGATTTCCCCTGAAACAGGTTCTTTGGGATAGATACGGGATTGAACCTGTTGTGATCAATGACGGGCATGCTGCTGCCGTAGCAGAGTACGTTTACGGAGAGGCCAAAGGGTGCGGCGACATGGTCGTCCTGACTATTGGCACTGGAATAGGGGGAGGCGTCATTACCGGAGGACGACTTCTTGACGGCCAAGAGGGGCTTGCCGGAAGCCTTGGGCACATATGTGTAGACCCAAATGGTCTCGCGTGCCCTTGTGGCAGCCGGGGATGTCTGGAGATGTACGTTTCAGGCACCGCGCTTGCCAGAGAGGCCAAAGAAAGAGGGATACTGGGACCGGCAGGGCTTGCTGCTGAGGGACCTGTGCTTCTCGATATGGCGAAGGCGGGCGACCCCGGGGTCCTGGGGATCCTGGAACAGGCAGGGGAGAAGCTGGGGCTTGCAATATCAATGCTTGCAAGGGTTTTGAACATGAACAAGGTCGTTCTGGCAGGAGGCGCCGCCGACTTTTGGGAGTTTCTTGAGCCAGCCTGTGTTGGGGAATTGGAGCAGCGCGCCATTGGCCCGGCTGCTTCCATAAGCATCGTCAAGACCGTGCTGGGGCCTGAGGCAGTCATGTTGGGAGCTGCAGGGACGGTATGGCACGAAACACTTCGTTATGGCCAGTAACCACAACTTACTTGCACAGATCTATGCTCATCTCAAAGAGGCATGTCGGCACAACCTTGCAAATGCTAGACTATGTTGGAGAAGCTCGAGGAGAGGTAGGCGTGACATAGACAAGCGATTAGAGTGTGCACCTCATGCGTTATGTTTTCGCAAGAGTTGCACACTACTTGATTGACCATGTCCCCCCTAGTCGTGGCGGCTGAAGTGATAAGGGAGAAGCATTTTATGGCGCAAGAATGTATGAGCCTGAAGAAGATAACGAAGACTGTCCACCTGAACTATCTCTTGTATCTGCCGGAGGGCTATGGAGAACGCAAGGATTGGCCGCTGGTCATGTTTCTGCATGGTGTAGGGGAAAGGGGTAATGACCTGGAGCTAGTCAAGGTTCATGGGATTCCCAAGATTGCCGAAACGTCTGAACTTCCATTTGTGGCAGTTGTCCCTCAGTGCCCAGATTATTGTAATTGGGACATGCTCTTCGATGACCTGTACGAACTGTTAAAGGAGATCAAGAGTGTTAATGGCCAAGTTAAAATGGGCTTAAATGGCCACGAAAAATCCCCACAAATGGCCAT
>MTKW01038504.1_pt1 | contig 18912 bp, 14 predicted proteins | sample 1042761 | NCBI WGS metagenome assembly MTKW01 (sample SAMN06205366, study PRJNA360243) | anaerobic digester metagenome | biome: Wastewater treatment plant; feature: Anaerobic digester sludge; material: sludge; isolation source: anaerobic digester fed with sludge from wastewater treatment plant ... | reverse complement strand
GCCGCACAACAGCCGATCCATCGGCTTGTTCGAGGCCATATCCTGCTTGATCTCCATGGCTGCGGTTATCTGGTCGGGCGTTTCCTGATAGGAAAACGATTCTTCAAACTCTTTTTGCCACAGCGTATCAGCTCCGAAATTAAACCCGCCCAATTTGGTCCGCTTGGCCTGGATTGCCAGCAGTTCCGCTGCCAGGTCCTCCACGCCCTGGGCGACCTGTTGCTTTTGCCGTTCCCATCGTTTGCTGCCAATTTTGCTCAATGGCGGGCGCCACGGCCCCGAGCCGATATATTTTTGAACCAGATGAATATTGGACACCGGCACATGAATCTGAATCTTGTCGGCATATTCGAGCGTCAGGTATTCGCCCTTCGAGTCGCCCCGCTCCATTGTTTTAAGCCCGACAAATTTGCCGATGCCGTGGGTGATATGCACCACATAATCGCCACGCTGCAAATCCAGCACGCTGTCAACAGGCGATACCCCGCTGATCCGGCGCACCCGTCGCCGTACAGAGACCTGCCCGAATAATTCATGGTGGGTCAGCACGGCGGTTTTCAGCGACTTAATAATAAACCCTTGCCGGACAAACCCTGTTTTCAGACGCAGCGTTTCAGGGATCGGCCCTTGCTCTTGCAGGATTTCGCGAACCCGCTGAATTTCGGCCTGATTCTCACAGTACAGCAGCACCGTATGCTCACGGGCAAAGACCAGCAACTCCTCCAACAGCTCCCGCCGATCGCTCCAGACCGCTCCGGTCTTGTGTTCAAACTGCTGTGCACTGCTGATGCCCAAGTGGATATCACAGTCGGTCCCGGTCGAAAAACGGCCCACCTCAATCCGCGCAAACTCCCCGGCGGCCTTGTACACCGCCGAAAAGGGATACAGCCCCCGCGGATCGTCCAGTCGATTCAAAAAAACCTCCGACACCTCGGCCGCCTCGACGGGTTCTTCAAAAAACAAAATCGTATCCCGCGGCAGCAGATTCAGCAGCAGCTCCGTCCCTTCCGGATCCAGCCGCGGGCGATCTGCCGCCACGGCCACTTCTCGGACATTTCGAGTCGAACGCTGCGTATCCAGATCAATTACACGAATGCTCTCAATCTGATCGCCAAAAAACTCAATCCGCACCGGTTCGGGCTCGCTTAGGCCCCCCGGCCCGCACGCCTCATCCGGCCGTGAGGTCACCGGCGAAAAAATATCGATAATCCCTCCCCGATGTGCAAACTGCCCCGGCATATCCACGCTGTCGGTCCGCTCAAAACCCTGATCCGTCAGCCAGCTGACAACCAACTCCGGCTCGATTGTCTGCCCCACGGCCAGTTCCAGCGCCTCTTGACGCAGGATTTCCATTCGCGGTACCGGCTGATTCAGCGCCTGAATGCACGTCGAAAGCAAAAACGGCTCGCTTTGACCGCTCTGCCGCATTCGGTCAAGCCACAGGGCCAGCCGCAGCCGCTGGGCGCCGATCTCATCGGTCGCATCCAATGAGCCGTTCTGACTTTCCCACGCCGGAAACGTCGCCACAAGGCCTCCGCTGAAAACCTGCAAGTCATCGGCCGCGGTGTCCGCGTCGTCAATGTGCGGGCTGATGTACACAACCGGCCGTTTCAGCGTCTGATGCAGGTACGCCCCCAGTAATCGCGCATACGATCCCCACGTCCCGTCGGCCTTGACCACGGGGACCGTACCGCTCCGGGCGGTCAATCGCTCAACGATCGTCCGCACTGCGGCATCCTGCTTCAGCGCTATCGGCACGTCGACTTTTGCCATAAATTCCTTCTATTATAGGAGCGCCAAGCGGATTTTGCAAATTGCCAAAAAAGAAAGGTTTCCTACCCGAATCCACGTCAATAAATGACCTCGCCGCAGCAATGGCACAGCCATCATGCTCGTCTGGTCCGAAAGGGGGGGCAAGCGGCGGGGTTATTCTTCCCTGTCTTTTCCCTGTCTTGCCTCTATCGGCCCTTAATCAATCTATCAGGCCTCTTTTAGCCCTCAATCAGCCCTCAATCGCCGCACAAACATATTGCCCGCAAGCTGCTTGACCAGTCCCTTCAGTTGTAAACTCACCGTTGCGGCATAAATTGTTCCTGCCGGCAGATCGGTCAGGGCAATCAATTCCTCCAGATGCAGCGGGCAATCATCAAAACACGCATACACCTTCCGCTCCGACTCGCTGAGGTTCAACTCCGACACATCAAACAGCATTTTTTGTGTCGCCTTTTCCGCTTCTTGAACCGCCCGGGCCGCCGGTTGCTTCAACTCTTGCCCGATACATCCCAGAGCGTCCATTAACTCTTCGATACTGTCAATTAATCGCGCACCTTGCTTGATCAATTTGTGCGACCCTGCACAAGCCGGATTGGTAATAAGCCCAGGAATCGCCATCACCTCGCGATTGTTGTCCAGCGACGCCTGCGCCGTGATCAGGGCGCCGCTGTTCAAACTGGCCTCGACCACCAGCGTACCTATCGCCAGCCCTGCAATAATCCGATTGCGACCGGGGAAATTCTCTGATAACGTCTCATAGGCCAGGGGCAATTCACTGATAATCGCCCCGTTTTCTGCGATGCGTTCAAAAAGTTCCTTGTTTTCCGGCGGAAAGAGATGGGCCAGCCCACACCCCTGAACAACAATTGTCCGTCCCTTGGCCGACAGGGCACCGCGATGGGCCGCCGAATCGATCCCCCGAGCGCCGCCGCTGACGACCGTAAAGCCGGTCCCGGCCAAAAAATGAGCGAATCGGTTTGCCTGCTCCAGGCCGTATTGACTGCACCGCCGCGACCCGACCACCGCCACCGCCAGATTGTCTTCAGGGCGCAGGCTGCCCTTGACATACAGTACCACCGGCGGATCATAAATCTGCCGCAGAGCCGCCGGATACCGCGGATCGTCCAGGCAAATCACGCACACCCCCAATTTCGATGCCGCTTGCAATTCCCCGACCGCGTCGAACTGCCCCCGCGTTCGCGCAATTCGCTCGGCGGTTTTCACCCCCACCCCCTCCACCTTGGTCAACTGTGCGACCGATGCCCCCAATACCTTATCCACCGACCCGAGTGTCTTAACCAGCCGACGAAAAAGCACCGGCCCCACTCCCTCGGCACGAATCAGCCACAGCCATTTTTCAATCTCAGGCGAATGTCTTGTATCCGGCAATACGATATCCCCTTTATTTTATGTCGATAATTTTTCTAAACTGTAGTCCTATCCCAAATCCCTGTCAATCTCAAAAAAACACCTGAACAAGAGGTTTTTTTTTGGCGTGATCTACTGTATGATACAGTATGTTCGGATCCGTCTAAAAGGCAGGCCGTAGCGGGCGGCGATAGTGTCCTAACCTATTCAGGAGTGCATAATGCGACAAAGGCTGATTTTTTGGAGTGCCATCGTCCTCTGCATAGCAGCGGCAGCAGTAGGCAAAGTGCCTTCCGACTGGCCGAATTGGCGCGGCCCCTATGGTAACGGCTCTGCCGATGCGAACACGTTGCCGACGCACCTGTCGCCTCAGGCCGCCGCGTGGTCGGTGGCCTTGCCGGGCCCGGCCGGCTCTACGCCGGCAGTCCGCGACGGCAGGGTGTATCTGACCTCCACCGAACGAGGCAGCGACAATCTTATCGCCCTCTGTCTGGACGCCGCTTCAGGATCGATGCTTTGGCATAAGATAATAAGCCACTGCGATCAACGCTATGGCCGCAACACGCCCGCCTCTTCTTCGCCGATTGTCGATGACCAACGCCTCTATGTGATGTTTGGCAATGGCGAATTGCAGGCCCTTTCCCACAACGGCAATACCCTCTGGAGGCGCAATCTGGTCGAGGAGTATGGCCCCTTTTCGTTCCTGTTTGGCTACGGCTCCAGCCCGCTGCTGTATAACGACCTGTTATATGTGCCGGTGCTGCGTCGGCCCAAGGTCTATCGCGGTCCCCAGCCGGACAAGCCGCTGGTGTCTTATCTGCTGGCGGTAGAGGCGGCCACCGGCAAAACAGTTTTTTTTCAGGAACGTCCCACCGATGCGGTTGACGAAACCACCAACTCCTACATCACGCCCGTTGTGGCTCATGTGGACGGCGGGACGAAAATCGTTCTCTTCGGCGCCGACTATCTGACCGCTCACGACCCCCAAACCGGTCACGAATGGCTCCGCTGCCAATACGACACGTCCAAAAACCCCCGCGCACGCAATATCCCTACGCCCATTGCGGACGGCTCACGGCTCTATGCGATATTGCCCCGCGGAACGGGTGCCGTTGCGTATGACCTGAGCGATCGCGACAAACCTCAACGCTGGATCTCGCAGGGCCACGGCTCGGACGCCTCAAGCCCGGTGCTGTATAAGGGCCGCTTTTATATGATCGATGATCGCACCAAAATGCTTGTCTGTCTGAATGCATCGGATGGCGTCGTGTGCTGGAAAGGGCAACTCAATCAGAAAGCCATGTATTTTGCCTCGATCACTGCGGCCGATGACAAACTTTACACCGTCAACGAAGCCGGCGTAGTCAATGTCGTCGCCGCCGACCCGACAGAGTTCCGCTTGCTCGACACGGCCGACTTTGGCCAGGGGCCGGTCTATTCGTCAATCGCGGTTGCCGACAACCGACTCTATCTGCGCACTGCCGAGACGCTGTATTGTTTTCAACGTGTTGCCGACTAAGGTTTTTCCTCACTGCGATGAGTAAAGAACATCTTCCTATAGTGTTTGAAAACGACCAAATCATCATCATCAACAAGCCCGCCGGCGTGTCGGTGACCGCCGACCGCACCGGCCTGCCCAATGTTGTGGAACTGCTAAACGCGCAGTGTCAGCTGCCCGAGTCATTTCGGCTGGTGCATCGGCTCGACAAAGAGACCTCCGGCGTGATGCTGCTGGCCAAGCATCGCGACGCCCAGAGCCGCTACTCGCGTTTGTTTGCCAGGCGGTGCGTTCAAAAATTGTATCTGGCGATTGTCAACGGGCCGGTGTTTTCCGTCTCCGGTTGCATCAAAGACCCTATCGCTCGCAGCCGCCGCAATCCCCGCGCGATGCATATTCATCCGCGTCTGGGCAAGCCCGCCCACACCCTCTGGCGTCGCCTGGCTGACTTCAACGGCCCCGCGCTCATCGCCGCCCAGCCGATCACCGGCCGAACGCATCAAATCCGCATCCATTTTGCCCATCGCGGAATGCCGCTGACCATCGATCCGATGTATGGACAAACAGCCCCGCTGATGCTCTCGACCTATAAGAAAGGCTACCGCGCCAAAACCGACCGACCCGAAGCGCCCCTGATCGATCGCCTGACCCTGCACGCCTATCAGTTGGCTGTACCTGTCGGCCCGGAGCCGGACGCGCCGCCGCATATTTTTGTTGCGCCGCCGGATAAAAAATTTCTCGCTGCCATCAAGATGCTGGCCAAACACACCGGCCCGCCCGGCCAGGCAAGCACCTTTGACGATCCGACCGACCTTGAGCGGATTCTTGCGGTCCGGCCCCTGAATTTTCTCGATGAATAAACGCAGGCCAAAACCGCTCTTTGAAACCCTCTTTCCAAGGTGCCGACGTCAAAGATAAGAAGGCAGCGATGGGGGTGATTTTGGCTTCTTGTTTTTTATATCAAAGGGCGCAGAGAACAAAATGGCTCACGAATTTAGAACCGCTGATTTTCGGTGCGGTGATGACTATGCGATTAAAATTTATAACCTGTAAAGTGCTTCAGAAAGAAGCGTATTGGTGCGCCTCGCAAAGTGTCAATATCGTGGATGTTGTGCTGATGCCGCAGGGCCTGCACAATACCCCCGACCAGCTGCGTCGTCGGGTACAAAGCGAGCTGAACCAAACCACCGACGCTGCCGGCCGGCCCTATGATGCCATGCTGCTGGGTTACGGCCTGTGCAGCAACGGTGTGTCGGGCTTGACTGCCGCTATCCGAACCGTTATCCCTCGCGGCCATGACTGCATCACGCTGCTGCTCGGTTCCAAAGACCGCTATCAGACCTATTTCGATACCCATCGCGGCGTCTATTGGTACAGCTCCGGCTGGATCGAGACCGGCACCCTGCCCGGCCCGGACCGCCACAAACAGCTCCTGGCCGAATACACCAGCAAATATGGCCCCGACAATGCCCGCTTCTTGATGCAGGTTGAGCAGGAGTGGATAAAGCAATATCATTGGGCCGCCTACATCGACTGGCATCTGCCCGACAGCGAACAGCAAAAGGCCTACACCCGCCGCTGTGCCGAATTCCTCGGCTGGCAATTCGATGTTATTGAAGGCGACCGAGGTCTGATGCAGCGCCTCGTGGACGCCCGTTGGGATGAGCGGGAGTTTCTCATCGTTCCGCCCGGCCAAACCATCATCGACGATTTAACCAGCCCTTGTTTAATCCGAGCGTGTAAACTATGAAAATGATGTCCGTCTATATGACAACCCTTCCGGCCATATTACTGCTGACAATAGCGGCGGGGGTGCTGCTGGCGGAGGCGTATCTGATAGCCCGCTGGCTGTGGTTCAGAGGCTCTCGCAAAACCAGGCCCCGACGCCGACGCTTTGTGCTGCTGATCCACAGCGCCATCGTCATCGGTGTGTTGGTCGTGCTTTACGCCGTGTTTGTTGAGCCCTATTGGCCGCAAATCAACGTCGTGCGTCTGTACACGCCCAAGCTCCGCCATACCGTTCTTCACATTGTGCAGATTTCCGATACCCACTGCGACCCGACAGCGCGACTGGAACCGCGTCTGCCGGCCCTGGTCAATCGTCTCAATCCCGACATCATTGTCTTTACCGGCGATGCGGTCAATTCACCCGACGGCCTTGCGTTGTTCCAAAAGACCCTGGCTGCAATGAACGCGCCGCTGGGAAAATACGCCGTACGCGGCAATTGGGACTACCGATTTGGCCTTCCTCTTTTTGAGAATACCGGCTTCGAGCTGCTGCCCCTCAATGCGGTTCGACTGCAGAAAGACGGCGACGCGTTTATGATCTGCGGCATAGACTATCACGCCGGACGGCTCAGTCAGAACGCCCTGAATCAACTCGACCCCGAGACCTGGAACCTCTTGCTCTATCACAGCCCCGACCTGATAGAATTTCTCGACCGCCAACCCGTCGACCTGTTCTTGTCCGGCCATACCCACGGCGGCCAGGTGGCCGTGCCGTTTTACGGCGCCCTGCTGACCATGACCCGCCACGGCAAAAAATACGAAGCCGGACTTTATACCGTCGGCAACATCGCCCTCTATGTCAATCGCGGCATCGGCATGTGCGGCATCGGCCCTCGCGTTCGATTTTGTGCCCGTCCGGAGATCACGCTTTTTGAGATTTACCCCGCCGAGCCGAGACTCTCCGAAAATCCCCACGGAGGGCGGAACTAATGCTGTTTGAACTGCTGACGATCGTTGGTGTAGCGGTGGCCTTGGCGATGGATGCCTTTGCGGTTTCCATTGTCTGCGGGGCGGTCTTTCACCAACTGGGAGTGCTGTATGCGCTTCGGATGGCCTTGTTTTTCGGCGCATTTCAATCGCTGATGCCGCTGGTGGGTTTTGCTGCCGGAAAAACCTTCAAAAATGTCATCGGTGTCTATGACCACTGGGTCGCCTTTGTGCTGCTGGCAGCGGTCGGCGGCAAGATGATTTACGAAGGCTTCAAGATTCCCCAAGTCGAAACAAAGCCCGCCGACCCGTCCGGCCTGCTGGCCCTGCTGATACTCAGCGTTGCCACCAGCATCGACGCGCTGGCCGTGGGCGTGACCCTCTCGCTGGTTACCCATTCGATTGCGCTGGCCGTGACTGTCATCGGTTTGATTACCTTCGTCCTGTCCTATACCGGCTATATCATCGGTAAACGCGCCGGCCATTTTTTCGAGAACAAAATCGAAATCATCGGCGGCCTGATTCTCATCGCCATCGGCAGCAAAATACTTCTCAAGCATGTGTTGTCATAAGACCGGTTCTGTCCCGTCTGCTTCGTCTTTATTTACCCCCGGAAATAATGCTTGTTTGCGGTCCCCTTGTGTGGTATAAGACACCCTTTGCACCGAATTACATTTTTGCAGGAGAGGTCCTATGTTATCAGCGATTGAGCAAAGCGATTTTGAGGTTTTTGATATAATTCATCGTGAAGAAGAACGGCAAGCCGCCTCTTTGCGGATGATCCCCTCGGAAAATTACGTCTCCCGGGCGGTTATGCAGGCCACCGGCAGCTGCCTGACCAACAAATACGCCGAGGGCTACCCCGGCAAACGCTACTACGAAGGCCAGGAATACACCGATCGTATCGAGAATCTGGCCCGCAAGCGGGCGATGGCCCTGTTCGGAGCCGAAGGTGCCAACGTTCAGCCGCATTCCGGCAGCCCGGCCAATCTGGCCGCCTATTGCGCCCTGGCCGAGCCGGGCTCGACGATTATGGGCTTGTCGTTGCCCCACGGCGGCCATCTGACCCACGGCTGGAAGGTCAGCTTCACCGGCAAATTTTTCAACGCCGTTCAGTACGAACTGGACCCCAAAACCGGCCGACTCGACTACAACAAAATTGCCGATCTGGCCAAAAAACATAAACCCAAAATCATCATCTCCGGCGCCAGCGCCTATCCCCGGGCGATCGATTTTACCGCCTTCCACGAGATCGCCAAATCCGTCGGGGCCTACCATGTTTGTGACATGGCACACATCGCCGGTCTGGTTGCCGGCAAAGTCCATATGAGCCCCATTCCCTACGCCGATGTTGTCACAACCACCACGCATAAAACCCTGCGCGGCCCGCGCGGCGGTATGATTTTGTTCAAAAAGGAACACGAAGCCGCCATCAACAAAGCCGTTTTCCCCGGCCTGCAGGGCGGCCCGCATATGCACACAATTTCGGCCCTGGCCGTCGCCCTCGGCGAGGCCGCCACGCCGGACTTTGAACTCTATGCCAAACAGATTGTTGCCAACGCCAAACGCCTGGCCGATCGGCTTATGCAGTACGGCTTCCAGTTGGTCTCCGGCGGCACGGACAACCATCTGATGCTCATCGATCTGCGCAACAAGGGACTGACCGGCAAGCCGCTGGCCAAGGCCCTCGACCGTGCCGGCATCGTCTGCAATTACAACTCCGTGCCGGGCGATACCGCCGGTCCGTTCAATCCCAGCGGCCTGCGACTGGGAACACCGTCGCTGACCACCCGGGGAATGAAAGAAGACCAGATGGATCAGGTCGCCGAGTGGATCAACACCGTCGCCGAGAACATCGACAACGACCCGGTCATTGCCAAAGTCGCCCAGGCCGTCCACGAACTGTGTGCCCAATTCCCCGTGCCGAAACTGTTCGTCAAACGAGCGAATCAGTAAGCATGCCGCAGCGAAGAAGGTATCCAGCCCTGTCCTCGACACAAAGGACAGGGTTTATTTATCAATTCCCTGCCGTTTCTATGGGTGGGGATTTTGTCTATACAGCCGTATGGCATTGAGCTCTCGTTCAATCGGCCATTCGCAGAATGCCAGAATCAGCAGTGCAATGAAATTGGCAATGGGAATGAACATCAGCAGCCCCATGGCCCAGTGGAATCCGGCTTTGGAAAAAATTTTGCAATAAATGGCCACAGACAAGAGGACGATGGCCAAGACAACAACAATACCGAAACAGCCGCCCAACAACTGGACGGTTTGCGGAACATGAGGTGCAGTATCCATTTCGCTCTCCTTGTCCTCAAAACAGGTTTATCTTTTCCACGGCGACTCGATTCATACGATCAGACGCCGTCAACACAGAAGTGTTGCAGGTCTTTTTTCGATTCAGCATGACGCTGTTGCAGCGGGCGGTATGGTGTGAGCGGTCAATTCTGATTTGTTGTTGCCGGCAGTCGGCTCAGCAGCACATCCACCTTGATCGACAGCGCAAATAACCCCAAACCCACACAGACCGCACCGATCAAAAAATGCTGCAAAGCCGCCAGAATCGGCCCGCACAACAGCAAAAACGGCATCAGATATCCCAACCACTGGCCAAACGTTCGCATGAGATACTCCCAAAATTTAGATTATGATTTGGTTTTATCATCAATCCAATAAGGCGGAAACAGCCGCCGAAGGCCGTGTCCCAGAACGATAAGCAGGAATAAAGCATTTCGCGGCAAAATACCCGGTACAAAATATCGTGGAGGATGGGTCGTGTGCCCCTCTGTTGCTCGACCTAAAGCGTTGCCAAGCTGTTGAATCCATGGGATACTTCGCGGCCATTCAGCAATTCCATTGAGCCACTCGTTCGGAATGCCACCTTTGCCGACACTTGCGCCGATGATACCGCCGAGTATTGCGGCGGTCGTATCCGTATCTCCACCGGCCTCGATGATTTCCCGAACACCTCCGGCAAAATCGTGCTGATGGCGCAGCCACGTTTGGATAACACAAGGAACCGTATGCAGCACATATCCCGAAATGCCCCGTTTGCAGCCGATTGTTTGTGCAAACTGTACGACCGGCTCATCGGCTTCGGCCGAGCGGCAGGCCTGCTCGATCAGGGCTACAAAAAGTTTGTCATTGTCATCGGAAAGCGCTGCTCGAACCATGGACACAAAATCGTCCGGTAGAATCGTCCGGCCTTGCGTGCCCGCAGCCGTCGCCAAAGCGATGCATAAGGTACCCTGATACGCTTTCGGGTCCGTGTGGGTGATTTGCGTTGAACGCCGGACAAACTCGGCCATCTTCGTGATGTCGCTCGAAAAAACCACACCCACTATCGCACTGCGCATTGCCGGGCCGTTGCCGGCCGAATAGACACCGCTTTTGGCGGGGGAAAATCCAAGCCATAATTTCATTACTGCGCGGGCCGTGGCCAACCCTACTCCCGCCGGACAGGTCGCCAGCCACCATCGCAGCGATCGCGCCAAACAACGGGTAAATGCGTGAGGCTCGAAATTCGACCGGATCAACGCTGCGGCAACAAAGCAGGTGTGGTCGGTATCATCAGAGACCATGCCACGCCGGAAAATGAAACGATGCTCCGTTGCCGGACCCAGCATCGCTGCCGCTCGTCGGGGATGCAGCCCTTCGTACGGCAGCCCCAACGCATCCCCGACCGCCGTGCCGAGAAGACAACCGATGACAGCATCGCGATTCATTATGCCTTTTGTCCGAGCGTTAGACCAATCAATTGTCAATCGTCTTTCCGTCGAGGATGTGCCAGGGCAGGCCGTAGCGGTTCAGGTCCTCCATAAACGGGTCGGGATCAAATTGCTCCATATTAAACACCCCCGCGCCGCGCCACTTGCCCTCGAGCATCATCTTGGCCCCGATCATCGCCGGTACCCCCGTCGTATAAGAGACCGCCTGAGCCTTCACCTCGTTATAGCAGGCCGCATGATCGCACACATTATAAATCATCATCTGTTTGCGCCGGCCGTCCTTGACGCCGTCAAAAATCACCCCGATGCACGTCTTGCCCGTGTAAGTGGCCCCCAGCGACCCCGGATCGGGCAGCAATGCCTTGAGAAACTTAATCGGCACAATCTTGTGCCCCTCAAACTCCACCTCATCAATCCGCGTCATCCCCACGTTCTGCAGCACACGCAGATGCGTCAGATACTCATCCCCGAATGTCATCCAAAACCGAATCCGCTTGAGCCCCTTGATGTGTTTAACCAGCGACTCCAGTTCCTCGTGATACAGCACATACGACGCCCGCGGCCCGACATCCGGATAGTCAATCTCCTTGCGAATACTCATCGGCTCGATCTCCACCCATCGGCCGTTCTGCCAGTATCGTCCCTTTTGCGTAATCTCGCGAATATTGATTTCCGGATTGAAATTCGTCGCGAAGGGATGCCCATGTTCGCCGGCATTGCAATCCACGATGTCTATCGTGTGAATCTCGTCGTAGTAATGCTTTTGCGCATAGGCACAAAACACATTCGTTACTCCCGGATCGAATCCGCTGCCCAGCAGCGCCATAATCCCTTCGTCCCGATAGCGGTCGTGATAGGCCCACTGCCATTTATACTCAAACTTCGCCTCGTCCGGCGGCTCATAGTTGGCCGTATCGAGATAGTCCACCCCCGTCTCCAAACAGGCGTCCATAATCGTCAAGTCTTGATACGGCAGGGCCACGTTGATCACCACATCCGGACGGTGTTTTTCGATCAGCCTCACCAACGGCCTCACATCGTCGGCATCCACCTGCTCGGTCTGCACCGGCCGGTTCACATCAGCCGCGATTGCGTCGCACTTGGCCTTGGTCCGGCTGGCCAACACAATCTCAGAAAACACCTCCGGCACCTGCGCGCATTTATGCGTCACCACATTGCCCACGCCCCCAGCCCCGATAATCAAGACTTTTTTGCCCATCAATAGACTCCAAAAACGTTTCTCATAACCGAACTTGCTGCATCCATAACCACCACTCTGGCCGTATTGTACACCCAAGCCCCTGCCGATACAACCCCTGACATCCGACTCCTCCGCCAACCCCCTCCGCCATCCCGAGCCCCATACTGTCATCCCGAGCGCAGCGAGGGACCTATTAACTCCCCCTCATATCCACATGTCATTCCTTGACACCTCCCCATACCGTCATCCCGAGCCCCTATACTGTCATCCCGAGCGCAGCGAGGGATCCATCCCCGCCTCAAGCGATTCCCATTAGCCCCGACGGGGCACCAAGTCCACGGCCAGCCTGATGTTCGTTTGCGTTCGTTCGTGTTCTTTTGGGCAACATTCTTGCCGGGCCTTTGTACCAAAACCCATTCATTTTCTTCTCTCACCATGGTATAAGAAGGGGCGCAGCACGACCGCCCTATACCGCAACTCGGGGCAGCAGAGACCGTGCGGCTCCGTTGGCGGCGTGGTGAGATAAACGCGGGATTATTGTCGCAGAAAGGCCAGATAATGAAAAAAGCATCGGTTTTATACATCATATTGTTGACCCTGACGCTGTCGGCTGGGACTATTTACGCCGATAAAACCTCCTCGCAGCCATTGTGCTGGAAGTTTGACTTTGGAACCGACCTGGCCGCCGAAGGCTGTCAAGCGGTAACCCCCGATACCCTCTATGCGTCTCAAAACGGGTTTGGCTTTCTGCCCGGCGCCGACATTGCCGCCGGCACACGAAACACGGACGACCCGCTGCTCGGCGATTTTTGCGGCAGCGAGAAACCGTTTCTCTTCTCGTTGGACGTCCCGCAAGAGGGCAATTACCGCGTTACGCTGACCTGTGGCCGAAACAAGCCCTCTACAATCGTCCTCAGGGCCGAATCCCGCCGCCTGATGCTGGAAAATATCGAAATCCATCCTGATATCCCCCGGACCTGCACCGTTGTGGTCAACGTCCGCAACAGCAAATTGCCTGACGGCCGCTCGGTCAAACTCAAGGCCCGCGAGACGGACGCGTTCCATTGGGACAACGCCTTAACCCTTGAGTTCAACGGCCAGAACCCTGCTGTCTGTGCCATGAGGGTCGAAAAAGCCGATGACCTGCCCACCATTTTTCTGGCCGGCGATTCGACCGTGACCGACCAAACCCGCGAACCATGGACCTCATGGGGCCAAATGCTGCCGCGGTTTTTCAAACCCGTCGTCGCTATTGCCAACTACGCCGAATCCGGCGAAACCCTCAGCTCATTCATCGGCGAGCGACGACTGGAAAAGCTGCTTACCCAAATGAAGCCCGGCGACTATCTGTTCGTTCAGTTTGCCCACAATGATATGAAACGCGGCACTCCCCGGCAGGTCGGCTACCAAGACTCCCTGCGTCATTTTATCACCGAAGCACGCCGTTGCGGCGCTCATCCGGTGCTGGTTACCTCGATGCATCGCCGACGCTTTGATGACAACGGCAAGGTCATTGATACGATGCAAGGCTTTCCCGAAGCGATGAAGGATGTCGCCATCGAACAAAACGTTCCCTTGATCGATCTGCACGCCATGAGCCGCCTGCTCTATGAGGCGTGGGGGCCCGACGCCTCGGCCGCGGCCTTTGTGGACGGCACCCACCATAACGCTTATGGTGCCTATGAATTGGCCAAATGTGTCGTCGAAGGCATCAGGCTCAACATCCCGGAAGTGGCTGCTTGGCTAACAGAAGATGTCCTGCCGTTCGACCCGGCCCGGCCCGACCCGCCGGAGACCTTCACCCTACCCGCCAGCCCCATGTGGTCGGACATCAAACCGGAAGGCAGTTAATACGCTCCCGACAACCTGAGGAAAATGGACTTAAAAAATGCTGTTTCAAAGCGGAGGGTGCAAAGATGAAAAATCCCGTCGCTCCTTCAAGTAGGCAACGTGATGTCTCTGCCTTGCGAGGCGGCAAATCGCAACAGCAAACAAACACGCAGATTTACGCTCTCGGTGAAACGCCGTTAAGCCCCCTACGGAACCAACGGTATTGAGCCATCAGCAGATCTCGTCCAGAAGGGGCCTATCCATCCTTTTATGCCCTGTTACGCCCCGACTGGGCGGCCGAAAAGCGATCCTTGGTTTTCACCCTCAGATGCCCCAAACAAAAGAGCCGAGGATGGGAATCGAACCCACAACCCCAGCTTTACGAAAGCTGTGCTCTACCGTTGAGCTACCTCGGCACCTCCAAAAGGTGGCCTGGCCACCTGTTCACCACCATCTGCGCATCTACGCGTTTACTTGCGGCTGATAATTCCGCTTCGGCGGCTTGGTCACCAGCCCCATCCGCATCGCCTTGGCCGAGACGCGGATCCGACAGACCTTGCCGTCCACCACCGCCCGCACCTTCTGGACGTTGGCTTTGAATTTACGTTTGGTGATGCCGGTAGTCTTTTTACCGACGCCGCCCAGGTATTTGGCCTTACCGCGAGTGGCATAGTTTTTGCCTGCGCGGGTCTTTTTACCCAAAAAATAACATTCTCGTGCCATCTTTCAACTCCCGTGTTTGTCGCTCAGCCGCCGACGCGGCCGCAGAGCAGTTCATCTCATTATCATCTTCAAAGCCGTATAACTATAGAAATTTTCACCCGTTTTGCAAGACATTTCACAGAAAAAACCGCAATTTCCCCAAAAAAACCAAAAACATCTCACCGCACACAGCCCAATAGCGTCCCTGAATAACGAAACGTCAACAGTCAATATGCAGCAATCCAAGAGGCCATTGAAAATGGCTGGCACCTATCTTGCTTGTCCTGCGCCTGTTGTGTCCATAGCCCCTTAGACTCCTTGAGATGGCCCGAAGGGTCTTTTGAAACGACCCCCTGCAAAGCAAGAAAGGCCGGGGGAACGGTTTGGAAATAATTGACAAAACAGCAGAATGAGGGTAGGGTGTTTACTTCTTTTGGACACACTAATTTTTTAATAGGCGATAATGATTATGAATAAACAGCACATTATCCTCAGTCTCTCCCTCTGTGCGGCATTTTTGAATTGTGCTTTTGCGCTGTCCGAGCCCATACTCCCCTTGGAGGGAAGCTGGCAATTTGCCCTCGATCGAAAGGATGTGGGGATTGATCAAAAATGGTTCACAGAAGATCTGAAAACTCCGGATACGATTTGGCTGCCCGGCTCCCTGCAGGAGCAGGGCTTTGGCGACAGACCCTCGGCCCAGACCAACTGGACAACAGGGATTGGCAAGGCTCTGCTGGAAGATGTCCGATTTCAGGACTATGTTCAGGCGGATCATTTCAAATCCCCGTTTTGGCTGACTCCTCAACGGCACTATGTCGGCCCCGCCTGGTACCAGCGAACGCTGACACTTCCCGACGCGTGGGACCACCAGCGGATTGTGTTGTATCTGGAGCGACCGCATTGGCAGACGGCCGTGTGGGTTAATCAAACCCCTGTCGGCACACAAGACAGTCTCGGCACCCCCCACACGTACGACCTGACCGGGCTGGTCTCTGCCGGCCAGAATCGCCTGACCATCCGGGTGGATAATCGCGTTCATATCCCTGTCGGGTATGATGCGCACAGCCTGTCTGATCAGACACAGACCAACTGGAACGGGATCATCGGCAGGATATGCCTGATCCGACATAATCCAGCCCTTTGGTTTGATGATGTCCAGGTCTATCCCCAGGTTGCTGAACAATCAACTCGACTGGCGATCACCTTCAAGACGACCTCGCACGAGACTATTGAAGGAAGGCTTTATCTGGCTGCGGAAAGTTTCAACTGCGATACCGCGCACGATGTGCCGGAACGTTTTTTCCCGATTGCGGTATCCAGGGAGCACAACCGATTTGAATTCGATTATCCAATGGGTCCCCATGTGCAGTTGTGGGATGAGTTTTCGCCGACATTGTATCGGCTGAAACTGCGATTTGAGCCAAACGATCGGAACGCCCAAGCGGTCGAACATACCGTTGTTTTCGGGATGCGTCAGTTGGGCACCAGCGGCACGCAGTTTACGCTCAACGGTCGTCCGATCTATTTGCGGGGTACGCTTGAATGCGCGATTTTTCCCAAGACCGGCTATCCGCCGATGGATGGGGTCGCCTGGAAACGAATTTTGCGTGTCTGTCGTGCGCACGGGTTGAACCATCTTCGCTTTCATTCGTGGTGTCCGCCGGCAGCGGCATTCCAGGCTGCCGATGAAATGGGGTTCTATTTGCAAGTCGAGGCGTCCTGCTGGGCCGCCTTTGGTGAGGGATCGGCGGTGGATACGTGGATTTACGACGAATGTCGCCGGATGCTCACCACGTACGGCAATCATCCCTCATTTGTCTTGATGACGCCGAGCAACGAGCCGCACGGCCGAAACAGAGATACCTTTCTTGCAGCCCTCATCGCGTCTCTGGCCAAGCAGGATGAACGGCGTCGCTTCACCGCCGGTGCGGGCTGGCCGCAAATTGAACAAAACCAGTTTCATGTGGCGCTTGAGCCTCGTATGCAGCGCTATGCACCGCTGCGTCTGTCAGACCCTCCCCAGACGGCTGCGGACTATCGTGATTTTGTCGCTCGCTATGACGTGCCGGTGATTAGCCACGAAATCGGCCAGTGGTGCGCCTATCCCAATCCGGCTGAGCGATTCAAATACAACGGCTTCTTGCGGGGCGGCAACATCGAAATTGCACGCGACCGACTGGACAAAGCGGCACTGCTACATCTGGGGCATGATTTTCTGATGGCCTCAGGACGGTTTCAGGCTCTGCTGTACAAGGCTGAGATTGAAGCGGCCCTGAGGACGCCCGGTTTTGGCGGATTTCAATTGCTGGATTTGCACGATTTTCCCGGCCAGGGTACCGCGCCGGTCGGAGTGCTGGACTGTTTTTGGGAGTCGAAAGGCTATCTGGCTGCCGCGTCTTTTCGGCGGTTCTGCAGCCCGACCGTGCCCTTGGCGCGGATGCAGCGGCTTGTTTTTACGAACGACCAGTGTTTTGAGGCAACGGTGGACCTGGCTCACTATGGCCCCCGGCCCATTCAGGCTCAGGCCGTTTGGTATGTGCGTGATCAGGCCGGACGCGTGCTGTTGTCCGACACGCTGCCGAACAGAACCGTCGCGACGGGAGGGCTTTCGACCCTTGGGAAGGTTCGTTTTCCGCTCAAGGCGTTCGACCAAGCGCAGAAACTCAATTTCGAAGTGGCCCTGTGCCATACCGATATTGCCAACGATTGGGATATTTGGGTGTATCCGGCACAGCCGGAGCCGTCAACGGCCGAGTCAACCGTCTATACGACAGAGGCGTTTGATGACAGGGCCTTGTCGGTTCTCAAAGACGGCGGCAAGGTATTGCTGATTCCGCCGCCGGCACGCCTCAAAAGCCAGACGCTTGGGACCTTCAGGCCGATTTTCTGGAACCGCATTACCTTTGCCGCTCAGCCGGAGCACACGTTGGGCATTTTGTGCGACCCTCAGCACCCTGTTTTTGCGTTGTTTCCGACGGATTTTTACAGCAACTGGCAATGGTGGGATCTGCTGGAGCGATCCAAGCCGATCGTGCTGGACGACCTCAAACTGGCCGATGAGCCGCTGATTCGGGCGATTGACGATTGGAATCTGTGCCGCAGTTTGGGGTTGATGGTTGAAGCCGAGGTTGAAAAAGGAAAATTGCTCGTGTGCAGTATCGACATCCATAACGATCTTGACAGCCGTCCTGCGGCCCGCCAATTGCGGCGCAGTGTGCTGGACTATATGGGGTCGCCGGCCTTTTTGCCGAAAACGCGTTTGACCCCCGAGGCAATTAACGGTTTGTTTCGCGAACCGACAACTCTCGAAAAGCTCCGCGCCAAAGTCTTTTTTGTCAGCAGCGAGCAGGAAGAGTATGAAGGCCCCAAGGCCATTGACAATAACCCTGCTACCCTGTGGCACACCCAATGGTCGCCGCAGATTGCCCCGCGTCCTCATGAGATTCAGCTGGACCTGAACGCCTCGGTTCAGATACGCGGTTTTTGTTATTTGCCGCGACAGGACGGCAATCGGAACGGCTGGATTGCCGATTATGAATTTTATGCCAGCGAGGATGCCGCGGATTGGGGACCTCCTGCGGCCAAAGGACGGTTTGAAAACAACGCCCAGCTCAAAGTCGTGCGGTTTGAAAGGCCTGTCAAAGGACGCTTTGTACGGCTGGTGTCGCTGTCGGGCTTCGGCAGCGATCCGCATGCCAGCACGGCGGAAATCGATGTGCTGGTGGATTAGAGGGGCACCCCTCCCGCACCGCCGGTCGACAGGCAAGGGGCCTGCGGTGGTTCACCATTGGGCCTTTGTCCTCAAAGGGCGTTGCCTTGTCGCTTTTTGAATGCTAAGATAGCCTTTCTTAAGAGAGTCTTTCTTTCGAATACGCAGAAAGACGCAGGAACGTAAAAACGATGCGCTATGTGATCGATTTGTTATATCTACTTGGGCTCGTGGCCTACAGCCCGGTGATTTTCTATCGTCGGCTGGCACACGGGCGGTATAAAGGCGGCTGGGACCAGCGGCTGGGGCGGATTCAGCGGCGTCAGCCCGATCGACGGTGCGTCTGGATCCACGCCGTCAGCGTCGGCGAGGTCAACGCCACGCG
>MTKW01019488.1_pt1 | contig 18922 bp, 19 predicted proteins | sample 1042761 | NCBI WGS metagenome assembly MTKW01 (sample SAMN06205366, study PRJNA360243) | anaerobic digester metagenome | biome: Wastewater treatment plant; feature: Anaerobic digester sludge; material: sludge; isolation source: anaerobic digester fed with sludge from wastewater treatment plant ... | reverse complement strand
AGCCACCTGCTCCATCCCCCTAGGTGGATAGCCGGCGGCAAAGAGAGCACCGATGATACTGCCCGAACTGGTACCAGCAACCAGGTCAATCCTCACTTCCAGCTCGGCTAAAGCCCGCAGCACACCGATGTGGGCGATTCCGCGGGCAATACCACCACCCAAGGCCAAACCGATCTTTGCTTGAGATGCAATCGCCAGCTCACCCCCCAAATTAAAAGGGACTACTTGCTTAGGCAGTCCCGTTTATCTTATGCTAAGTAGGATTAGACAGTAGCACGGTTTCGCCGCAAGCCGGACAACGGGCAGCTGCGTCCGCCACAGCATCGTAGGATACAGCCACCCAGGAGCGGCAGTGGGGGCACGCCATGCGCATTTGCTCGTCTATGTTGGATTGGTCGACCGCCAGCTGTTCTACCACATTAAGCAATTCCCCAATGATATCCAAACTAGACATCCAAAGGTTATCATCTTCATCTTGCCGATTCTGGTTGGCGTCTGCCTTTTGGCGCAACGCCAAGGCCCGCTGTTCTAACGCCCGAAGGCGACTTACCACGCTATTTCTTTCATTCATCACTAACCCACTCCCTTGCTAATGACCTACTGACGTTAATGTCCCACTGGGGAGAAGAAATCATACAAAAGAAGGGCAATTGATTAAGGCTCACGTCTTCTTCTTTCCCGACATAGCATGTAGGGAACTGCAATACGTAATTTTGTGAGGGTGATATATGTGCACTGCGTAGATGCCTGTCGGCGCATTGACGCCGCCCTTGGGCAAGCCCAAATCGTACGCCCCTTGGCTAGACCCAACTCGGCAGCCCGATTTGCCTCCTTTCGCATCGGCCCAACCCCCTTTCTCGTCAATCAAGGCCAAGCCCAAGAACTACAGAGCATGGGAAAACACCTGCGTGATCTTTACATAGCCATGGATAAACTCTATTGGTTGAGCAAAGCCGGCGAGGCTCCGTCCTTTGTGGCTCGATACTTGGACGCGGGCAAACCCCCCTGGCTGCTGGAGCTGGCACAAGCTGAAGGCTACAGGGAACAGATACCGACGATCATCCGTCCCGACCTGCTCCTGACCGCTTCTGGCTGGAAGGCCACCGAACTAGACTCGGTGCCTGGAAGTATGGGCTTGCTGGCCTTCTTTGAGCAGGTATATGCTTCATGGCCTCTGCTCGGCGGCGGCCAGACGGCTGCGGCTATGGCTGCCGCCCTCCTTTACCTGCTGGACTCTAACCAACAAGCAGCCATTGTCATATCGGAAGAATGCGGCGGCTACCGAGCGGAAACCAAATGGCTCTCTCGTCATTGGCAGGAAAGCCAGATCCAGATTCCTACCCTCAGCCCAGAACAACTTCAGATCAAGAACGGACAGGTACGCTATCAAGGGGAGCGGCTCCATCTCATTTACCGCTTTTTTGAGTTATTTGACATCGAAAATATACCAGGAGCAAGAGAACTGCTACACTTAGGAGCCCAAGGCAAGATAAGAGTAACCCCGCCTCCTAAGCCCCATCTGGAGGAAAAGATGTGGTTTGCCTTTTTCCACCACCCGCAACTGCGGCCGTATTGGAGACAGCTCTTGGAGTCAGAGACCTTCGACTGCCTACAAGAGTTGATTCCCCCCACCTGGTTGCTCTGCAGCGAACCGATTGTATTCGCTGGTGGTCCTTGTGGCTCTCTGTCCAAGCTCAAGCAGACCAGTCGGCGCACAAGGCCTTTTGTGCTTAAACCCTCCGGCTTTTCCCCTTTGGCGTGGGGAGGGCACGGCCTTAGCCGCGGCAAAGACTATACCACCACCCGCTGGGCCCAGGCGATAGACGCCTATGTGGCACAGGAACATCGTGCCCCCTACATTATCCAGGCTTATCAGCAATCGGCGACCCATCGGGTCGAGCACTATGAGTACTCGGAGGAGAGTATCCACTGCTTTGATGGCAAGCTCCGCCTCTGCCCCTATTACTTCTTGCAGGGTGAACACGTCGCCCTCTCCGGTGCCTTAGCCACCTTTGTCCCTCTCAGTAAGCCCATCATTCACGGCATGACTGACGCGGTGATGGTGCCAACGGCTATAGAACAAGAAAAATAACGGCCTACGCAAAACGCACCCCCTCATGTTGGGAGGTGCGTTCCCTTGTTCGTCTTGTTACTCTACCTCTCTGATCGGCTAAAGCCGTGACGCCCCAGAAGGGTGCCAAGTTCATAATAGTTGCTGCCGGCGTAGGCAATTGGTTGAGCTAGTTGATGGTCAATCAGATGCTTGGCATCGAGCACCGACTCATCAGCTTGCACGGCCACTATGCGTGCTAAGAAGAGGGCATGGGAACCAAGCATCAATTCTTGCTCCACCTCGCACTCCAGGTTAAGAGGACACTCGGCTATCAGCGGGGCATAATGCAGTTGGCTAGCCGGTGCAGCCGTGAGGCCGCATTGGGCAAACTTATCCACATCACGACCGCTAACTACACCACAATAGTCCAATGCTTTTAGTAGTTTGCTGGAAGGAATGTTAACCACAAATTCACCCGTGTCGGCAATCATTTGGTATGAATAGCGAAGGGGGCGAACCGCGATCGAAAGCATGGGGGGATCGGAACAGACCGTACCCGCCCAAGCAATGGTGATGATGTTTTGCCTACCGTCTGCTGTACCACAGCTTACCATAACGGCTGGAACCGGGCACAGCAGAGTGTGCGGTCTCAGTTGAATCTTGGCCATATCCAAACTCCTTTTACAGTAATATCTGTTCCAGCTGCGAAAATTGCCTAATCCGATAATCAGCCGCAGCCAACTCCTGTTCGTTGCCCAGACCATAGGCACAACCGATGGTCAAAAGGTTGTTGTCTTTACCGGCCTCAATGTCATGCCACCGGTCTCCCACCATAGCGGCTGGCTGGGGAAAGCGCGGTAAAACCTGACCTAATATTTGACTCTTAGTGAGTCCGGGAAAGTCGCCGGCGCAGAAGCGGGCGGTGAAGTAGTGCCCTATACCTAAAGCATCGGGAACAGCCTGCAGGTACCCACCTTCACAATTGCTCAGGATGCAAAGGTTTACTCCCGCATCAAAGAAGCGCTTCAAGGTGCTATTGACTTCAGGGAAGGGCTGGGCCCGCCCCTGCCTGAGCAACTCCAGTTCGGCCTTTTCCATCAACAGATTAGCTTGTTGCCGCACTTCGCTGGCGGCGTTGGGCAGGAGTTTCTGCCAGATTTCTTCAGTGGGATATCCTAAAGTAGCAAGTAAAGCGTCATCACCCGGTATCGGGCACCCCAACTCCTGCAAGACGCGTTGAAAGGCCGGCAAAGCCACACTATGGGGTGGCCAGAGGGTGCCATCCAGATCAAAAAATACGGTTCTTATGTGCAAGATAATCATCCTCGGTCGTAATTATGCTTGATTCACGGAAATAGGCCGCATCTGGCGGCCCTAAGGCGGACCTAAATAAAGCTGAGCTCGCCAATAGCAGCTAGGTTTAGACAGAGTTGGCGTAGCAATTTGAGAGCATGTACCGCGTCATTCAGGTCCAACATTTCCACCGGTGAATGGGAATAGCGGCGAGGCATGGTAATGGCCGCACTGAGTATACCATCCCGTACTAAATGCATAGCAGAGGCATCCGTGTTTCCGCCACTGAAAACGGACAATTGATAGGGAACCTGGGCTTGCTCGGCCATTTCTACCAGATACCTTTTCACACTTGGATTGAGCAAGAAGCCTCGCGGGCCACCGCCGCTCAACACTTGAATAACCGGTCCGCGGCCGATATAAATGGGTAACTCCTTGTTGGTGTTAATATCGGGAGTATCTCCAGCGGGGACCGTATCCAGTGCTATGGCTAAATCCGGGTTAACCCGATGGGTTGCTACCGTGGCACCCCTCAGACCTACTTCTTCCTGCACGGTGAAAACAGCATGGACTTCCCCCGCAAACTCAACTTCCTGCAAACTGGCCAGCAGTTTTACTAGGACAGCGCAACCAATGCGGTCATCAACGGCCTTGCCGAAGACCCGATCCGGATTACCACCGAGGGAGTCTAACTCGGCCACATAGACAATGGGATCGCCCACTTTGATGCCTAAAGCGGCCACAGCCTGGGCGGAATCGACGCCCACGTCGATATATAAATTATCTGAGGCTACCACTCGGGTGCGCTCTTCTGGCGTCTGCATATGACCAGCTTTCACTCCGATAATGCCCACATGCCCATTAACCAATACTTTTCTGCCTAAGAGTAACGGGTCTAGGGTACCACCTACCTTGTGAAACCGGATAAAACCATTAGCTTCAACACTCTTAACCATAGCGCCTATTTCGTCCGAGTGGGCTGCAATCATCAAACGCGGGCCCGGACTCGTGCCTCGCTTGACAGCAAAGATATTGCCGAAGCGGTCAACTTCCACCTGATCAGCCACTGGTTGTAGCAGGCCTACCAAGTGCCGCACAACATCCTGTTCCTGGCCCGCCAGACCGGTAATGGCTGTTAGTTCAGCCAACATTTGCTTTAATTCTTGTTTCACTTCGATCCCTCCATTTACAAGCCATTATAGTCTTATTCGCTATGGCCTACTTCTTCCCTGCGCTAACAGGACAAAGAAATAGGCTTGCCCAAGAGGGGCAAGCCTAAGCTAGGACTAGGGATTATTTGGCTCCTGCTCCGTCGTAGCTATAGCCTCATAGAGGCCAGCGAAAGAGTAGCCGGTAAACTCCTCTCCTTGTGCATTTAGGTAGATAATGCGATCAAGATTATGATCTTTGTTGAAAACCAGGGTATACTGTTCCACGTTCTTATCGTCATCGCCAGTGGTCTTCTGCACCGTAACCACATTCAGAGTGTCAATTTTCTGCTGGAAACTGATCAAGTAGCTTCTATCATGGAGGGCGGCTGATAACCGATTCAAGACTTCAGGCATATCAATATAGAACTCCGGTAGGTTGTTGGTGGCGTAATCCATCTCCTTTTCGGTCTCTAAATCGGTAAAAGACCAAGCCGTTTCCTTCTTTTCAATGTCATAGGTGGCCCACTCATCTTCCCCCGCATAATAGCCAAAGCTAAAGGACTTGATTTCTGGCCAATCGGCACGCAGCCGATCAATACCGCGGTCCCCTATCTTACGCAATACCCGGGGTGGAGCAGCCGCATAGTTGCTGAGGTTAAGATTAGGAAAGAGATAGTTTCCGATAAAGATGAGTAAAACGATAATTACTAGTGCTGAAGGTATGATTATGTCCCACTGGGGTCCCTTCTTACCTTCCCTTGCGGCTCGCCGCCGTGCTTGTCTGTTCATAGCCTACAACCTCCCTGTTAGTGCTCAATACCGGCCTGTGCAGGGATCCCCTGCCGCCAATGATGCTTAATTTCTCTTACTTCGCTAACTAGATCAGCCGCGTCTTGTATTTTCTGGCTGGCACCACGACCGGTAAGTACCAAAGACACCTCGGGCTGCCTAGCTCCCAACATCTCTAAAACATCCTTTTCGTCAATGAGTCCGTAATCAACGGCCACATTAATCTCATCTAAAATAACCAGATCATAATCACCTCGCAGGGTGGCTTGGCGCACCCGTTCAAAGGCGTCGCGCGCTAAACGGACGTCGATTTCATCTGGATTAGAGGCATCTACAAAGACATCGCGGCCGCATTGCATTACATCGGCCTGTGGCAAGAACCGCCTTAAGGCTTCTACCTCACCTGTGGGCTGCCCTTTCATAAACTGCACCACAAGAACCCGTTGATCATGACCTAAGGCTCGCAGGGCTAACCCCATGGCGGCCGTCGTTTTGCCCTTTCCATCTCCCGTATAAACAAGAACTAAGCCCCTTTTCTGCAAGCTGCCACTTCCTTTCTCATCGCTGTGTGCATCTACTGTTGCTGCTAATATGATTCGGCAAGCGCATAAACTTTTCCTACCTGTTCAAGAAAAAGAGCATGACAGGTGCTCCCTGCCATGCCCTTAAAGCGAAGTTAGTTGCTCAAGTTGCTGACTTCATGCACCTGTAGGCTACGCACATGCTGAGTTCGCCGCCAGTTGGTATTCTTGCATGTGAACAGCCCCCAGACAAACAGGGGCATGTAAATTATATTGTAAAGGAAGAGGGCTGGGAAAACAATCATCAAGGTGCTGCTTAGTTTGGTGTCCAATTTCAGGCACCACCACATGTATACAAACTGGATAATTAGCAGCAGTAGCACTACCCAGCCCGGCATAATCTGGGGAAAGAATGCCACCGCATACCCGAGATTGTTCAATACGGTCTGGAGAACAGAGCAAACGGTGAGGTAAAGCCCTACCACAATTTGTGCCGAGTTGAGCAGATAAATGGCTCCATCTAAATGCCCCACGTCACCCCTACGGAAAAAGCTGTTCAGCAAGCGAGGGAAATAGCGAAAACAGACCTGCCAGTGGCCCCGGGCCCAGCGCAGCCTCTGAATGATAGACGCCTTGAAATCCAGAGGCTTCTCGTCATAGATTCGCGTTTCATGGCTCCAAACGGCCTTTACGCCAGCCAGAAGGCATTGCATCTGAAACTCCAAGTCCTCCGTCAGAGTACGGGCTTTCCAGCCAATCTCCTGCAATAGACTAGCAGCCACACAGAACCCAGTACCTCCGATGGACACAGGTAAGCCGATGTTAGTCTTAGCCACTTGCCAGGCGCGGTTCATGTAGTAATAGGCGGCCGCATAGCTAAGAGTTACCCAGTTATCCGTCGGATTCTTGGTGTCCAAATAGCATTGGATAAGGCGATCGCCCGCGTTCAAGTGGTTGTTCATTACGGCGAGGAAATTGCGTTCGACCAGATTGTCGGCGTCAAAAAAGGCGACTCCGTCATACTCATTCAAATCCAATTGACGCAGAGCCCAGGCAATTGCGTAGGGCTTACCCTTGGGTTCGCCTATACCATAATAATGCTCCAATACCTTGGCACCACGGGCCCGAGCAATTGCTGCCGTATCGTCTTGGCAGTTGTCGGCAATTACATAGACGTCATAGAGTTCTTGGGGATAATCCAGACTCATCAGATTGTCTACCAGCGCCCCGATAACTACTTCCTCATCGTGGGCGGGCACAAGGATCAGAAAACGTTTACTTGGAGCTGTCTGAGGTCTAGCTTGCGGTGTACGGAGACCGAAAAAGCTAACAGCTAACCAGTAGATTACAATCGTTGTCATCAGCAATGATAGCAAAGAATTAAAGCTATAGAATATCTTAAGCATACTTACTCCTTCCAGCATCAGCAGCTCAGTCAAACTAATGGACGTTTAGAGGCTCAGTTGGTTCCCCGCCGACAAATAGAGTGAAAACTAACATTTTTTATCCCTTCTAGCGACGCCTATTGCCTACTCTAGCAAAATGTGCGACCAGAATCCATGGTTAGTAGGTTACAATAAGGCAACCAAGCTTACGCCATTGCAAGCTTGGTTGCCTAAGCTGTCTAAAAGTACTCCACCCTTACCTCTTTCCCCGCATCTCGCAGTTCGGCGCATATGTCATGCACAACTTTAAGCTTGAGGGCCAGATTAAGGGGCAAATTCGGATTCTGGTGAGCCGGATTAATGGCTTGCCCCACCAATACGTGCAGGTGAGTGCATTGGTTGAGGAGCAAACGGGCTAGTCTAGATGCACCATCGGGCCCGTTTAACTCGGCAACATCCCGATAGGAAGCATCTTTACTCTTAGCTAGTCGTATTAACTCCAATGCTCGGGAGAGGGTAAGTACGCCCTCAGTGACCAGGTCAACTCCGGGGATGCTAGCCATGGGTGGGACATCCGCATCCGGAAAGTCCAAGCTGGTTAGCAGGGGCCTACCACTTACTCGGCTAACAATCTGCGCCGTTGTACCCCCACAAACCACCTTCTTCCCTTCCGCATCCAACAGCTTCTTAGCCACCAGCTCATCCTTTGCCGGATCCTTAGGCGGACCGGTAAACAAGGTGACTCGCTCTATAGGACGAACTCTAACGCCCACTACCGTGGTATCATCGCCCGGTTTACGCAAGTACAGGTTGTCACAGACATCGGTTAGTAAAGAAACAACTTTCGGCATATCTCTCTCGTGTTGCATCACTTTCTCCAAGTATTGGGCTACATTTGCCCATTGCCAGCCGAGGTTGAGTACGCCCCCGACTCCCGCATGCACAACACCATCGGAGAGCATAAAGAGAACGTCCTCTTCCTCCACTGGGAAACGGGCCTCTTGGATACGTCGACCGCCCACTTCGCGTACCTTCTTTGTAATGGGAATAATGGCCCCCTGCCTCCAGAGAATGGTCTCGGGGCAGTCAAATTCTACGAGATAAGCCTCCCGTTGAGCCATGAATACCTGCAAAATGAGGAAGGTAGAATAGGCCAAATGACGAACTTGACAAACGGGCAGAGTGGCGGCGAGGGTGGCAACTACTTCGTCCACTGACGCCCCCTGTCTTAACATGGAGCTGGCGATTTTCGTTGTTAGAGTGGCCAAAATATTAGCCTTAACGCCGCTCCCCAGTCCATCTGCCAAAACCACAATCACCGAGTCAGCTGTGCGCACAACCTCCACGCAATCACCGCATAGCTCCTCCCCATACTTGTTTAGGCAGCGGGAAAAGGTCTCTACGTGCAGGTTCATCGGCTTTCCTCTTCCCCTTGCACTAGTTTAATCAGATTAAGTAGAAGCATCTTAGAATCGGCAGTTACCTCGCCCAACAAGCCGGCAATCTCTTGGGCCACACGCATTTGCTTGTTTATGACCTCCTGGGCCTTTTCCAGGGTTTCGGCCCGCACATGGGAAAGGGCCCGCTCTTGTAACTCAAACTTAGTCACATCGGCGATTACCCCTAAAATCAGCTCTTCCGACTTCAGGGGGTTGATGGTCTGCATGGTGACTAGACCTAGGTTCGAGTATACTACCCGCTTCCCTATGACCCACTCACCGCTATCGCGCACTGACCGAAAATCGTCATCGGGAATGATCTGGCCGATGGGTTGACCAATTACCTTGCTAGCCTGGCGCACAAACATGCGCTCCGCCGCCGGGTTGAAATCTTGGATAATTAGATCCTTATCCACCACGATAATGGCGTTAGCCGTTGATTGCATCACCAAATTGGCCAGAGACTCGGCCCGGGAGCGCATATAAGGCATACACATATCGAGCTCAGCCATACCGTCGATTACGGCCGCCGCCTTTTCTCGACAGGTGGTATAACCGCAAGCCCCACAATTCAGCTCGGCTTCAGGAGTCGTTTTGCCAATTTTGCTGAGCACTTTCAAGATTTCATGCTCCGAGTGGTTCACGACTTTAACCGGGTTAGGCCGATAATCGCAGGCCGTCGATACGGTGGGCAGAACTCGCTCCTTGGGTCTTACCTTCGGCAAGCTGGCCTGGAACCTTATCAGTCGCTCCTTGCGCTTGAGCAGGCTTTCCTCCCTAGGCATTCCCGGCCCATCGAGACAACCACCAGCACAGGCATTGCATTCAACTAGAGTAGCCGTTAGTCCCCCTTGCCGCATGCCTTCCAACGCGTCTTTTACCTGCTCCAATCCGCTAGCCTCTAACAACAACTGTCCTTTCCCATCCAAATATCTTAGTAGACCGCCGGACGACGGATACATGGCAGCCAATTCTTGATCGAGTTCGCACCAGTCACTAGCTGGCAGAGTTGCCGGATCTATACCTTTTTCCTCCAACCATTCTTTTATCTCGCTATAAAGCAATACCCCATCAATTACGCCCACATTATGCGGCCGCGCCGCTTCCTCCTTCTTAGCCAGGCAAGGGCCAATAAACACCACTTGGGCCCCCGGGTAAAAGGCCTTCAGCATACGGGCATGAACCAATAGAGGGGATCCCACCGGCGCCAAGAAAGGCACCAGGTCGGGATAATAACCTTCCACATACCTCACTACCGCGGGGCAGGCCGTGGTCAGCATCGGATTGGCGTGTATCCGCCCCCGATCCAGTAGTTTTTGATAGGCTTGAGACACGACGGCGGCGCCTACTGAAGTCTGACTCACATGGGCAAAACCCAACCGTTTGAGGGCAGTGATCACTTGGCCTAAAGAGGCCCGGGGCCAAGCCGCTGCTAGGGCTGGTGCAATACTAACGCAGACCGGGGCTTTCCCCTGCAGCATGCTCTGAATGGCCAAACGGTCACTGATAATTTCTTTAGCTTGTTGAGGACAAACTAGCAAGCAGGTGCCGCAGGCTATACAGCGCTCATCATTGACACATGCCTGGCCATCTTTCACCTGAATAGCTTTAACCGGGCATAAGCGTACACACTTGTAGCAATTCTTGCAGTTAGCTGATTTAATGCGTAGGACTGCCAGGAGAATCCACCTCCGGTAAGACGTGTTTCCGGAATAACTCCTCCACCTGCTCCGGGAACACGCCAATAATTTTCTGCTCGCCCACCTGCACCACAACTCCATGCATGCATTGCCCCAGACAGAAACCGGCTAGCAGTTCTATCTGGCCTTGTAAACCGTGTCGGGCAATAGTGGTTTGCAGGGCACGAATCACGTCATAGGATCCTTTCAAGTGACATGAACTACCAATACACACTTTGATTTGCAGCATGGGCGGCCCTCCTCGGTATTTGTAAATGGCAGTAGAGGGTCGGCCCATAAGGCCCACCCTCCGTCAACAGCCTACCTGCAATGGCCGGATAGCTTATTCGTACTTGTCTAGAATTTCCGGCACCTTATCCGGAGTCAAACGGCCATATACGTCCTCATTAACTGTCATGACCGGTGCCAAACCACAAGCACCGATGCAACGGGACACTTCTAAAGTAAAGCGACCATCGCTGGATGTATCGTTCACCTTGATGTTCAGGTGTTTTTCTATAGCGCTCACCAGTTCGGCTGCTCCGCGCACATAACAAGCGGTACCTAAACAGACTGCAATACGATACTTGCCGCGGGGTTTTAGCGAGAAGTAGGAGTAGAATGTGGTCACACCATAGACTTCAGCTAATGGTAGATTAAGTTCTTTAGCCACAAATTTCTGCACGTCTTCCGGTAGATAGCCGAATATGTCCTGGGCCTTGTGTAAGACCATAATTAGAGCCCCGTCCATATCGCGGTACTGTTCAATTACCTGAGCAAGCTCCTCATAACGCGGGTCCTGTGCGTTCTGGCAGTTGCACCCAGTGCATTTCTTCTCTTCCATTGCCGTTCCTCCTCCTTAGTATCGCGAACGCGCTTGATAATGGGTGTGCAGCAGCTGATGAGCCTTTTCACCATTGGGCTCACCCAAGAAACTACGATACAGTTCTTTCACTGCGGGGTTCTCATGGGATTTCCGCACCTTCTTCAGCAGATCCTGCCGATAAAGAGCAGTCGCCCGCTTCATCCGTATGTCCGGGTCGTTGGAGAGGGGTTGGCCACCGCCACCAATGCAACCTCCCGGACAACCCATAATCTCGATGAAATGGTATTCGGCTTCGCCCGCCTTGATGCTCTCTAATAGACGGCTAGCTTGAGCCAAACCATTGGCTATTGCCACACGAACGTTTTGACCCGCAATGCGAACCGTGGCCTCGCGAACACCGGCAAAGCCTCGTACTTGCTGGAATTCGACTTCCTGTAGCTCCTTACCATCCAGTACTTCTGCTACTGTACGCAGAGCAGCTTCCATTACGCCACCGGTGACACCAAAGATGGTACCCGCACCGGTAGACATACCCATCGGCAGGTCAAACTCGCTGTCGGGTAAGTTGGCAAAGTCGATACCGGCCTCTCGAATCATATTGGCTAACTCGCGGGTAGTGATAACCGCATCCACATCGCGATAGCCGCTGTCCTGCATTTCCTCCCGAGCCGCTTCCGTCTTCTTAGCCGTACAAGGCATGATGGAGACAGAGAAGATGCTGGAGGGGCTGATCCCTGCCTTTTCCGCGTAGTAAGTCTTAGCCAAGGCCCCAAACATCTGCTGGGGCGACTTACAGGAAGAAACATGGGGTAACATTTCCGGATAGAAACGTTCGCAATAGCCTACCCAGCCAGGGCTGCAGGAAGTAATTAGAGGCAAGTTCTCATTCTTCTTCAACCTATCGATGAACTCGTAACCTTCTTCCATGATGGTTACGTCGGCGGCAAACTGGGTATCGAATACTTGATCAAAGCCCAGTTTGCGTAAAGCAGTAACCAGCTTTCCGGTAACCAGAGAACCAGCTCGCATGCCAAACTCTTCACCGAGGGCGGCGCGCACCGCCGGAGCTACTTGCACGACCACATGGGTCTTGTTATTGTGCAGGGCGTCCCAGACCCGCTCCGTATCATCTTTTTCCCTCAATGCGGCCACTGGGCACACATTGATGCATTGTCCGCAACCGACACAGGGACCTTCAGCTAAGCCATGATTAAATGGCGTGGTCACAATACTATCGGAACCCCGATTGGCCATACCGATAGCATTTACCGCCTGGGTTTCGGCACAAACGCGCACGCAACGGCCACAGAGAATACATTTATTGGGATCGCGTACAACCGAATAGCTACTATCATCTAATGGCAAATCCCGCTTCCCGCCGCTAAAGCGCACCTTCCGGATGCCTAATTGGCGAGACAGATCTTGCAGCTCGCATTCACCATGACGGCTACAAACTAGGCAATCTTGGGGATGGTTAGCAATTAGTAACTCCACCACCGTCCGGCGGGCTTTGCGCACCGCTTCCGAGTTGGTCTTTACGACCATGTTGTTGGCCACCGGATAAACGCAGGAGGCCACCAGATTGCGCATACCCTCAACTTCTACTACGCAGATGCGGCAGGCGCCTTCTAGCCGCAATTCGGGGTGGTAACAGAGAGTAGGAATATGCACCCCGATTTTTTGGGCCGCCTCCAGGATAGTGGTACCGGCTTCAACTTCTACTGGATTACCATCAATAGTCAGTTTGATACGTTCCATGTACCTTCACGCTCCTTTCCTAGCGGCTAATGGCTTTAAACGGGCACTTAGCAACACAAGCACCGCATTTAATGCACTTATCCTTATCAATCGTATGGGGCTGGCGCAGATCCCCACTGATAGCACCCACTGGGCAAACCTTCTTGCAGAGCCCGCAACCCTTGCACTTTTCGGAGATTATGTGATAAGAGAGTAGAGCCTGACAGACGCCCGCCGGGCATCGCTTTTCGTGAATGTGGGCTTCATACTCATCACGGAAGAACTTTAGGGTCGCCAGTACGGGATTGGGTGCTGTCTGCCCCAGTCCACAGAGGGATGCTTTGGAGATGACTTCTGCTAGTTCTTCTAGTAGTTCAATATCGCCTTCCTCACCTTCGCCGTTGGTGATGCGCTGCAGAATTTCCAACATGCGCTTAGTACCTTCACGGCAAGGGACGCACTTACCGCAAGATTCGTCTTGCGTAAACTCTAGGAAGAACCGGGCCACGTCCACCATACAAGTATCCTCATCCATAACGATGAGACCACCGGACCCCATCATGGAGCCAGCGGCAATAAGGGAATCATAGTCAACAGGGGTGTCAAGTAGCTCGGCTGGTAAGCAGCCGCCGGAAGGGCCTCCGGTTTGGCAGGCCTTAAAAGCCTTACCGCCAGGGATACCGCCGCCGATATCGTACACAATCTCCCTCAGGGTAGTGCCCATGGGCACTTCTACGAGACCGGTATTATTGATGTTGCCGGCCAAAGCAAATACCTTGGTACCCTTACTTCCTTCCGTACCGATGGTGGCAAAGTACTCGGGACCATGGCGGAGTATGACCGGGATATTAGCGTAGGTTTCCACGTTGTTGATAAGCGTCGGTTTTCCCCATAGACCTTTAACTGCCGGATAGGGCGGACGAGGTCTAGGAGTACCACGATGCCCCTCGATCGAAGATAATAGAGCCGTTTCTTCGCCGCAGACGAAAGCACCTGCACCAAGGCGAATACCTACATCGAAGGAAAAATCACTGCCGAATATGTTCTGACCTAACAGGCCCAATTCCCGCGCCTGTTTAATAGCAATAGATAGCCGCTCTACCGCAATTGGATACTCGGCACGAACATACACATAGCCCTGGTTGGCGCCAATTGCATAACCGGCAATGGCCATGGCCTCTATTACACTATGGGGATCGCCCTCCAGTATACTGCGGTCCATAAAGGCACCGGGATCGCCTTCGTCGGCGTTGCACACCACGTATTTGACACTATCTTGCGATAAACGGGCAAACTCCCACTTGCGCCCAACGGGGAATCCACCACCGCCCCGGCCCCTCAACCCGGAGCGCTTCACTTCGTCGATAACTTCTTCCGGTGTCATACGGGTAACAGCCCGGGCTAAGGCCTGATAGCCGTCATGGGCAATATATTCTTCAATACATTCGGGGTTGATGTTGCCGCAATTGCGCAAAGCAACCCGTTGCTGTTTCTTGTAAAAGCCGATGTCGTTAAACAGGGGGACAGCTTGTTCGGTAACCGGTTCTTGGAAGAGCAGGCGCTCTACAATACGGCCTTTTAATAGATGTTCGCTAACCAGCTCTTCAGCGTCCTCCGGTTTTACCTGGCAGTAAAAGGCTCCTTCCGGATAGACCATCACGATGGGCCCCATCTTACAGAACCCAAAGCAACCGGTTTCTACCACCCTTACTTCCTTTGCCAAATCATGACGTTCCAGTGCCTCATGCAGCGCATCCTGCACCTTCTTGCAACCAGATGAAAAACAGCCGGTTCCACCACAGACTAGAACGTGAGAACGTATTAGACTCAACTAGCTCACCTCCAATTTGCTATCGGGAAGCCTATACACCCGGCAGGGTGCCAACGGTGTCAACCAGCGACTCAATAATTTCACGAATGCTGGTCGCACTAACCTTGGTGTAAACCCTCTCCTCACCATTAGCTCTGACAAACTTCACAACAGGCATATCGCTGGCTGGCATAGCCAAATCTTCACCGACTACCACCAGATCAAGGCCTCTTTCATTGACTTCTTGCATAGCCGTCATCATCACATCACGGGCCCCAGCTGCTATGCCAACGGTTCCTACGCCAACGATGAGTCGGTTATGAGGCTCACGAATAGACAACTGCTTGCGCACACGATCACGAATGGCGTTCAGTTCAGCAACTGTCAACATGTCTCTCCACCTCCTTGCAAGTTTTTTGACTCTTTCTAGTACACCGACTTATTTTGTGAAAAAAATATCAATAACAGCCAAAAAAAAACCTCGTTGCAACCTCATCTTACCATGGGACAGAAAAAAAGGTCAACAATAAAATGCACATTATATACAGTATTACAGATACATAATTTAGATAAAACAAAACACCTAGTTTGAGTTCAAACTAGGTGTTATCAAAATAATATCACTTATCATGGGTCAGATGGTAGGTTAAGGCCAGTAAACCAACTATTAGGTTTTCTTGCCGCACTTCTACATCGTGGGGTGCTTCAATGCGGGTCGGAGCAAAGTTCCATATCGCTCGTACTCCCGCTTTCAGCAATTGGTCGGCAACCTTCTGAGCTGCAGGCGCTGGTACTGCGATAATGCCGATCTTTATGCCCAGGGACTTAACCACTTCGGTGATATAATCGGCCGATAGAACTTGCTGCCCCGCCACTTCTAAACCGACCTTCTTTGGATCGGCATCGAAAATAGCAGCTAACATGAAGCCATACTCTCCGAATCCTTCGTATCGTGCTAATGCCTGCCCCAGGTGCCCCGCACCCACGATGGCAATTTTATTGGGGCGATTTACACCCAAGATCTCTGTTATTTGCTGCATTAGGTCAGCCACATCATAGCCGACACCCCGTCGCCCAAATTCCCCAAAGTAGGCAAGATCCTTACGAATTTGTACGGAGGTGATGCCTAAGATCCGTCCCAGCTCTTCTGATGACACTACCTCCACACCACTCTGGTCCAACTGGGCAAGTGAGCGCAAATAGAGGGGTAATCTTTCAATTGTAGGGCGAGGAATTAATACTAATTTCCCCATTGCGTGCCTCCTCTCGCGAATATTATAACTACCTATTCGGCATAAGGGTCTAGTTCCACCGAGGAACCGGCTACTGCCTGGGGTGTACTGGGTATGCGTGCCAAGACCTCAGCTAGCTCAGGCCCCGTGTTGATGCTGCCCGTTTCTGCTAGTTTAGCCAAGGCGGCTTGGGCCTCAACCTCAATCATGTTAGTAAACAATCCGGTTCCACAATATTTCTTATCGCCAGCCCGAATACCATCCATATGCTGGGCCACATGGTCGGCCAGAGCATTAGCCCCCGCTACCAGGTAATGGGTATTAATGTTGTTCTTACCCACCAAACCTCGCTCGACAGAAGCAGCGCCGGTACCACCATGTTGGGCAAAGGGTATATACCGACCGCAGTTCAAATAGAGGGCTCGCTGCACTACCTGCAAACGCTCCCTATCCGGCTCATGCTTCACGTCCTTCTTAGCAGCATGCTCCATACCGATGGGATAGGCAATGCCATCGGCCCCGGTATAGCGAATGAAACTGCAGACTTGCTCAGCAAAGCGCTCCAGTTCAGCTCCGGTGAGACGCTCGTAGGGTAAAGCCTGCCCACTTTGGCCAGTGGCCCCAAATTCGGCTTCCACCATCATGTCCGTGTTGCCCACAATGCGACGTACACCTTCCACGATTTCCCGTGTAACAACGAAATCAAGAATAGGGGGCAGCTTCTCCGTATCAATCATGCCCCAAGCGGGAGCCACCGCCTGTACCACCGCCAGAAAATCCCGCCGGAACTTAACATACGCGGGGCTGACTAAGTAATCCACATAGCGCTCAAAAGTGGTGTCGCTAATCGCCAACTCCTCCGCCGAGAAGGCCTCTCTCATATGTTCGATGGCATGCTGGATACGAACAGCCGCCAACTGGCGCGCCAAACCGGCGGTCTCTTGGCCACTGGGCTCTTTCGTTTCGTCATACTTAGGCACTTGGAAATGATCCAGGGCAACGGCTAAGTACTTAGCGTTGTAGGCCTTAGCGTATTGGGCAATTTGCTGCACAGCCTGTCGAGCGCCGGCTACTACCGGGGCCTCAGTCAGGTGCACGCTTACCCCGGGCAAAGGGCGAATGCGAGCCGGATCATTTCCTATAGTTTCGGCCGAGTTAAAACTCAGCTGCAGCAGCATGGGCGACTGTTCCCCGGCAGCCGCGGCCATAGCAAAAGCTCGCGCCTGTACTTCTACCGGTAAGTTGACGTTGGACGCCAAAATTGTGGCCCGCTTCTCCGGCTCCAGCAGGTTACCTTCCTTATCGAAGGGGCAAAAGTGCTCAAAGATGGCCCGCAGCTGCCTTCCAGTGAGTAACATTCCCTAATCCCTCCTACTTTACCGAGTTAAACTACCTCACCCCAACCATTACACCCGATCGAGATATTCTCCTGTGCGGGTGTCGATACGAATTCTGTCACCGATATTGATGAAAAAGGGCACGTTTACTACCAAGCCGGTTTCCATGGTGGCTGGTTTACTACCGCCGGCAGCCGTATCGCCTTTAACACCGGGGGCCGTATCGGCCACCGTCAGCTCCACGTAATATGGCAAATCGATACCAATAATACGCCCCTTGTACATCACTACAGTGATACTATCGTTTTCCTTGAGATACTTAATATCGTCTCCGATGGTATCGCGGCTGATATTGATTTGCTCGTAAGTCTCCATGTCCATAAAGGTGTAGAAATCGCCAGCATCGTAGAGATATTGCATTTCTTTCCGCTCCACATGGGCCCGAGCGACTTTCTCACCGGCGCGGAAGGTCCGCTCCTGTACACTGCCTGTTTCCACGTTCTTAAGTTTAGCCCGCACGAAGGCGGCACCCTTACCCGGCTTTACATGTTGAAAATCGACTACCGAATATACTGCTCCATCAATCTCTACGGTCAGGCCAGTACGAAAATCATTAGTTGAAATCAAAGCAATTACCTCCTCATGTCTAAAAGAGATGAGCTCTACTCGATGATGATTAGTTCCTTAGAAAGGCTGTTGAAGTTCTGGTGTCCTGTTGCAGTAACCAAAACCATATCTTCGATACGTACTCCGCCAAAATCGGGGAGGTAGATACCCGGTTCAATAGTAACAATCATACCGGGTTGTAAAACGTCTTCCGAAGTCTTGCCGGCCCTGGGGCCTTCATGAACTTGGAGGCCAACACCGTGACCTAAACCATGGCCAAAGTAGTCGCCGTAGCCAGCAGCAGCAATAATATCACGGGCTACCTGATCTACCTCTTTACCCTGCAAACCAGGGCGTACCGCCGCTTGGGCTGCCAGCTGGGCTTCTAGAACAATGTTGTAAATCTCCAGCTGCTTTTCACTAGGTTGCCCTAATACTACGGTGCGCGTCATGTCGGAACAGTAGCCGCCACTGATAGCACCAAAGTCGAGCGTCAGGAAATCGCCCACCTCTAACACCCGCTCGGTAGGTCTGCCGTGGGGCAAAGAAGAGCGAGGGCCTGAGGCAGATATGATTGGAAAGGCCATTCCTTCCGCTCCTAGGCGTCGCATTGCGAATTCCAGATCTAGGGCGATTTCCAACTCGGTCCGCCCTGCTTTAATTTCCGGCAACACCTGTTCAAAGGCAGCCTCGGCGATTTTCGTGGCTCGCTGCATGTGGGCTACCTCTTCCTCATCCTTTATCAGGCGTAGCTTTTCCACAATGCCACTGAGGGGTACCAGCTCAACCGGCAAGCGCTGCTTGAGCTGCTCATACTCGGCGTAGCTAACATAATCTTGCTCGAAACCTAAGGTCTTGATTTCATCGGCTTGTAACAAATCGCGCAAGGCATCTTTTCCTGGCTCACCAATGCGAATTATCTCGAATTCGGGCGCCTGCGCCGTAGCCTGTTCTATGTAACGAAAATCGGTAAGCAAGTAAGACCTAGTTTGACTCACCACTAGTGTGCCCGCCGACCCGGTAAACCCGCTGACATAGCGCCGGTTTTCCGGACGGGTGATAAT
>MTKW01002359.1_pt1 | contig 18938 bp, 12 predicted proteins | sample 1042761 | NCBI WGS metagenome assembly MTKW01 (sample SAMN06205366, study PRJNA360243) | anaerobic digester metagenome | biome: Wastewater treatment plant; feature: Anaerobic digester sludge; material: sludge; isolation source: anaerobic digester fed with sludge from wastewater treatment plant ... | reverse complement strand
CATCCTTGTATCTGTCTCCCACATACAGCTTTATGTTCACCGGCGCCGGCAGCTCTCCTTCATGAGCAAAGGATAAATAGAGGCTGTTTTTATCACCCACCAGCTTGTCTATTTCGTCCTTGAATGGCGATGTGAAGCTGATGTTCGTGTCAACATCTTTATTCCCACCATCCACTTCACGTCCGTCAAAGGTCCAGCTGTACAAGACTCTTCCATTCTTTTTCTTGATAAAGGTTACCTCTTTACCGGTCTCCTTCATGGCCTTCAAAACACCTTCATTGAGGCTGAATAAATCATCTATTTCCACGATAACCTTTCTGTCCTCCGCTGACTTTATTTTATTCACTATGTCAGAGCCGTCGTGTTCATCCGCCGACGTCAACTGTGCATCGGCATCTGCCGATCCTTGATCTGCTCCGGCATTACCTGCCGCATCATCTGTGGAGGGGGGCACGGTCGCAGATCCGCCCCTCCGTTGGGGTTCCCGGTGAACTGATGGTTTCGGCGTAGTTTCTGATTTTTTCCCGGCCGCAGCCAGCTCCCCCGCGGTCAGTTGTGCATCGGTTTTGATTAAATACAGAGCCGCCTTGGCTTCCGACAATGCTTTATTCACTCCATCAATATCAGAGGCGGCATCGATGGCGCCCTTCCCGGCAGCAACTGCCCCCGCCAGTTCAGCCTGCCCGGCTTCCCGGTAATTGGCCGCATTTTTGCAACCGTCTAACTCCTTTTTGGCCGCCGTCTTGGCCGCAGCCAGCTCCCCCGCGGTCAGCTGTGCATCGGTTTTGATTAAATACAGAGCCGCCTTGGCTTCCGACAACGCTTTATTCACTCCATCAATATCGGAGGCGGCATCGATGGCGGATTTTCCCAAAGCAACCGTCGCCGCCAGTACGGCCTGTTCTTCTTCCCGGAAATCAGCCGGATTCTTGCAGCCGTCCAATTCGTTCTTCGCCGCCTCTTTGGCTGCTATCAGCCCCGCGGTTAACTGTGCATCGGTTTTAATTAAATCAAGGGCCGCCTTGGCCTCCGCCAACGCTCTATTGACCCCGTCAATATCGGAGGCGGCTTCGATGGCGACCTTCCCGGCGGCAATTGCCTCCGCCAGTTCAGCCTGCCCGGCTTCCCGGTAATCGGCCGGATCCTTGTAGCTGTCGAGCTCATCCTTTGCCGCAGCTTTTACGGCAGCCAGATCTTCGAGTGCTGCCGCATAGGCCGCTTCCGCCGCGATCAGATCAGCTTCATTGGTGACTAAAATCCGCCGGTCTTCAGTCAACTGATCAAATGCTTCACGGGCGGCGGCAATTCTCTCCCCACAGGCATCACCGGCATCTATTTCACCGATGGCATCGATCAGCGCGATAACCGCATCGGCCGCTTCCCGGTTGGCCTTGGCGATGGCAAACTGCCAGTCCAGAACCGGATAGCCATCGTTGATCAGGTAGGTGTCCTCAACAAAGTGCTCGCCAAGTGTCGGGGCCAGAGCTTTCATCTCGGCAACGGTTTTGCTCGCAGTCTCATCGGGATAGTTGTCTCCATATGTACAGAAACCGATGCCGTTGATTACGTCATTTTCAAGAAAGTAGTTGCCCTTGTTGCTTGTGTTGGCGGTCCAGAAACCGACCACCGCACCGATGAGGGTCTCCACGTCATCTGCAGAGCAACTTACCGAACCAACGTTGTAGCAGTTTGTAACCCGTTCTTGATTAAGATAGCCGGCAATGCCGCCGATACCGGTTCGGGAATCGCTTTTATTACCGAGCACCGCTCCGGTATTATAACAGTTGCTGACGAGTCTCTGGACATACCCGCAGATGCCGCCGACATTATTTTCATCCGCGCTCACCGCGCCGCTGTTAACACAGCGATCGACCGAGAGGCCGTCTTTGCTTCCGGAGTTGCCCCCGGTGATCCCGCCGACCCTGTCCCGGCCATGAACCTCGCCAAGGTTGATACAGTCCTGCACAATGGTGGTGCTGGCGGTCTGGCCACAGATGCCCCCGACATATTGTTTTCCGCTGACGGAACCCTTATTGGAACAGCCCCGAATTACGCTGGCCCAGGTGGCGTTACCGGCTATGCCTCCGGTGTTCACCGCGCCCCGGACGGTGGCTTTGTTCACACAGTTATCAATTGTGGACCCCATAGAGAATTGGGAACCCATCGCCTGGCCCACAATACCGCCGGTCCATCCTCCTCCATTCACCTGCCCGGATACGGTCAGGTTTTTAATCGTTGCATCCTTGACATAGCCAAACAGCCCCTGATAGTTGCCTTCGCTGTTTACGTTTAAACCGTCAATCCGGAAACCGTTGCCGTCAAAAGTGCCGGAGTAAAAAATCGTTGAATCGATCCCCACGGGAGTCCACGGGGCGTTGTTCAAATCAATGTCGCCCGTTAAGCGGGCCTTGATATCTTTGAGGCCCTTGATATTCACCTGCCCGGCAAACCAGAACAGATCCTCGGCGGAGGCCAACAGATAGACCCCCTCCTCGGAGGCAGGCTCTTTACCGGCTATTTCCGGCGTGATGGTTAACGTATATGTTTTTGTAGCGGGCAGGTAATTACTGTTTCCTAGCTCCAGAGTGTACTCGCCGGGTTCACCAAGTAAGCCGGTGGCATAGCAATATGCCCTGATGGTCAGTCTACCCGTTGCAGTGCGATCCAGATAGGCAGCCGGAACAGACTTTCCATTGATCTTGGCCGTAATACCAGTCTGGTAGGCCTCGGTGGGGTCTTCAAAGGTCAGCACGATATCCTCATACCTCGGATAGCCGGCCGCCATCTCTATCTCGGGCACGTCCCCCTTCATCGTGCGTGATGTTCTACGCACAGCATAGCCGGAAGCATCCACCGTCAGGGAATGACTGCCGGTGGTGCCAAACAGCCCTTTATCCAGGGTAATGGTTCTGTTTTCGTTATCGATTCGGTATTCAGCACCGGCAGCAAGTTCCCGGGAAGTACCGTCCGGATATCCCAAAGTGACCTTGGTAATTTGGCCGCTCCAGTCGCTCCATTCCTCCACTGTAATCTTTGCCTGAGCTTCAAAGACAACATCTTCACCGAGGCGACTGCCGGCGGAAACATTTTGGATTGTGGGTGGAACCTGATAGTATTGCATGTTCAGCGGCCCCATGTCGTCATACCCCTCGCGGACCGTGCGGGTATAATATTTAACCGGGTTGGTGGAGAGATCACGGCCGGTCACATCGATGGTGAAGGGGTCCTCGTACCTGGTCTGCGCTGAATTTTCGATACCCTGTCCGTCATTGTAATAGATGGTAGCTTCCGGCATGGTGGGGCTGGTCAGCGTTACCCTTAACAGCGTTCTGTCACCGTCCTCTATCAGCTCGTATGAAGGTTTTGCCGCCGGAACGGTTCCTTTGGACCGGACCTCAGGCAGGGTTGCCATCTTCAGCTTGATGGAATAGATCCATTTGAAGTTTTCACTGCAGGTGCGCAACCCTTTCATGAACTGATCTTCAGAAGTCGGGATATAAAGGGTCAGTGCCTTGTCCGTAGCCAGAACATCCCTTAAACAGCCCCTGGGAGTACCGCCGTTTTCAATAACATAATCGAGGATGCCATCACTTGTCTCGGACACATTCGTCGTTGTTCTGCCGCTGTTCGAGAGCGTGGAGAGAACGACCGGCATGGCCTCTCCTTCCGACCAGGCTGTTTCTTTGTATGCCACTGCTTCCTGATGTTCCAGGTCAAGATCCTCAAGCCATTCCTCGGGACCAAATATTTCCCAGCCTTCATAGAGACCTTCCACGTATCTGCGCTCAACGTCGTCCAATTTTTCAGCCGTATAACTACGGGTCCAGCGACCGAAGCTGTCATCGGCCATAAAATACATCCTGTCCTTTCCTTCATAGGTCAGCGTTCCCATTTCAGGAATTTTTCCGGTCAGATAGCCGTTCAGGTACTGAATCAATTCACCTGTAGTAAAGCCTTCCGCTTCGGCGTAGCAGCTGGTTGGCAAGCTGTCCAGGCTGGAGACCGCATAATTTTGACCATCGGGCATCTGGTGTGAGAGAGCTCGAATTTCATCAATCGGCGCCGCCCGCACCAAAACGTCCTTATCTTCGCCGTCGCTATTGACCGTGACATAAAAGAATATCGTCTCCGCCTCCTGAGCTTCCACGGTTTTCGCCAGAATATAGGCGGCCGGGATAACGCACAGGATCAAGGCCATAGCCAGCAGCCAGATCCAATTCCTGCGGATAAATTTTTTCATCATAATTAACCTCCCATTAATTAAATCAAAGAAATCACGAATCCCTAACTGATCTGTTAACCCTGTAAAATTTTTTTCTTGCGCCTCGGCGCGAATTAATCTGTGCCCATGCAAGGCCCATTTGCCTAACTCCGCCTCCGCAGCTCACCGGCCTGAACGGCGCCTCACTTTTCAAGGGCGGCATGCTGCCATTAAGCAGCAATACCCTACTATTCAACTTAACTTCCACCTGATCTGATAACCCTGTAAAGGCCTGCCTTCTCATTCTTTCGGCACGAATTCAATCTCAATGACCATGCGAACCCATTTACCGGAATCCGCCTCCGGGATCACCAGCCTGAGCGGCGCCTCATTTTCCGAGAGCGGTTTGTTACCATTGGCCAGCGATAATATAATAATGTATTCCTGCAAATCACGAGGACCAAGCGTAATGGTATAACTATCTTTGGCCCGGAAAATGATTTTCTGAAAATCGGTCTGTTGTCTGTTGTACTGTGCCAGAAATGTGTCCAGCGTCGGGCCTACCCCGCAAACCGTGCCGGCTTTCTGCGTTTTACCGGTGGCCGATCCCGATTCGCATTCGAGTTTGGCAAGCTCTTTCGGCGTAACGGTAAAGTCTTCATCATCAGTGAGGCCGCTGATCCGGATCGGCTCATCCCCGTAAGAGGAAAGATCCGCCCGGACCGAGGTGCTGCACCCGGCGCCAAGCCACGTGATCATGACCAGGAAGAGAGCCAGTAAACTGCATACCGTCTTTCTCATAGACCTTTTCCACACCCCTTCTCCCTTTTAATCTTCGGCCAACAGGTAGATTTCCCCGGAATGGGGATCAATGTAGATCACGCCTTTTCCCAGCTCCTCAAGCTGATCCAGGTCCACGTCCTTGCCGGATTCAACCTCTTCAACACCATCCAGCTTCTCCCCGGCCTTCTGCCCGGGCTGCCGGGGATCAACATCAATGTTCCAATGGATAACCAGCGCCAACATGATCCCTACGGCAAGAACAAGCATGGCATCGGATAGATTCAGCAGGCTGTCCATCGGATTGACAGCCTGGTTATCAAATTGTTCCCGATTCAATCTCGATCGGCTCAGATTCCGGCCCAACATCGTTCTTTTCCACCTCCAGCACACATTCCATCACCGCTTCCAGCGCAGACATATAATTTTCGTACCAACCCTTGCGGATCATGGAGACCACCATCGCCACCGCCGCACTGATCAGCCCCAATATGGTTGTATCAAAGGCAATCAGCAAAGATCGCGACAGGGTGTAAGTGTCTCCCTGTCCCATGGCGATGATGCCGGGCCCCAGCGGGATCAATGTCCCTAGCAAGCCGAATATGGGCCCCAGCCTGGCCACGAGATCCGATATCTTTATAATCCGGCCGTAATGTACCCGCTCTTCGGTAATCAGCCTCACGGCCAATGCTTCCCGCATTATATCGGTCAGATCCGGATGCCGGGTCAGTTCGGTGAGAGCCCGCTTCTGCCTTTTCAGCAAGCCGCTGTTACGGATGCATTCTTCGGCAGGTACATCCCCCCTGCGCAGCTCGTCAAAAAGCTGCGGCAGTTTAACCTTCAGGCGGATATGTTCCGTAAAATACTCGGCAATAAGTGTCCCTACCAGCACAATCGATACTGCTACCAGAATCAGAAGTATGATTATATCCGGTACTTCCAATGACTGGGCAATTATATACATGATTTGGTTTAATTGATCTACAGTTAACATGTTGCTCCTTTATATCTCCAGATAGAATTCGGTTATGCGCCCGACAAATGACATCAACAGAAGTGCCAAACCGGTGATCAGGACCGCCCGCATGGAGATAGGATCATCAATCCAGCCCAGAGACACGGCGGTATCCGTCATCTCCGTTTCCCGCCAGTTCTGCACGGCCTCCCGATCGGCTTTATCCTCATTACCGCCTTTAAACATACGGAGCAGATCATCAGCCTGATTTACATTCCCCAGGCGCAACGCCAGAATGTTTCCGGTTGGAGTGGCTGCATCCATGCTTTCTTCAGCGGGCAGGCGTGTCAGTGGAGTTAACCGCTCAGGGTTGCGGGCCGATTGTTCATGCTCAACTTTGTCCTTGGAGTCGGGGCGCGGTCTTTTCAGCACCGATTGACCGACTTTGCCAACGCCTGTTGCCGGCCGGCCTTCCGCCCCCCCGCGGGGCGAACCTGTAACCTTATCCCCGAAGGGCGTCTTGACCACTTCAATGGGGTCACCTTTATCTGCCTGATCCGGATCGGTCTCCCGGATCGGATCATCTTCCACATCGGGAGACTCTTCCGAGCCTGCACCGAACCCCTTAACACGGACACTCGCTTTTACCTCTTCCTTGTTGGGGGCCTTGTAGGAGACCGTAATCTCAACCTCGCCTTCACCCGTAATGGTGACATTACCCATATTGTCAACAATGGCCACGCCGGGGTCGCCGGTTGACCAAACAAGAGCCTGCTTGATCTGCTCGGCGAGCAGATCGTCGGCCGCCTTAACGGTCGCCGTGATCCGGTAATTGCTTCCCACCTCCTTTTCCAGCACGGAGACATCGGTGGTGATGGTCGGCCCACCGCCCAACATCACGTTGATGGAATGAACCCACTTGGCGGATCTGTTGGCGGTAGGGGTCTCTGTATCGGTCTGCCCGAACAGCAAGCGAAAACGCGTCCGTGTCCGCTGCAGCGAGTAATCGATCTCACCAAAATCATCCGGCCCGGGAAGATGACGCTTCCAGCTGTCGGAAACAGCCATCATGGTTGGAACGGGTATAGCCCCTTCCGCGGCCTGTTTGTCATCTTTGAAGGCAAAATCAGGTTCATAATAACGAAAGACCAGGTTGGGATAATAATAACGGGTCGTATCAAGCAGGGCTTTTTTGGTGAAATCCGTAAAGTAGCCACCCTTGTTGTCATTGGTATAAAAATAGAACCGTTGAATCGAATTGATATCGATGCCGGACACCTCCATGATTGTGGTCAAAGGCACGCCCCGGGCATAATTCAGGCAGACTGACGGCATAAGATCAATGTATGAATAAACCACTTCCTCCAGCCCGAGCGATACCAGTTCGTCAATGGTGAAAAATTTTTTCTGGTAATAGGGGCCGCCGTAATAACCGACATTGATGGCCAGGGAATCCGCCCGCAAACCGGAGGTCTCATCTTCTTCCCTGGCAGACATCTCCCCGGCAGGCACCCAAATCAGGGCAGAGATAATAAATAGAACAGATAAGAGTGCCGCCGATTGCTTCCTCATCTTTTTGTTCACCCGGTACCTCCTCTCAACATGGCTGCTCCTTCCCCTTCAATGCTGCAGAGCATGACGTCGCGTGACTGAATAAAAAATTAAAAGTCCGCGGATGATGATGCTGCCCGTGTTTAAACATTCCGGCCGGGTTGAACGGTCTCGTTAACATTTTTTTGTGAATAAGTGGTGGTTAAATTAAAAACCGGGGTGTGGAAGTACCCCGGTCAATTAAACCTTGCCGCAATCTCCTTTCCACACGGGAGGCGCATCCGTTTCCAGGTACACCCTACCGGCCAATTACCTTAGCAATATGCCTTAGGTTAATTAGCTCGGAGCATAGTATATATGGTTTGCCTATTATTTCGACACCTTTTGATAAATTCCTGCAAGTCATAGAAATATTTTGATAATTTTTCCTGTCCCGGCAACAATTTAATGTCCAGGGACCTGTCCCCGTGACATAAAGGTCAGGAGTTTAGGGGCTACCGGCCGGAGAGGTTCCGGTACGCANNAGCATAGATTATAGCCGCGGCCCGGTCGACAGAGTGGGCGTCGGCATAGGTGGCGTTGGCGAGCCGCCGCCCCGCGGTGGCCAGATCAAGCCGCTTGCCGGCGGATATCTGGGAATCATGGGCGCGGATGAGTGCCGCGGCCAACTCCGGGCGGGCCGAAACGTCGAGGGCCACCCGGTATTTTTCCGGCAGCCATTCCAGCCCCCTCCATACTTCTCCGCCGTAAAGTTTGGCGGGGCGAAGGCGGGCGGGAAGCTCGCGCAAAGAGCCGATCACCCGGAGAGCAACGGCAACATGGGTATCGTGTTTATCAAAAAGATTGTGCGTATATACAACCCCGGGCGCAGCAGCCGAGATCAGCGTCTTAAGGTCATCGATTATGCCGGCGGTCCCGGGGTCCTTGACTGCGGTGCTGCGGTAGTCCAGGAAGGCCAGGCCTGAATACTTGCCGATGACGGCGGCCTTTTTCTGTTCTTCAATGCGGATCCGCCTGATCTCTTCATCTCTGAAAGATGCGTATTTGCCCTCGCGGGGACTGCCGCGGCCATCGGTAATGATTATGCCGAAAAATCGGTTTTGAGCATGTTCATAGCATTGAAGGATCCCATGGTAAGCGGCTATTTCAAGATCATCCTGGTGGGCAACGATACCCAGGTGCGTCGTTCTTCCGAGTGCTTCTGCAGGTGTGGAGCCGTCGGGGACAAAGATCCGGGCTCCGGAATTGGTCAATTTCATGGTTGTTTTCATCTCCTGTTTCCATCAGTCTTACCAGGCACATGGTATTGTGCATGTGCATCCCTCCGCCGGATGATGCACTCCGCCGCCGATGCTGCACATGTGCAACCACCGCTTCATGGCTGCCGGCCACCCTTCTTCGGGCAGAAATTGCAGCGCCGCATCATGCCGCCCGCCTTCACGGGGTGCAATTACATACTATAAACCATCCTTCTTCCGCCCGCAACGCGTCAAATAAGGTGAACACCGAGGTTCTTCTTCCCGGCCTTTTCCATGCCGGATCAACTGTTCATCTCGTAAGCTCCTTTCAGGGCATAAACATGATCTTTGAGCAAGCGCCGGAAACGTTCTTCATCGGGTGCCGGTTTACGGATCATCTGCATAAAGTAAGCCATCTGCCGCTCGTTGCTGCCGGGTTTACCGTATAATTGGAGGGCGAATTTGGAGAAGTCCAGGACCATAAAATTGAAGATCTGGTCGATAATATCTTCCTCCAGCCTGTATATTTCGGCATTTTCAAGGATGAGCTGGCCATAAACGATGAGGGTGAATATCTCGCCCACGGACATCAGAAAATCGATATCGCGCTGCTGGTTTTCATCGGGCGGCGCGTTGGTCAGAAATTCTTTGAAGACGGCGATCTGTTCACGAAACAGATTCAGATTGGGCAGATCATAAAGGCTGTAAGCCGTGTGGTAGTCATGGAAACAGATCTTGCCCAATCCCCGCGCCGGGCCTTGCGCAAAAAGAAAGTCATCGTTGCGGGCTTGCGACTGCTTTTCCATGGCGGGAAAAGGCCGGGGATTCAGAAAATAGTTGGGCATGAACTTGAGGATGAGAGCAATGTTTACATGGACCGTTCCTTCAAGTTTGGGCAGAGCCCTGATATCCCTCGCGGCCATCTCAAAGAAGGTATCTTTTTCAAATCCCCTGGCGGCGATGACATCCCAGAGCAGGTTGATCACCTCTTCCCCCTGGGTGGTTACCTTCATCTTGACCGTGGGGTTGTAAAGAAGGTAACGGCGGTCTTCCGGGGAAGCGGTGCGCATATAGTCGGCGGCACGCAGGGCAAAGAGCTTCATCGCCACCAGACGGCAGTAAGCTTCGGCAAACATCCGCTTGACATGGGGGAAATCGGTTACGTACATACCGTAAAGGTTGCGGTTGGCCGCATGGTTGATCGCCTCGTAGAAGGCGTGGGTGCAGATCCCGATCGAGGCCCAGCCAAGGTTGTATTTGCCCACGTTGACGGTGTTGAGGGCGGCATCCCAGGCCTCATCGCCCCGGGAGAGGATCTCTTCTTCTTTTACCGGATAATCGCGTAGAATAAAGTCGGCTACGTATGATTGCGAGTTAACAATGTTTTTTACCAATTCATAGTTTTTGTGCTTGTAGTTGGCGGTGAAGAAGACGTATTCTTTGGTATCCTTCATCTTGCCGAAGGTGGAGACCATCTCGGCAATGTTGCCGTTACCGATATAATATTTCTCGCCGTTAGCCCGGTAAGTGCCGTCCGGCAATGGTTCAAGGGACATCTCCGTGGAGTAGATATCGGCGCCGTGCTCCCGCTCCGACAGGCCGAAGGCAAAGACGTGCCCTTCTTTCAACAACTGTGCCGCCCGCCGCTTGGCCTGCTCGTTGGCGCTCATCCAGATAGGGCCGAGCCCGAGGATGGATACCTGCCAGGTGTACCAATAATGCAGGCCGTAAAAAGCGAGAATCTCATTGAACTCGCAGTTACGCCAGGTATCCCAGCGGCAGTGTTCTTTTCCGTATCCTTCCGGGGTAAGCAGCGTGTAAAATATTTCGTTCTCCCGATTAAATTCAAGCAGGTCTTCATACCAGACACGCTCGCGGTCGTGCTCCTTGATCTTGCTCTTGCCTTTGTTTTCAAAGAAGGCAATGGTTTTAAGCATAATCTCGCGGGATCGTTCATCGGGGTATTCCCGGATGTGATGTTTGGGGTTAAGCAAAATCATCATCAATAAACCTCCTTTTTGGAGGAAAACAAATGTGCACCCGGCTGCCCGGGAGCTGCCACCGGACCGACGGCCGCCCTCGCCTTCCTCCTACCTTTTTGATCTCCGCTTGCACTTGCTGTCATACCGATAATCAACCGGATCAGCCGCCCGGGATACCACAGGGTCAGGTTATATACAACTTGGCCCGGGGAATGATCATGACCGGCCCGATCAAGCCCGAGGGCATCAGGCTTTTTTTATGCCGATGGTTTCTGTAAGCAACACCTCCCTGACGGCCGTAGCCAATCAATTGGTTGTTCAAAGTGGGGATCACCTCGATCTCCAAAGTGTTCTCCCCGATCCGAAGATATGGGGTAATATCGGCCTCGTAAGGCGGCGTCAGGAGTGGTTCCAGCTCCCGGCCGTTACATTTAACGATGGCCACATCGCCCACCTGCCCCAGTGATAAAAGCAGATTCAGATCAGCGGCAAAGTAACTCTCATCCATAAAGAGCTCCGCCTCATAACGGCCCCGGGAGGAACAGTGTTCCAGGGCGGGAATTTGCCGCCAGTCCTTTAGCTCATTCATCTTCAAGGCAATCTCCTGCACATGGCCATGCACATCCCGATACACCGTATCAAACTGCCACCGGTTTATTTTCAGAGGCTCCGGGAACGGCCCGGCTGGGATGATTCTCTTTGTCTCGCCGTGGCTGAGAATAAAGCTGTATTCTCCCTGCCCGGATGCATAAGCGACCAGACGGTTTTCTTCCCTTATTGTTTTAAGCTGCGGAGCCTTTAGCAGATGATGCCGCCTTGCCGAAGGAAGATCTTTCAATTCCAGCAGGTAAGAGCCGTAAGGATCAAAGTCAAGTTCAATGAGAAGATGGTTTCCGACCGCCTCATAGACCGGCGCCTCGTCAGCCTCACCGGTGTAAGGGTTGAGAATATAGGGGATCCTGTAGCCGTGAGGCAGGGAGAACTTTACCCGCCGGGAATGGGAACTGCTGCTGCGAAAAAAGTAATAATCGTTACCTGCGGTCCGCTTATGGATATAATGGATCGCCGGTTGCTCGTGTTCAAAGACCACGTTGGGCAGGACTCCCTTGGCCTTCAGGATGGGGGCCGGCATTTCTTCCGTCACAAAGGCTTTCTCTTTCTCGTTTAACGCCCGCATCAGCTCCTTTATGCGGGGCTCATTGATCTGATACTCATGGTAACCCGGCTGCTGTTGAGGGAATGCGCCCATGAAGATTATCTTGACCCCGCCCGCGGCCAATTCCTCCAGTTTTTTCGCCAGCGGCAACGAGATGTATTCGATATGGTTGAAGAGGACCGCCTCGATCTCCCCCGAGCCGACCAGAAGCTTCCCGCCTTCCGCCCGCCCGCGAAGAAGGGACTCCTCGTTGATATGGGTGTAATAGTAACCGTTGGCGCTGAGGTTGTCAGTGCATTTCAGCTGTGCCTTCAACCATCTCTCCGCAGCGGTCAACTTCCGTCCGGCTTTGCCGCCGCTTTCTCCGCTCTCGACAGGCGCATCGCACTCATCAAGATACCCGCCGCTCAACTCTTCCCGTCCGGGCGGCATATCGGGATAGCCCAGCAGCGGAAAGAAGAGAGCCACATTGCAGACAATCTTCCCCTGTTGAAGAATATGCTGGCAACGCGTAATATAGTTATTCAGCGTGGGAAAGAACGCCCGGAATTCATTGATACGGCTGAAGTTGGTGGAAGAAGACCGGGATGCGGGCACATGGGGGCCGGAAAACGGATAAGCTTCCGGGCAATCCGCCGCAGGATCCTGATAGGGAAAACCATGATAGATAAGCTGGTTGACGCCGGCGGTGAACAGCTTGTCGGCGGCGACCTTCCACTTCAGGGGCGTGGTTTTATACTCACGTCCGCACCAGCCCATGGCCTCGGCAACAACCAGCGGCTTATCATAGATGATCGCGGCCGATCCGGCGATCTTGAGAAAATCCATCCCTCCGCCGGCATAATTCTGCTCGGTCACCGGCATATCCGAAAGGCCGTATGCTCTCAGGAGATCGACTCTGAAGCCATAGGCCTGCACCCTGCTTCGCAACCGGTTCTTCCTGCCCCACTCGGCAAGTGTCGCTATGAACTGTTCGTTGAATAAATCGGATACGGTCAGATGGTAGTCATATCTTACACGATCCCCGATCCGGTGATCCCCGATATCAAACCGGGGTGTATTCCTATCCGCCGCCACCGGAGCAAGAGAGTAATGGTAATCCTGAGCCGGCGTAAACAGAACGGGGAGGAAGGGGATAATATCATAGCCGCGTCTCTCTCTGAACTCTTTTTTAAAGTTGGCGGTCCAGAACAAGCCCGCCTCCCCCTTGTTGAGCCGCGGATTGTCGATAAAGAAACCACACAGACGGCGGCCGAAATGATCCTCAAAATGGGCCTTCCCCCGATCAAAATGATGGTTCAGCCATCTTTTCAGGGGAGCGGAGGAAAGATGGTCGATAATCAGGCCTTCCTTCTCCGGATCTTCCGCGGCTGCCGCCGACAGGAGATCCGTCCCCATAGTCCTGGTGTAGAAGGCGAATATGTACCAGAGACCCCGGGGAAACTCCCATTCCAGGAGGCCGTCATCATCAACATGCGCCGTCAGATCTATAAAGCTCGATGGGTCGAGACGGATTGTATGGAGCCGGAACAGCCTCAGGCTTCTTGCATCCCATCTTCTTTGGGGACAGGCCGCCACCACGTATTTCAGTTCGGGTTTATTAAGATCGCCACCACCGCGAGGTAAAATCCGATCGATCCCCCAGCGCTCCATAAAGCGCCCGGCCTTCATCGGCGATCCTGCCGCCGCCTGGGGAACAGGGCCGCGATAGCGCCGCCCCCCCAATACCGCGCCATAGCCAAAGAGCAGATTCTGCTGGGCATCTTCTTTTTTTACGTAGGTGCCGCCCGTGGGCCAACCGGAGGAGACCGCCAGGTCGATAACCAGCTTCCTTTGCTTTGCCTCATCGAGCACGGCCCCCACCATCTCGTAGTAGTACGGCTGCATGAACCGATGAACCTTCTCGTAACGATCCCGATCCCGATGCAGATGCCGGGGCATACCCGAGCTCAAGGCCTGGATCTCCGCACCACCGAAACCATTTTCATCGAGTTCCGCCAGCTCCCGGAGAAGTTCTTCCTCCTCCACATCCGCACCCGGCCACCACCAGCGCACCATGGGACGTGAATATTTCGGCGGATCCAAAAAGCTGCCTTTAGTTTCAACCAGCGTTTATCCACCTCCTTGATGGAGAATTGCCCGGGTTTGATCATACCGGATACCATGATGCCGGATGCCGGCCCGGTAAGATCGTAAACGTTGATGTGAAGTATCCATATCAGGGCCGCATATCAGGGCCGGCCGGTATGCCCCCCTTGCCCACTGTTGGAACAGGGCTACGTACGCCATGCCGTACGGCCGTACGCCATCTTTTTACTTTTACTTTCAACAATAAATACGGTAATTCCTTTATTGGTGAAAAACTCTTTAAAACAGAGAGAATTCCGATCAGAAGGGAGAAAGGAAGGATGCAGGGCTTAAAAACAAAAGGTGATTTTTACCCGACCCCGGCCCCGGTCTGACCGCCGGCCGTGCCCAAGACCCGCGTTTATATTTTTTATGTTTTTGGTTTCTTCTTCTTTTATTTATCTGCGTTCACGCAAGATCTTTCGGATACGGTTGTAAATGTCCACGGCCTCTTCTCGCAGGAAGGAGACCGCTTCATGCCAGTTGAGACGAAGGTTATCGATTTTTTCCGGGGCGGTGATGATCCGGGCGCGGAAATACTCGCGAGAATCTGTGGTGAAATGGGATAGCTCGGTGGGCGTTCTTTTGATTTCTTCCGTCAGGCCGTGGAAATCTGTGCGCAGGTTATGCGGGAATTCATCCCATAATGCCCGGAAGGTAGCGGGAAGATCCCTGAAGAAGATGATGGACTGCCGGTAAGCGGAGCGGGCCGTGGGGGGCAATTGCTTAAACCAAAGTATTACTCTGCGGCCGTCTTCGGGATTGTTGATAAAAAAGAAGCTGAGCAAGGCCAGCAGGGTGGCCAGCATGAGCCCTATTACCGTGCCCGAAACTGCGGAAGATACGCCCCCCGCATCACGGTATCGCGCCGGGGGCAGCCTCTTTCCCGTCCTCTGCTCCTGCACGACCCTGTCCCTCGCTTCCTTCCCGTCACGTTCCTCGATATCAATAAATTCGGGGCCGTAAAAATAATAGCCGACGATGTCCGCAAAGTAGGTTACGCCCCGCTCCGCATCTTGGCGCGGGTTCAGATAACTACCGACCTCCAGCAGCAGATTCAGGGGGAAGAGATCCTGGTTGTAACTGCCTTCCGCCAGATAGATCCCTCTCAACAACCCGGGATAAACATTATCGGCATATCCTTTAAGGTCATAAGCAAAGTTTTGGTTGACGGTGAGATTGGGGTTGGCCCTACCCACGACAATCATGATCCGCGCCACAGATTGACCGTTGATCTCATGCTGGTAAGCTTCGGCGGGTGCCGAATCGCGGTGGATGTCAAAAACGGCATCCGGCTCACGCCGGACCAGATCCCATGCGGTTGGGCGGGAACGTCGGTACGCCCCGCGGTCATGCGGCAGGTGCAGGTCCTCCGAGTAGATGACATTGATCCCTTTTGCCTCCAGGGCGTTTTTCAGGGCATGGCCCACGCTGTGGATTCCTCCCGAGCCGTATTCATACTCCACCCCTTCGGTAGGGATAAAACATTCATCATTATGTGTATGATAAAGGCCGATGAGGAAGGAAGGCTGTTCTTCGGTATCCTTCTCCTCGTCCTTCTCCTCCCGTTCATCACCTTCTTCATCTTCCCGTCTGTCACCCGGCTTATCCGGCTGATCGGGCCGCTCATCACCACCATCACCGCCGTCATCTTCATCCTTTTCATCCCTATCGGCCGCCTTTCGCCTGTGCGCCCGGACCGTATCTTTGAGCCGGGGCTGTTGTCCGGGGGCTGACGTCGATCCCTTCAGCCCGGACGGGCGTGGAAGATCAATATCGATCTTTACCGTCTCCACGTAGCGCGCCTTCCCGATTTTATCTTTGACCTCATACACTTTGTAGAGACGATTATCTTCCGCCAGGAACGAATCTCCTTCTCTGATACGCCTCCCGGTCTCCAGTATAATATGGCCCTCCTCATCTTCCAGCCGGAAATATTTCCTCTGCCGGACCTCCTCGGGGGTCAGCTCATCCAACAGATCGTGCCTGGCCGATCCGGCGGCATGTTCGGCACTTTTTTCAAAAGGGTTCAGGAGCCCCGTCAGACATATCAGAGACAGGAAGATGATCAGGTACCGTTTCCAGTGCATGGAGGACAAAATCCTTACCCCCTTATAATTTTTCCCTTTCCGCCCGCTCGCGGATCTCACCGATTATCTCCGCCAGAAGGACTGCAAATACTCCGGCGATAAGTGCCGCATCAAAGATACCCGCCCCGCCCAAAGTTATCGGTACAATATAGGTGCTGCGGATCATGTTCTCTCCCCAGGCCAGAAGATCCAGCACAAAGATGGCCCCAACGCCGCCGATAAAAGAGGAGCGGCGGGAACGGCCCAGGATATAGGCGATGATACCGGCAAAGACGGCGGGGATGTATAACGGATCAAACTCATAACCGAATGCTCCGGGGGGATTGCTGGGCAGAACCCGATCCAGCCCCCAGACGACGGCCCCGGTAAGAAGGGCGACCAGCGGGGCACGTATCTTTTCCCGGTGATCATCGGCAGTGACGATCAGATAGACAGATATGGCCAGAGGGATCAGCATCCCCCCTATATTCAGGGCCAGGCCTCTCCAGATGGGGATCGCGGGCAGAAAGCCGCCGGCAAGCATGGCCATGAGGAGGAAGAACGATTCCACAGCGCCGATACGCATCCTGTTGAGGACGCGATGGACAAGGAACAGATAGATCAACATGGCTACGATCATTACAAGCCTGATTCCGGGTGCTTGCGGATACATAGAGGTACTCCCCCCGCTATATAAAGTCCAAACCAGAAGCGCTGTCCAGGTTTTTTATCTTTTGCGAAGGAGAGGTGGTTTATGCAGGCAAAAATAATTTAACGGCAGGTGCCGCAATTCGATGAATGGCAACCGCTGCAACTGCTTCCTCCCGAGGGGCCGGAGCCCCCGGAGCCGCTCTTGCAGCAGAAGGTGGAAAAAACCCTTTTTGCCTCGGAGCCGCATTGCGGGCATTCAATACCCTCTTTGTGGCCCGAGCTGCAGAGCTGTTCAAAACGCCGGTTGCATTTTGAACAGAAGAATTCATAAAGAGGCATTGCTTACACTCCCCCAAATGTTGGTCATGGTTGTTGGAAAGAGCCGGAGAAGATTTTTCGCCCCTGAAGATGGACAGATCCTGACGTATCTTAATTTCTTTCCGGCAGTTCCACAAAACGCAAATTTATAATTAGCTTGATCTCGTTCAATATATTTAATACATCGGCCGGGATCGGATCGTCAAGCTGCAAGGCCATCACCGCTTCACCGCCAACGTGCTGGCGCCCCACCTGCATGCTGCCGATATTGATATTGTGGTTTCCGAGGACCGTCGCCACCTTGCCGATCACTCCGGGTTTGTCCTCGTAATTGCAGATGAGCATATAACGGGTGGGCACCACCTCGATGTGGTAGTTGCCGATCTGCACGATGCGCATATCATCATGGTTGAACAGTGTTCCGGAAATCACATTTTTAACCCCGCCCGTGGTTATGGAAAGGGTAATGAGATTGGAAAAATTACCGCCGTTGCTGGTAGATATCTCCTTGATACGTATCCCCCTGCTTCTGGCCAGTACAGGTGCATTTACATAGTTTACCTGGTTGCCGACCATAACCTCCAGAATCCCGATCAGGCATGAGGTGGTCAGGGGGGCCAATGTCTTGTCGGCAATCTCTCCGCTGTAATGGATCTCCACCTCCTCGACAGAGCCGTTAAACACCTGCATGTACAGGCTGCCCATCAGGTGCATCAGGGGCATAAAGGGGTTGATATCGGCCATCACATCGGGCAAAACGATGGGCACATTGACCGCGCAGCATACCGGGGCGCCGTTCAAGGCCTCGAGAACCTGTTTGGCAACCTGAACGGCAACATTAACCTGGGCTTCCCTCGTGGAAGCACCGAGGTGAGGGGTCATGATCACGTTATCGTATTTAACCAGAGGACATTGGCTCGGCGGCTCCATCTCAAATACGTCAAGGGCGGCACCGGCGACCTTCCCTGATTCCAGAGCCCGGCAGAGGGCCTCTTCATCGATCAGCCCGCCGCGCGCACAGTTTACGATCCGCACCCCCTGTTTCATCATCGCCAGCTGCTCATCACCGATCAGGTGGTAGGTTGCATTGTTCAGGGGAAGATGCAAACTGATAAAATCGGACCGGCGGTAAACTTCTTCCAACGGCACCATCGTTACCCCTATCTTTTCCGCCTGTTCGGCAGAAATATAGGGATCGTAGGCGATTATTTTCATACCCATGGCCCGGCAACGCCGTGCCACCTCGCTACCGATACGCCCCAGCCCGACAATCCCCAGGACCTTGTGATTGAGTTCCACGCCGAGAAACTGCTTGCGGTTCCATTCGCCCTTTTTCATGGAAGCATTGGCTTCAAAGATGTTGCGGGCCAGTGCCGTAATGAGGGCGACGGTGTGTTCGGCGGCGGAGATCGTATTCCCCTCGGGGGCGTTGATGACCACGATGCCCTTCTCCGTTGCCTTGGGAACATCGATATTATCCACGCCGACCCCGGCCCGACCGATTACGCGCAGTTTTTTCCCCGCCTCGATGACCTCGGCGGTTACTTTTGTTCCACTGCGGACGATCAGCGCATCGTAATCACCTATGACCTCCTTCAACAGATTGGGATCACTGTAATCCTTCTCCGTGACTTCCGCATGTTGCTTTAAAATCTCGATCCCTTCTGCAGAAAGAGGATCGCTGACCAGTATCTTCATGGCAAACTTTACCTCCTGCTTGTAACGTACTCCCGTCAAGCAAAATTGATTTGGCTTGTCTTGCTCCAATAATGAATAATATCACATTAAGGGACAAATTTAAACCATAATTTTGCCGATGATCGTGTTAAAAGTGGTTAACCAAAAACCCAGGATTCTTCGCTGCGCTCTGAATGACAGGGGTGGGGGCGCTCGGAATGAGAAGATAAAAA
>MTKW01006045.1_pt1 | contig 18967 bp, 21 predicted proteins | sample 1042761 | NCBI WGS metagenome assembly MTKW01 (sample SAMN06205366, study PRJNA360243) | anaerobic digester metagenome | biome: Wastewater treatment plant; feature: Anaerobic digester sludge; material: sludge; isolation source: anaerobic digester fed with sludge from wastewater treatment plant ... | reverse complement strand
TGTATTTAGTGAAATTATCATTATATAACTCTATATGAAATTATCATAATATATTCACAAAACCTAAATGTTTTTAATAAAAACCGCTTGACATTTAATAACATGCAGGTTTATAATAAAAACCAGAACAAGATAAGTGGAAGGTGGTTTTTATATGTCAAGAGTGGTTCAGGTGTCGTTCACAGATAAGGAATTTGCAGATCTCGAGCGTTTAGCCCAAGAAGAGGGAGTGACTGTTCCGTTTTACATCAAAAGCAAGGTGTTGGAGGATACCGAGTTCCAACAGTGGTTCCAAGAGTTGCTTATCCGCACTGGCCGAATTCCGAAAGATACTGCGTTTAACATCAAAGCAGTATTCGGCACCGACTGGATTAGCATCTCCAAGGGTGTTCGACTGGCTCTTGGAAGATCGTTTTATAATTATGTGAACGCTGGGAAAGTACCAGGTGTAGTACCCACAGAAAAAGACAGTGCAAATACTCAGTGGTACAGAAAGGTGGAATGACCTTCATGAAGAATACGGCCAAGAGGAAAACAAACTTAACTCAGAAGCTTGGCATTGGAAAAGGCGGATTCAAAAAAGCGATTCGTGATGGGCTGCTGCTATCCAGTAAGGATAAAGATGCCTACGAGTGCGGCATAAAGTTTTTTAATAATCGCTGCGCTTATTGCGGAATGAGCGGTGACGTTATTCAACTTACTGCCGACCATATAGTACCCTCAGCTAAAGGCGGACGCTTTGTTAAAGGAAATATTGTACCAGCATGCCAAAAATGCAACTCAATAAGGCGTGATCAACCTATTGACGTTTTTATTAATGACCCACAGGTGCTAGAGAAGATCAAGGATTTCCAGAGTATGTACCAATTTAAAGAGTCTGAAAAGAGTCTCGATGCTGAGCTTGGTGAAAATGGAAAATTCATACTCGAACAACTTGATGCTGTTCTCATTATTATACGAGATGTCGCACGGGAAGCTATTCGAGCAAATGAACGAAACGAAATACTACCGTTAGAAGAATGGGTCAAAGATATTAAGGAAGTAACTAAGAAATACGGGTTGATATAGCATTTAAAAGAATAGGTCAATTTATAGGCATCGCTTCGGCGGTGTCTTTTTCATGCCATTTTTCGGAGGTGATCTACATGAGTATATTTTCAGGTTTATTTCGATCACGTGATAAGCCTAAAAATCGTATTGGCAGTGCATTTTCGTTTCTGTTTGGCAGCACTACTAGTGGAAAGACAGTCAACGAACGGACGGCAATGCAATCAGCTGCAGTGTATGCCTGTGTGAGGATATTATCCGAGGCCATAGCCGGACTTCCGTTACATGTCTACCAATACCGAATGGATGGAAGCAAAGAACGTATACCACAGCACCCGTTATACTACTTGCTCCATAACGAACCTAACCCGGAGATGACTTCATTTGTGTTCAGAGAAACACTGATGAGTCATCTTTTACTTTGGGGCAATGCCTATGCGCAGATTTTAAGGAATGGTCGCGGACAGCCTATTGCACTGTACCCACTGCTTCCTAACAAGATGGAAGTTAGCAGAGCTACAAACGGAGAACTGATATATACCTACCGCAGGAATTCCGAAGAAAGTCGGATCAATCCCAACAGCGGAACAGTGATACTCCGCAGAGATGAGATACTCCACATACCCGGTCTTGGCTTTGACGGACTTATAGGATACAGTCCTATTGCTATGGCTAAAAACGCCATCGGCATGTCGCTTGCGACTGAAGAATACGGTGCTTCTTTCTTCGCAAACGGAGCAAATCCAGGTGGCGTACTGGAGCACCCTGGTGTAATCAAGGACATCCAGAGAGTCAAGGACAGTTGGAACAGCGCTTATCAAGGAAGCGGAAACGCCCATAGAATCGCTGTGCTGGAGGAAGGAATGAAGTTTCAAGCAATCGGTATTCCTCCGGAGCAGGCTCAATTCTTGGAGACACGAAAATTCCAGATTAACGAAATTGCAAGGATATTCCGTATACCTCCGCACATGGTGGGTGACCTTGAAAAGTCCAGCTTCTCCAACATTGAGCAGCAATCACTGGAGTTCGTAAAATACACGCTTAACCCATGGGTGGTGCGATGGGAGCAGAGTCTTCAGCAATCGTTACTCTTGCCATCTGAGAAGAACTCAATCTTCATCAAGTTCAATGTTGACGGTCTGCTTCGTGGTGACTACCAGAGCCGGATGAACGGATATGCAGTTGGACGGCAGAATGGCTGGCTGTCAGCGAATGATATTCGGGAGCTTGAAGATATGAATCGTATTCCTGCTGAAGAAGGCGGAGACCTGTATCTGGTGAACGGTAACATGCTCCCTCTTTCACAGGCAGGCAATTTTTATCAAAAGGAGGTTAACAGCCAATGAGGAAATTTTGGAATTGGGTACGAGATGAAACTACCGGAGAACGCACCTTATACCTCAACGGAGAAATTTCAGACGAGACCTGGTATGGCGACGAAGTGACGCCAAAGATGTTCAGAGACGAACTGATGGCAGGCACAGGTGACGTCACGGTTTGGATTAACTCGCCAGGCGGGGATGTGTTTGCGGCTGCGCAGATATATAACATGTTGATGGATTATACCGGCAAGGTCACAGTTAAAATTGATGGCCTTGCTGCAAGCGCCGCTTCTGTAATTGCAATGGCTGGTGGCGATGTATATATGTCGCCGGTATCCATGATGATGATCCATAACCCTTCGACAATCGCCATCGGTGATAGCGAGGAAATGCTCCGTGCCAAGGCCTTGCTGGATGAGGTCAAGGAAAGCATCATCAACGCATACGAACTGAAGTCAGGCCTTTCGCGAGCAAAGATCTCCCATCTCATGGATGCTGAGACATGGATGAATGCGAATAAGGCTATTGAACTCGGATTTGCAGATAAAGTTCTGTTCATGGAGAACGATGAGCGCATTCCTCTGGACACAGGACAAGGCCTTATATTCTCTCGCGCAGCGGTGTACAACTCTCTGCTTGGGAAGATGCCCAAGAAACCCAAACCGAAAACCGGTACCCCAATAGAGCAGCTGGAAAAGCGGCTCTTTTTAATTTCTCACTAATTTGAAGGAGGAACATCAAAATGAATAAGATTCTTGAACTGCGTGAAAAGCGTGCAAAGGCGTGGGATGCTGCAAAAGCGTTCCTTGACGCCAAGCGTGGCGGTGATGGGCTTCTGTCAGCCGAGGATACCGCTACCTATGAAAAAATGGAAAACGAAGTTGTGGCTCTGGGCAAGGAAATCGAACGTCTTGAGCGTCAAGCAGTAATTGATTTAGAGCTTTCCAAAGCTACCAGCAACCCTATTACAAATGCTCCTTCCAAGGTGGCTGAGGAAAAGACTGGTCGTGCATCCGCAGAGTACAAAAAAGCTTTCTGGAGTGCTATGCGTACTCGTGCAGGAGAAGGACTTGATCCAACCGTAAGAAATGCCCTTCAAATCGGTACTGATTCAGAGGGAGGCTATCTGGTTCCCGATGAGTTTGAGCGTACTCTTGTAGAAGCACTTGAGGATGAGAATATCTTCCGTACTCTGGCCAACGTTATCACCACTTCTTCTGGTGATAGAAAAATACCAGTTGTTGCTACTAAAGGTACTGCCGCATGGATCGACGAGGAAGGAACCATTCCTGAGAGCGATGACAGCTTTGGTCAGGTATCTATTGGGGCATATAAGCTGGGCACCTTGATAAAGGTTTCCGAGGAACTGCTGAATGACTCTGTGTTTGACCTTGAAGCCTACATCTCCAGAGAGTTCGCACGTCGTATCGGTAACAAGGAAGAAGAAGCATTTTTCACTGGCGATGGCTCTGGAAAACCAACAGGCATACTCGCCGCTACAGGTGGAGCACAAGTCGGCGTTACTACTGCAAGTGCTACGGCAATCACTATGGACGAGGTGCTTGATCTGTTTTACAGTTTGAAAGCACCATATCGTAACAGAGCAGTGTTTGTCATGAACGATGCGACTGTCAAGGCTATCCGCAAACTAAAGGATGGTCAGGGCCAGTACCTCTGGCAGCCGTCTGTTCAGGCAGGTACACCTGACACCATCCTAAATCGACCGCTTTATACTTCGGCATATGTGCCCACTATTGCTGCGTCGGCAAAGACTATTGTCTTTGGTGATTTCAGCTATTACTGGGTAGCAGATCGTCAAGGGCGTGTATTTAAGCGACTCAACGAGCTTTATGCCGTCACCGGACAGGTCGGTTTTGTCGCTACTCAGCGTGTAGACGGAAAGCTGATTTTACCGGAGGCTATAAAAGTTCTTCAGCAGAAAGCTTAACGGAGGTGCAGTATGAGCTATAACACTAAAAATTACACCGAACAAGGCGGAGAGAAAACTATAATAGGCGGAATACTTGAAATCAAAGAAGGAGCTACAGTAACAGGACTCTCTGCCAATCCGCTTCTTATGGCAACCGAGGAGACTCTCGGCGGTGTTAAAGCCGCTGCCGCAGGCGAGAGTGATACCGTTGAAATTAAAATAGGCGAAGATGGGAAGCTGTATGCTCCAGCATATCCTACCGATGCTACAGAGCAAGCTGCAGGATTGGTGAAAATGGCTGCGAATCAAGCCGACAGTACAGCTGAGGACACAGCCACACTTGTAACGGACTTCAATGCGCTTCTCTCGAAATTGAAAGCGGCTGGATTAATGGTACCTGACGAAGAGTGAGCGAAAGGGGGCGTACAGCATGGCGGTATCAGATAATCTTTTACCCAAGGTCAAAGCCAACCTTATCCTCACTCACGACACGGACGATGACCTTCTATTAAGCTTCATTAGAGCCGCTGTGTCCTACGCCGAGAGCTACCAGCACGTTACTGCAGGATGGTATGAAACACACACAATGCCACCAACCACAGAACAGGCGATTATTATGCTGTCGAGTCATTTCTATGAAAGCAGAGATGGCTCGACAGCAGGCTTTTATGCGGATAACGTTCAGGCGGGGCAACAGGTATGGAATACGGTAAATTTGTTATTAAGGCTCGACCGGGAGTGGGGTGTTTAATGTGAGCTTTGGAAAGATGAACACATTCATTGATGTTATCAGCACAGCGCCTGCCAAAGACGCAGAAGGTTTCGCTGCCGAAACTGATACCATTCTTGCATCTGTTCGGGCGTATAAGGAGGAGCGCCATGGCAGCGAACGATGGAGTAATATGGCGGTGTTCTCTACGGCCTCCTCCCTATTCAGGCTCAGAAAGATACCTAACCTGGAGATTACAGCCGGAATGATTATCACCTGCGCTGACGGTCGGTACCGGATACTCAGTGCAGAGGACGTTCGAGGTCGTGGTATGTATATCGAGGTTCTGGCCGAACGGTTGGAGCCGTCAGTGAGGTGAGATATATGGCAAAAGTCAGTATAAAGATGCCTGATGAATTCCTCCTGCGTATATCCAGACTTGGTGATCAGATAGACGTTATCGCACCACGTGTGCTCGAAGTAGGTGGCAAAGTTGTGTTGGAAAAGGTTAAGAGTAATCTTAGTACATCCATTGGCAAGGAAACAAAATACCCATCGAGAGCAACTGGTGAGATGCTATCATCTTTGGGACTTTCGGAAGCCAAGCAGGACAGGGATGGCAACTTCAATATTAAGGTTGGCTTTGCTGAGCCACGATCAGATGGAGAGAGCAATGCCAAGATTGCCAACATTATCGAATATGGCAAACACGGTCAGCCAGCCAAGCCATTTCTTAAGCCTGCACAGTCGGCGTCCCGGAAGTCATGCACCGAAGCCATGATTGCCAAACTGGAGGAGGAAATCGGCAAGTTATGAGCATTTTATCGGAACTAAATACCCTTATATCCGCCGTGCCACTTCCTGTGGAGACCGGCGTTTTTTCAGGTATGGCGCCGGATGAATATGTAGTCATTCTCCCGCTTTCGGACATATTCGAAGTCCATGCAGATAACCGTCCTGGCTTTGAGGTACAGGAAGCGCGGATATCACTGTTTTCAAAGGCGAATTATCAGCTGCGTAAAAAGCAAATCATTGCTGCCTTGCTGAATGCAGATTTCATAGTAACCGAGCGACGGTATATCGGACACGAGGACGATACCGGCTATCACCATTATGCCATCGATGTGGCAAAAAACTATGGATTGGAGGAATAATGTATGGCAACCATCGGTCTTGACAGACTGTATTATTCAAAGATAACCGAAGATGCCAACGGCGAAGAAACTTATGGAACACCTATTATACTCGCTAAAGCTATTACTGCCGAGCTTTCGGTTGAATTAGTTGAAGCGATACTATATGCAGACGACGGAGCTGCTGAGGTAGTGAAGGAGTTCAACAGCGGTACGCTTACCCTTGGTATCGATGATATTGGCCCCACTGTTGCGGCGGATCTGACTGGTGCAACTACTGATGATAATGGAGTTCTGATTTCAGCCAGCGAGAACTCCGGGACACCGGTCGCGGTGGGCTTTCGTGCACAAAAGGCTAACGGCACATACAGATATTTTTGGTTATACCGTGTGGTGTTTGGACTTCCAGCCACTAACCTGCAGACAAAGGCTGATTCTATCACCTTTTCTACACCTACCATTGAAGGGACAGTCATGCGCCGCAATAAGCTGGATGGTATGGGAAAACACCCGTGGAAAGCAGAGGTCACCGAAGGTGATCCAGGTGTATCTTCCTCAACTATTTCAGGCTGGTTTACACAGGTATATGAACCGGTCTACACGCCGGAGCCATAGGAGGATTGAAAGATGGATACAGAAAGAAGTGCTGTTATCAATATTGGTGGTATGGAATTTGAGCTGATACTTACCACCCGAGCCACAAAAGAGATTGCTCGCCGCTACGGGGGCTTAGAGAATCTGGGCGATAAATTGATGAAATCTGAAAACTTCGAAATGGCTCTGGACGAGATCGTGTGGTTGATCACTCTGCTGGCAAATCAGTCTATCCTCGTTTACAACTTAAAGAACAAGGATAATCCTAAAGAAATTCTCAAAGAAGAAGATGTAGAGCTTCTGACTTCACCACTGGAACTGGCTTCATATAAGAGCGCTATCACTGAGGCGATGTTCAAAGGCACAAAGCGTAATATAGAAAGCGAAGAAGAAGCATCAAAAAACGTGGAAGTCGGGTAACAGACGATGAGGTCTTTACCCGACTTTACTATTACGGCACAGTGCAGATGGGCATGAGCGCAGATGAATTCTGGCTTATGCCCATCGGTCTGTTTCTTGACTTGTGGGCCTGCCATAAGCAGTGGCACGGTATCGAGAAGCCAAAGAAAACGATAACGATCGATGATATTATCCCGACGGGATTGTAGGAGGTGAAACGGTATGGCGGATAACTTTGGCCTGAAGATTGGTCTTGAGGGAGAGAAGCAATTTAAGGATGCCCTGCGGGAAATCAATCAATCCTTTAAAGTATTGGGTAGCGAGATGACACTCGTATCCAGTCAATTTGATAAGAATGACAAATCTGTTCAGGCGATTACCGCCCGAAATGCGGTTTTGAATAAAGAAATAGATGCACAGCGGGAGAAAATCGCTACACTAAAGGCTGCATTGGACAACGCCGCCGCCTCCTTCGGTGAAAATGACAGACGCACGCAAAACTGGCAGATACAACTGAATAAGGCACAGGCTGAGCTCAACGGCATGGAGGGTGAGCTGGCTGAAAACGAAAAATCACTCCGTGATGTGAATCGTGGGTATAACGATGCAGGACAAAAGGTTGATGAGTTCGGCAATGTCGTAGAAGAATCCATTGATGATGTCGAGGAGTCCTCAAATAAACTTGAAAAACTCGGCTCGGCATTAAAAGGAATAGGTGTGGCCATGGGTGCCGCGTTTGCAGCTATTGGAACGGCTGCGGTTGGAGCGGCTAAAGCTCTCACCGATATGACTGTTGGTGCTTCACAGTATGCGGACGATATTCTCACCATGTCAACTGTTACCGGCATGAGTACTGAATCACTGCAAGCATATAAATATGCCGCCGAACTGGTAGATACCTCAATGGAAACCTTAACCGGCAGTATGGCGAGAAATATACGTTCCATGAACTCGGCTCGCGAGGGTACTGGTGCAGCTTCACAGGCGTACAAAGCACTGGGCATTTCTATAACCGATGCCAACGGTAACCTCAGGGATTCAGAAACTGTGTACTGGGAGACTATCGATGCACTAGGTAACGTAGCAAATGAAACCGAGAGAGATGCTCTTGCCATGCAGCTTTTCGGCAAGAGTGCCCAAGAGTTAAATCCTCTTATTGCACAAGGATCAGAAGGTATAAATCAACTTACCGAGGAAGCCAAGGCGATGGGGGCTGTTATGAGTCAGGAATCTTTGGAAGCCCTCGGTAAGTTTGATGATTCTATGCAGCGGCTCAAGTCTGGAGGTGAAGCAGCCAAGAATGCTCTTGGTATGGTGCTCCTCCCGCAGCTTCAGGTGTTAGCAGACGATGGTGTAAGCCTGTTGGGTGAGTTTACCCGGGGACTGAATGAAGCCAATGGTGATTGGACGAAAATCAGTGAGGTTATCGGCAATACCGTGGGGGGCATTGTAAATATGCTTCTGGAACAGCTGCCCGATATTATAGAATTGGCTTTGAGCATCGTAACCTCTATAGGCTCGGCGATAATTGATAACCTGCCCGTTATCGTAGACGCGGCCAGTAAAATTATAAATACACTCCTTCAGGCATTAGTAGGTGCTCTTCCGGGAATCACGGAGGGTGCTCTACAGCTTGTACTGGCGCTGGTCGACGGAATTATAGCCAATCTTCCTGCGATAGTGGAAGCGGCAGTCCAGATGATAGCGACACTTGTTACCGGCATTGCTAATGCGCTGCCTGAGCTCATCCCGGCAGCTGTTTCTGCTGTAACTCAGATTGTGACGGCTCTCATAGAAAGCCTGCCGCTGCTGCTTGATGCGGCACTTCAGCTGATGCTTGGCTTGGCCCAGGGTATTGTTGAAGCTATACCGGTGCTTATTGAGTCGCTTCCGGCAGTAATTGATGCGCTCATTGGTTTTGTAACAGGCGCCATTCCCCAAATCGTGGCAGTTATACCGGAGATTGTGCAGGCATTGGTTACGATGATAACCGAGAACATACCTCAAATTGTGCAGGCGGGTGTAGCTCTTTTCGTGTCTCTTGTGCAGGAGCTTCCATCCATAATTACACAGATACTCGAGGCAGTGCCGCAGATTATTGACGGAATCGTTGGAGCAGTACTAGATGCTTTGCCCCAGATTGTGCAAGCAGGTATTGAGCTTTTAACTTCCCTTGTGGATGCTTTACCAGAGATCATTGATGCGATCGTGAAGGCAATACCTGAGATTATCGATAGCATTCTTGCCGCCGTGTTTGAAGCAATACCTTTGATCGTTGAAGCAGGCATCAAGCTGCTGGTTGCACTTATCCAGAATCTGCCGAAGATCATTACTACTATTGTGGCAGCTATACCTAAAATCATAACTTCACTTGTGAGTGCCATAGTTGGAAACATTGACAAGATCATTCTTGCAGGCGTCCAGCTGCTGGTCGCTTTGGTAGCCAATCTGCCGATAATCATTGTGGAGGTTGTCAAAGCAATTCCGGAAATCATTGTCGCCATAGTTGGGGCAATAATTAAGAATATTCCCGAGATGGCAAAAGCCGGGCTTGACCTTATCAAAGGATTATGGCAGGGCATAAACGATGCCGCCGCCTGGCTGTGGGAAAAGATATCTGGTTTCTTCGGAAATGTAATGACCAAGATCAAGAATTTCTTCGGTATACACAGCCCATCTTCCCTGTTTGCAGAACTGGGTAGCAATATGGGGCTCGGCATAGGCGTCGGCTTCGAGCAGGCGATGGATCGCGTCAGTGAAGACATGAGAAAGGCTATTCCTACAGACTTCGAGGTTGATGCAGGGCTTAATTTGGCAGGTTCACTATCTCGAGGCACAGGGGTTCTCGGAGCAAACGGAACCGTTATAAACCAGAGTATTTCCGTAGTTACACCTAAAGCCCTGTCCGAGAAGGAACTGGCACGGGAGTTTAAGAACCTGTCCCGCAAACTAGCCCTGGCATATTGAGGAGGTCGGCACATGGAGTTAACATACACGAACGCGGACGGCGAGAGCATTACACTTAAACAAAGCCGTCCGTATTTTCTTACTAAAATTGATGGTACGGGCAATATCCGTCAAACCATAAATACATTCAAGGCACCGGATCAGGATGGTGCTTTTTATATCTCCTCCACTTTGGATATGAGAAACATTACATTAGAAGGTACGGTTATTGCGGTTACACCTGATGAAGCATACGAGCTTCGAAAGCACTTTTTAAATATATTCAGTCCGAAACTAAGAGGCACTCTTCTTTACAGAGAACGGCAGATTGCTTGTATTGTGGAGGAGGCTGGGTTCACAGTATCCACCCGACATCGAATACCGAACTTCTTTGTTAGTTTGCTCTGTCCATCGCCGTTCTTTGAAACACCTGACGAGGTGCGGCAGGAGTTGGCATCGTGGATACCGATGTTTGAGTTTGCACTGGAGATACCTGAAACAGGCATGGAGTTTGGGATGCGCCAGCCAAGCCAGATTATAACTGTGAACAACATCGGTGATGTAGCTTGTGGCTGCGAGATTGTGTTCCGGGCGCTCGGAACGGTCATAAACCCTGAGCTTTTAAATATAGATACCGGCGAGTATATACGCTTACTTACCACAATGAATGCCGGTGATGAAGTAAGGGTATACACCCACTTTGCTGGGAAACGCGTGGTTAGTGTGGATGGCTCAACAGAAACAAACGCCTTTTCGTTATTGGATACAGGTTCAACCTTTTTTCAGCTTGCTGCTGGGCAAAACATCCTGCGTTATGATGCCACAGTTAATATGGAACTGCTTGAAGTCAGTCTTTACTATCGACCGCAATTTCTGGGGGTGTGAGTATGGAGTTATATGTTTTTAATTCAAGCCGGCAACTTGCTGGTATTGTAGAGTCTTTCGAATACCTGCGTTGGACGCGGCGCTACTCTCAGTGCGGTTCTTTTGAACTAAAAGCTATAGCCACACCGGAGAATACTGCACTTCTTAAGGCTGGTAACATTCTTTGGAAGAGTGATGATGAAGAAGCCGGTATTATAGAGCATTTAGAACTGTCCCAAACCGATAGTGAAATAATCACAGCTACCGGACGATTTGCTACCTCTTTCCTGGCTCGTCGCATTATCTGGGAGACAGAGTCTCTCACAGGTGACCTGTCATCTTGTGTGGAACAGCTTCTTAATAAGAACCTTATTAATCCTTCCGATCCAGCACGGCAAATTACGGGTATTTCATTCTTATCGCCGTTTCTTGATGTGCCAATAAATACACAGATCTCGTATCGCAACCTGATGGAAGCGGTTACAGAGCTTTGTGATGCTTCGGGTATCGGAATTAAGACCGTATTCACACCGGCACAGGGGACATTTACGGTAACGCTGTATAAAGGTACAGCTTCTCAAGCAGTGTTCTCTAAGGAATATGAGAATCTGACAGAGCAGACATACACAGAAAGCGCTGCGGATTATGCCAACACTGCGCTTGTCGGTGGCGAAGGAGAAGGGTCTGAACGTACATTCGTCGCTATTACCGGCGGTTCTGGAGAGGATCGCCGTGAGATATTTGTTGATGCCAAAGACCTGCGAAAGGATGATTTCGGTACAGACTACGCTGAAGCATTGACCTTCCGAGGGCAGAGCAGGCTCAGTGAATTGGCCATACGTTATTCCTTTGATGTGTCTGTCAATCCACACGGTAACCTTGTCTACAAAACAGATTTTGACTTAGGACAGACTGTCAAAGTAATCTCAAAGCCTTGGGGCGTGTCAATGTCAACCCGTATCATGGAAATCGAGGAGACATACGATGCAACTGGCTTAAGCATCGGTGTGACGTTTGGAAAGTCGGTGCTTTCCATTGCACAGAAGCTCAACTCTGATATGAGCCAGGTTAAAACAGCCCTGCAAGCCCCGTCAGGAATATCCGAGGTGGTAGAAGTCTTAGGTGACTTAGCGGATGTAAATCCGAAGATTCAAGGAGACACCGTTACAGATACAATTAACAATCTATTCGGTAAACTTCCTGCTCTTGAGGTAAATGTAGGTGAAGGAACCATTTCTATCGGCCAATATGCCATGCACCATATGGTTCCCGGGGACACCATTTATTTCACCTCATGGAGCGGAAATAAGTTCAGCGACCAGCCAAGTGATGATGGACATGTCTTTTTAGTGAAGCATAATGGCGATAACACAGGAAATGGATACCAGCGGGCTATGGGCTTTTTCATTAGCAGGAACACCATGACGTTTTATGTAATATCGGTTTTCTTGTATAATAACCCGTCCGGCCAGGCTAACTGGTTGAGTTTTCCCCTTGGTAATCTTACAGATATTGCAGCCGCAGTAAGAGGAAGCACTTTTGCGTCTAGTATCAACAATGTTTACAATGCACCTGTATCAGGTGCGAGAATAGCCAACGGTGCTGTTACTACAGAAAAAGTGGCGCAGGAAGCTGATACATCCCTCACTTACTCACTTGGTAGTGGCGTGACCATGGGCTATAACATGTCATTTGTAAATAAGGGTGTTATTTCAATCGGGATGCAGATTAACGTAGGGGCTTCGGGAGTTCCCTCCGGCGGAACGCTTCTAACAATAACAAACCCGAACTTTTACCCCTACTCGACTGTACGTTCTGTTGCGATTACGGTCGGTGGTAGTGGTACTAGTATGCCGATTACGATTAACGCAAACGGTGTGGTGGCGAACGCCGCCGCTTCCACATTGCCTACAGGGTTTTATATTATATCTTGCTCTTACGCGAGAGCTTAACAGGAGGAAATCAGTATGGAGAAAAGCGGTTTCTTTAACTCATCTGACGGAGACAGGGTCTATGACGCGACGGATTTTGCAGCGTATTTCGGGAGCCTTGTCTCTAATGGGATATTTTATACCACTCCTACAAACTTGCAGGTATCACCTGGAACCGGTTTAGCGGTGAGCGTGGCAGCAGGAAGTGCGTGGATTAATGGTTATAGGTATGAAAATACTGATGCCATGAATATTCCACTTGCTACTGCAAACGGTAGCAATCCTCGCATTGACAGAATTGTGGTTCGGCTAAGCATGATCAACCGGAGTATTCAGCTAGCTGCTGTTACCGGAACTCCTGCAGTTACACCAACTGCACCGGCACTCACAAGAACAACTGATGTATATGAGCTTTGCATTGCAGACGTTTTAGTGCCTGCAGCTGCAACATCTATAGCTGCGAACAATATCACGGATACACGGTTGAATACGAATCTATGTGGCCTGGTGAATTCCCTTGTATCGGCGGTATATGAGTGAGGTGACTTCTTATGGCAACTTATCAAGCCATTAACGCATGTACATGGAGAAACGGAAGCTGGATTCCAGGAGTTACGCCAAATGTAAGGCAAGGAGTATATACACAGGCTAACAACTATGAGAATGTTGGTGTCATGGTTTTTGATCTAACCAGTATTAGGAATACCTATGCCGGATATTATCCCACATCTGCCAGCCTTCACTTAAATCGCGTGGCAGCAGGTGATTGGGGTTCTGCTAGAACCATGACGCTTTATGCAGGAAATCAATATGGAATTCCAGCTGTTGGATCTAATTCAAATGTATCTGCAAGTAGACCTGTAAAGGTAACGACTGGATATAATTACACTATTCCGGCGGGTCAAGGCGCAAAAGATATTACTATTTCCACTGCCCTGATAGACTCAATCGGGAGCGGAGCCAGCAACTGCTTGTTTATTGATTGCGGCTCTAGCACCGTTAATTATATGGGTTTTACAGGCAGAGATGATTTAAGCAAGATTGTACTGACCATCAACTGGGCAAGCCGTACAACAGCCTGTGGGGCACCAACTTCCTGTTTAGTAAGTAGCACACTCTCTGAAGGTGGTATCACTTTATCATGGAGCGGTGCAAAAAGTGGAACAAACAATGCAATAACCGGTTACGAAATCCAATATAGCGAATCGACGGATAATGCTACATGGGGTGAGTGGATACCACTTACTATTGTTTCTACGTCTGCCACCAGCGGAAGTGTTGCAACTTCACCGTCCTCCACAAGAGGCAATTACCGTAGATTCCGGGTGCGGACACGTGGAGCGGCAGGAGCGAGCTATTATTCTGGCTGGAAGGTATCAACGAATTCTGTCAGAAGAAATACAGTACCAAACCCACCCACCACAGCAGTTGCTTCACCTTCGAACTACAGTAACGAGACCATTACACTGACATGGAGCGGAGCTTCTGGCGGAACCAGTGCTATCAAGGGATATCAGATTGCTAGTAGGACATCCACGGATAACAGTACATGGAGTTCATGGAGTGTTTTAGCCACTCTAACCTTGTCTTCAAGTGGCGGCAGTTATACACCAAATGTATCAAGAACTCCAGGCACATATACGCAATTTGGTATTTGGACGATAGATAATCTCGATGTTTTCTCATCAGAGAAGATCAGTAACAGCATCTACTGCGATATTACTGCCTGTGTAGCGCCAACTTCTTGTACAGTAAGTACCACGGTGGCTGAAGGAAATATGACTTTATCATGGAGTGGTGCAGCAAGCGGAGCGGGCAATGCCATTACATCCTATGAAATACAATACAGTGACTCGGTCGATAACAGCGCATGGAGCGATTGGATGGCTTTAACTACAGTGAATACATCTGCTACAAACGGCAGTTTGAGTGTCAGCCCACCTACCACGCGTGGCAATTACCGCCGATTCCGGATAAGGACTCGCGGAACAGCTGGTGAGAGCTTTTACTCTGACTGGAGGATATCGAGCAATAGTGTCCGAAAAAACGTACTGCCTATACCGCCATCATCCTTTACTGCTTCCCCTGTCATTTATGAAATCAACACTGTTACTCTCTCATGGAGCGGTACGGTACCAGGAACCAGTGCCATAAAACAATATGTCATCCAGAGATCTACATCTTCAGATGGTACGAACTGGTCTCCATTGAGGCTTTAGCGATTGTTCCTTCAAGCGCGACATCTGGAACTTACGAGACAAATGCGTCTTCAATAGCCGGAATGTATACCCGGTACCGAATTGGTGTAACAGATGTATTGGATGCAGTTTCTGCTTATGTACTTAGCAATGCTGTAAAGAAAAATAGTCCGCCCGTAGCACCAGTAGTCAGCTGCCCGATGTCAGGCAGTTCGACTTATAACACTACACCACGCTTTATGATTACTACGGGCAACGAGCCGGATGGACAGCTTCAGATTGTTGAAGTAAGGATTGATTCAGGTGAATGGCACAACAGTGTCGACAATCCCGAATTTTTCTCCGTGAGTGGTTACCTTGGAAATGGTGTCAAAACAATGTATCAGGCAGCAACGCTGGCTCCAGGGAACCATACCGTTACCTTCAGATGTCGAGATAGTGACATCGAGTCGGCAAGTTCGGAGGTTACTCGAACATTTACGATACTGCCGTCACCTTTTGAAGTGATTACCGAAAACCTGACACATGTGAAAGCAGCACATATTCAGACCCTTAGAACTGCAGTGAACACGGTACGCAATTATCACTACTTGACACCGATAAGCTGGAACGAGGAAATCATTGTTGGAAAGACCACTATAAAGAATTGGCCATTCCATATTCTTGAGATTAGAAAGGCTATTGAGCCGGTTATTACAATGATTAACGGTTTCGATGATTCATCTACTTTTGATGTACCGCCTGTCACGTGGCTGTCCATTGGAAGCGGAAGACCGAGAGCAGATGTGATGAATCAGCTTCATGACTTGCTATTGACTCTATAAGCCTTTATTTTTACAAGCACTCTCACAACCAATGGGAGTGCTTTTCTATATATACAAATTTGGACTGGAGGTATTGATCATGAAAACGATATGGACATGGATTCAGACAGCGCTCACGGTTATCGGGGGCTTTCTTGGATGGTTTTTGGGCGGACTAGATGGCTTCCTTTACGCCCTTATCGCTTTTGTTGCCATTGATTACTTGACTGGAGTTATCTGCGCAATTATTGATAAGGAGCTGTCAAGTGAAATTGGGGCAAAAGGCATCTTTAAAAAGGTACTCATCTTTGTGCTGGTGGGTATCGCTCACATTTTAGACACTCAGGTATTAGGAAGTCAGAACGGAGGTGCTCTTCGAACGGCGGTAATTTTCTTCTATTTAAGTAATGAGGGTATTTCTATTCTTGAAAACGCAGGACATATTGGGCTGCCCATCCCTGATAAACTCAAAGCTATTCTTCAGCAGCTTCATGGGCGTGATGAGGAGCCACCATCGGATGGTGATGGAACATGATAGACTTAACAAAAGTTGCAACGGTGTTTATTGGACGGCGTGGAGAGCATCATTTTCGTAAAATTGAGTTTGATGTTTCAAGCCTGCTTGGTGATGAATATCCGGGCACGGCCTTAAACGCAATATTCAAAAGGCCTGATGGAATTGCTTATCCCGTTGTCACAAGCTATGCCGATGGTGTTTTGACATGGTCTCCCAACTCTGCTGATACAGAGATTGTTGGTGTAGGACGTCTTGAGATAAGGGTAGTACAAGGTGAAGTAGTCGGGAAAAGTGTACGAATACTCACTATCGTTGAGGAGGCTCTTGCTGACGGTATAGTCGAACCACCGGAGCCTCCCGCACAGGAATGGTTAAATCAGGTTTTGTCAGCTTTAGCTGCGCTCGATGTCGATGAAATAAATAGCTTACTAAACCAAATTTACAACCTATTAAACAGTAACTATGCGTTACTCAATACCACACACGATCTTTTAGTCAGTGCTGCATCACAGATCGGTGATACCTACAATCTGCTTGGAGAAACAAGGAACACACTCTACCAAAGAACAGGAATACTACTCAACCATTGGCATCCAGTGGAAACAGCTACTGCCCCAGATATGGCAAGTCGCAGAGCGGCCATAACATTTTCAAACATAGTAGACGGTAACAATTTTGTACTTGGCCCAGTAACATATACTTTTGTCACAGTTTTGGGTAGCCCGGCTGATAATAATGTCCAGGTGCTTATACAAGAAAATCTACGCAATACCGTTAAGAAGCTTGCTGAAGCCATAAGAGGTGTCCAAGATGATGCAAACATAGCCTACGGCACAGGGACAGAGCCCCATCCATCTTGCACTGCTTACTGGACAAGTCAGAGGTTTTCTGTAGGTGATACTACCATTGCCCCAGGAGAGAGTCTGTTTTTGCTTGAAAAAGCTGAGGATGTGACCACTGCCTTGCCGATGACTACTACCGCTGTTGCAAGTATCAATGCTTTTACTCGTGCTCCACATGTGAGATACGTTCTGTCCGGAAATGTCTCCGGTGCAGGTGGTACCAATAGCACCAGAGGGCCTTTACACACAATACTGCCTATTGGAAGTGTAGTTATTGGAGGACAAGGGGGAAATCTTTCACCGACAAGATATGACTGCCATTTGATAACCCTTTGCCGACAATCGGATACAAGCGAAAAGGAGCTAGACCTGTATATTTCAAACGATGAACAGAACTTCACCAGAATCTGTCGCAGTACGCCAATCGGAGCAGACAGCAGTGCTGAAGCTCAGCATGTTCAGATTGAAATGCGGCAGGCCCGGGTTCCTGTAGGATATGGACTGTATATTCGCATGGGAAGCAATGGCACATCATCAACCGCATATTGCGATCTGAAATTTACCTACCACCTGTACCCGGCAGACCTATAATCATGCTTTTAATTGAGGTGATAAGTGATGAATTTACGAAAACAAATACTTACTAACAACGCCTGCTTTAAGACAGGCAGGACAATAACGCCGAAAGGTATCATGGTTCATTCAACTGGGGCTAACAATCCTTGGTTGAAGCGCTATGTAGCACCTGATGATGGCCTGTTGGGTAAAAATCAATACGGCAATCACTGGAATCAAGACAAACCCGATGGTCGACAGGTTTGTGTTCATGCGTTCATAGGCAAGTTGGAAGATGGTTCAATTGCAACCTATCAGACATTGCCATGGAACCATCGTGGCTGGCATGCTGGAGGTGCAGCGAATGATACCCATATAGGTTTTGAGATATGTGAAGATGATTTATCCGATGCGACGTATTTTCGCAAGGTATTTTCTGAAGCAGTAGAATTATGCGTGTATCTCTGTAAACTCTATAATCTGACTGAGAAGGACATCATCTGCCACAGTGAAGGATACAAAAAAGGGATCGCATCAAACCATTCCGATGTGATGCACTGGTTCCCTCGTCACGGCGAAAGCATGGACACCTTCCGTGCGGCAGTTAAGGCTGGATTGGTGGAAAAACCGAAACCGGAAACGCCCACAGGTGACGATAAAAAATACTACCGTGTTCAGGTAGGAGCATTTTCTTCTAAAGCAAATGCCGAAACAATGCTGAAAAAGCTTAAAGCGGCTGGCTTTGATGGTTTTATAAGATATAACTGAGATAAAATTCATTAGCCCACAGCTACGGTAACCATTCCGAGTTGTGGGCTTAATTTTTTTGTCCTTTTTCATGGGGTTCGAATCGAGCTGTTTTTTCGCATATCGGCAGGAGGTAATGCCATATGCAAGTGAAGCAAATTACAGAACTTACGACTACTCATGTTGATGTCAAACGGAGACCGATAACAGAGGAGAAACTCCAGGGCGAGTATGATTATTATCGCTCACTGAAATTGCTTCGGAAAATGCTCGATGCCGGCTTGATTACGAAGAAGGAATTCGTAAAAATAGACCGCCGAAACCGCCAATCTTTCTCCCCTTTTGGAGTCGAGTTAATGCCCTGAATTGCTTGATAATACAGGTGTTCAGAGGTAATATGTCACATACCTGGGAGGTGAAAAATTGAGAA